>Ga0070680_100000733_pt1 | contig 22901 bp, 20 predicted proteins | sample KBSC73BmetaG_FD_64672 | JGI IMG/M metagenome (GOLD analysis project Ga0070680, IMG submission 64672) | Corn rhizosphere microbial communities from Kellogg Biological Station, Michigan, USA - KBS C7-3B metaG | ecosystem: Host-associated > Plants > Roots > Rhizosphere | place: USA: Michigan...
CGGACGAGGACGGAAACTCGAACGGCGACGAGGCGCGGATCTGGTCCATCGAGTCCGTCGCGCCACACCCCACAAGCAGTTGGGGTTATCCGTTCAATCCGCCCCGTCCGTGTCATCCGTGTTTCCACCTGTTGGGGCTTACGTGGCGCGATGATCTCTCGCGCCACGAGAGTCCAACGGGGCTGCGGAGTTTGCGGATTTGCGGAACGGGGAGTCGGCCGGGACGCCATCACCCCAAAGTTTTTTTGACTTGGCGTTCGGAGCGCTGTGCGCCACTTGGAACCAGTCCGCGCCTCGTCGCCCTTCCAGTTTCCGTCCTCGTCCGCGTCCCCGATTCAGTCCAACCCGATTCGGCGCGACAGTCTCGCCCCGCGCGACAACCACGGACCACGGACCATGGACCATCGCCGCCGGCCCGTCGATATTTCGCGCCATGCCAGGCACCACCAATCCCCCTACGACATGAGCGGACGCAGCACGATCAAGCATGTACCCAAGCCGTGGGGACACGAGACGATCTGGGCGCACACGGACGCGTACGTCGGCAAGATCCTGCACATCAAGGCGGGCGAGGCGCTGTCGGTGCAGTATCACAACGTGAAGGATGAGACCGTGTATCTCATGTCCGGACGGCTCATCTATCGCATCTGGGAGGGCGAGGGTGACGCGCGGCGGCCGCGCGACATTCAACTCCAGCTCGGCGAGGCATTCCGCATCACGCCGGGCACCATTCACCAGATGGAAGCCGTCACCGACTGCGACATTCTCGAGGTTTCGACGCCGCACCTCGACGACGTGGTCCGGCTTCACGATCGCTACGGACGAGAGGGTACGAACGCGCCATGAAAGTGATCATTCCGCTCGCCGGCAAGGGCACCCGGCTCCGGCCGCACACGCACATCACGCCCAAGCCGATGCTCAAGATCGCCGGCAAGCCGGTGATCGATTACGTGATGGACGACCTCGAGCGACTCGGCACCATCGAGCAGGTCATCTACATCACCGGCCATCTCAAGGAGAAGGTCGAGGACTACGCGCGCACGCACTTTCCCTTCGACTCGAAGTTCATCGAGCAGAAGGTGCAGGACGGGACGGCGGGCGCCGTGGCGCTGGCGCGGCCGTACGTCGACCAGCCGGTGTTCATCATCTTCGTCGACACGATCTTCGACGCGGACCTGTCGGTCGTGAAGCGCTCGGACGCCGACGGCATCATCTGGGTGAAGACGGTCGAGGACTACCAGCGATTCGGCGTCGTGGTGTCGGACAAGGATGGCAACATGACGAAGATCGTCGAGAAGCCATCCACACCGATCTCGAAGCGCGCCAACATTGGACTGTACTATATCAAGAACTGGAAACTGCTCTACGAGGGCATCGACTGGACGCTGAAGCAGCCGAAGAACAAGGGCGAGTACTATCTCACCGACGCGTTCCAGTACATGATCGACCACGGCGCGAAGATTCAGGTCGTCGACGTCGCCGGCTGGTACGACGCCGGCGAGACCGGCACGCTGCTCGAGACGAATCGCACGATGCTGGAGAAGGGGCGCAGCCGCCGGCCGTCGTCGATTCCCGCCGACGTGCACGTCGTCGAGCCCGTGTACATCGAGGATGGCGTCACGCTGAAAGCCTCGACGATCGGCCCGAACGTGTCGATCGGCGCCGGCAGCACGATCGAGGGCTCGACGTTGCGCGACACGATCGTCGGCACCGGGTCGAAGATCAGCGGCGCGTCGCTGAACGGGTCGCTGATCGGCGACGCCGCGGTGGTGGACGGCGTGCGTGGGCAGGTGAACGTCAGCGATCATTCCGTCGTGAGAGTCGAGCGGTGAGCGCCGAGAGGCGAGACGATTCGCCGTCCGCGCCTCCACATCCATCGCTCACCATTCGCGCGCCCTCGACCGCGGCGATCGCCGTGCACGAGCTGACGAAGCTCTACGGCAACTTCACCGCGGTGCGCGGTCTCACCTTCGACATCGCTCCCGGCGAGGTGCTCGGCCTCGTCGGCCCGAACGGTGCCGGCAAGACGACGACGCTCCGATGCCTCGCCGGAATCATCGCGCCGTCGAGCGGCAGCGTGGCGATCGACGGCCACGACATGCGGCGCGAGCCGATCGAGGCGAAGCGCGCGCTGGCGTTCATACCCGACGAGCCACATCTGTTCGACTATCTATCGGTCGAGGAGCATCTGCGGTTCATCGCGCGCCTGTACGGTGTCGCGGACGCCGAGTCGCGAACGCCGGTGCTGCTCGAGGAGCTCGAGCTGACAGACAAGCGCCGTGCGCTGCCCGGCGAGCTGTCGCGCGGTATGCGGCAGAAGCTGGCGATCGCCTGTGGCTTGCTCCACGATCCGCGCGCGCTGATTCTCGACGAGCCGCTCACCGGACTCGATCCGGGCGGCATGCGCCGCATGCGACGCACGATCGCGGCGCGTGCCGAGAGCGGCGCGGCGGTGGTCCTCAGCTCGCACCTGCTCAATCTCGTCGAGGAGCTGTGCACGAAGCTGCTCGTCGTGCGGCGCGGCGAGTGCGTTGCGTACGGATCGATCAAGCAGATCATCGCGGCGCGTCCCGAGCTGGCCGGCCGCTCGCTCGAGGATGTCTTCCTCGCGCTGACGCACGACGCGAGCGGCGCGTGAGCGCGCTGCTTTTTCTCGTCTGGACGAGCGCGCGCAATCGCGTCGTCTCCGTGTTGCGGCGGGTGCAGAGCCCCCGGTACGCGGCGGCGCTGATCGTCGGCGTCTTGTACGTCTGGTCGTTTCTCGTGCGGCCGGCGAGCCATGCCGGCGCGACCTCGGTCCTGCTCGGACAGCCGACCGAGATGCTCGTCACGGTGCTCATGGTCGTGATGCTCATGGGGTCGTGGATCTTCGGATCGGACGCGACGGCGCTCGCATTCTCGCCGGCGGAAGTGTCGGTCCTTTTTCCGGCGCCGCTCACACGCCGGCAGCTCGTGGGATTCAAGCTGCTGCGCGCGCAGATCGCGGTGATCGTGAACGCGCTGATCTGGGTCTTCGTGCTCCGTCGCGGCGGCACGGCGCTGCCGTCGCCACTGCGGGCCGTCGGGCTCTGGGTGCTGTTCTCGACGCTCAATCTGCACCGGATCGGCTCGGCGCTCGTGCGTTCGTCCTGGCGCGAACACCACGGAGCCGGCGCGCGGCGGCACCGGTGGTCGATTGTCGTGTTCGCGGCGATCGGGATCGCGCTGCTCGTCGGGATGTTCGACGGGCGACAGGAACTTCTTGCAGCGCACGGGCTCGGCGGATTCTTCACCGCGCTCGCGCGCGCGCTCTCACGACCGCCGGCGATCGTCGCGCTCTATCCGTTCCACCTCGTCGTGGCGCCGACGTTCGCCCACAGCATCGGAGAATGGGGCCGCGAGATTCTTCCGGCGCTCGGCGTGCTCCTGGCCCACGCGTGGTGGGTGTTCCGCAGCGACGCTGCGTTCGAGGAAGCAGCGATCGAAGCATCGGCCGAGCGGGCGCGGCGGCTCGAGGCGGCGCGCTCGCGTCGATCCGTGGCCGGCACGCGTCCGCCGCGCGCGGCAACGTCGACGATCGAGCTGGCGGCGACGGGCCGGCCAGCGATGGCGATTCTCTGGAAGAACATGCTGTGTCTGCGGCGCACGGCCCAGTTGCGCGTGTTCATTGGACCGGCGGTGATGGCGATCATACTCGGGGCGAGCACCGCCGACAGCGGCGCAGATGCCGGTGAAGTCGTTGCGGCGTGTGCTCTGACGTTCGCCGGCATGCTTCTCATACTTGGCGGCCGGTTGATTCGAAACGATTTGCGCCACGACATGCTGCATCTGCCGCTGCTCAAGTCACTCCCGATCGGCGGACACGAGATCGTGCTGGCCGAGGTTGCGTCGGCCGCGCTCCCGATGGCGGCGATACAACTCCTGCTCTTCGCCATCGCATTCGTCGCGGCGGACGTATCGGCGCACGCGCCGCTGAGCGCCGGCGTTCGGCTCGCGTTGCTCGCCGGCGCGCCGTTTGCGCTCGTCACGCTGAATGGCGCATTGCTGACGATCCAGAACGGCACGGCCGTGCTGTTTCCCGCCTGGATTCGGCTCGGTCCAACCGTGAGCACCGGGGTGGAGACGCTCGGTCAGAACGTGTTGTCGATGCTCGCGAACCTGATCGTGCTCGCGCTGGCGCTGATCGTTCCGATGTTCGCGGCGTGGCTGACGATCACCATGCTCGCACCATATCACGCCCCTGCGCTGGCCGTGGCGATGATCGTCGCGGCGGTGCTGCTCGGCGCGGAGACTTACGGAGCGATGCGCTTTCTCGGCGGCGCATTCACGCGCGCCGAGCCGCTGCAGACCGCCTGAACAGCGAGGGCGCGCTCAGCTCGCGAGCTGGGCGACCGACATCAGAATCGTCAGCGCCCGCGCCACGCCGGTGGTGCCGTGCAGATTGTCGAACCACTCGGTGTGCGTGTGCGCATCGCCGCCGCGTCCGCCCGCGCCGATCGCAATCGCGGGAATGCCGGCGTTGATCGCCGCGTTCGCGTCGGTGGAGGCAAGCGCGAGATCCGGTGTGCGGCCGGCGAGCTGCGTCGCCTCGATCGCCGCGCGGACCAGCTGGTGATCGGCGGACGTTTCGCCACACGGGCGCGAGCCGATCGTTTCGATCTCGACGGCGAGCGCACGTGTGCCGAAGGCTCGTCGTGCATTCTCTTCCTCGACCGCAAGCAGCGCGCTGCGGCGGATTGCCGTTTCGAGGTCGTCGAGCTGCGTGCGCGACGTCGAGCGCAGGTCCACTTCCAGCCATGCTGAAGCCGGGATGGAATTCACCGACAGCCCGCCGCCGATTCGGCCGACCGACAGCGTGGTACGCGGAATCGCCGGCAACTGGATTGAAGCAAGCCTCGTGGCCGCGGCTGCTGCGGCGTGGACCGCGTTCGGCGCACCGTACGCGGCCCACGAATGGCCGCCGGGCCCGCTATATGAAATCCTGAAACGCCGCGAGCCGAGGGCGCGATTGATGATTCGCTCGTCGCCCGCGCCATCCAGCGCGATGGCGGCGTGCGCGTTACGCCCGCGGCCGCCGAAATAATGCTTGGCGCCGCGCAAATCGCCGGCGCCTTCCTCACCGGTCGTGGCGACGAATTCCACCGGGTGCCGCGACCGCAGCCGCACGCCATCCAACTCGGCGGCCAGCGCAAGCATGACGGCCAGACCACGGCCGTTATCGTTGATGCCCGGTCCGACCAGCCGCTCGCGGTCGCGCCGAATGGAGAGGTCCGTGCCGCGCGGAAAAACGGTGTCGAGGTGCGCGCACACGACGACCGGCGGCCGATCCTCGACGCCGTGGCGCCGTCCGATGACGTTGCCCGCGTCATCGGTGTGGATGTACGCCAGGCCGCAATCGCGGAACCGGCGTGCGATCCACGCACCGCGCTCCTGCTCCTCCCCCGTGGGCGCGGCGATTTGCGCGACGGCGATCTGCGTTCGGATGATCGCCTCGTCGTACGCCGCGAGCCGGGCGTGCGCGTCGGCCAGCGAGCGATGCGTCGCGGTGGTGTCGGCCGGAGCCGGCGCGCTCGTCGTCATGTCTATCATTTGCTACCCGCCGGCCGGGAAACGCAAGTGGTAGATTCGATGACCATGCACCCGGACTCGACCGACAGCGGCTCGGCCCCGCAGCCCAAACGCCTGGGCCGGAACGTCTACGCGCTCGGAGCCGTGAGCTTCTTCACGGACGTGTCGAGCGAAATGATCTACCCGCTCCTGCCGGTGTTTCTCGCATCGGTGCTTGGGGTGAGCGCGGGTTTCATCGGCGCGATCGAGGGCGCGGCCGAGTCGGTGGCGGCGCTGCTCAAGCTGGCAAGCGGCTGGTGGTCGGACCGCGTGGACCGCCGCAAACCGCTGGTCGTCGCCGGCTACACGCTCGCGTCCATCGTGCGGCCACTCGTGGCGATCGCGCAGACGGCCACGCAGGTGCTGCTGATTCGCGTCACGGATCGAGTTGGAAAAGGCATTCGCAACTCGCCGCGCGACGCGCTGATCGCCGACTCGGTTGACCCGAGCATTCGTGGCCGGGCATTCGGGTTCCGCAGTGCGGCCGACAATGCCGGCGCGCTGCTCGGCCCGCTGATCGCCTTCGCGATGCTCGCCTGGCTGCATGCCTCGCTGCGTACGGTGTTCTGGTTCTCGGCCATCCCGGCGGCGATGGCGATCATCGTCGTCGTATCGGGCGTGAGAGAAGTGGAAAAACGGAGTGCGACCGGAAAGAAGGCCGAGTTGCACGCCGGCATGGGCGGCCGCTTCTGGGCGTTTCTCGCGATCATTTTCATATTCACGCTCGGCAATTCGACCGACGCATTTCTGCTGCTGCGCGCGCGACAGCTCGGCGTGCCCGTCGCGCTCGCGCCGATCCTGTGGGCGGTGCTGAACGGCGTGAAGAGCGTCTCGAACATTCCCGGTGGCTCGCTGTCCGATCGCATTGGCCGGCGGCCGACACTCGTGGCGGGCTGGCTCGTGTACGCGTTGATCTATTTTCTATTTGCTCGCGCGACGCATGCCTGGGAAGCATGGGCGCTGTTTGCCGGCTACGGCATCTTCTTCGGGCTTACCGAGGGCACCGAGCTCGCGATGGTCGCCGACGTGGCGCCGTCGGCCCGGCGCGGCGCGGCATACGGCTGGTACTATCTCGCGATTGGCGTCGGCGCGCTTCCGGCGTCGCTCGCGTTCGGCGTGCTGTGGGACAGGTACGGCTCGCCGGTGGCGTTCAGCGTCGGCGCCGCGCTGGCTCTCCTTGCGGCGGTGGCGCTGGTGGTCATCGGCAAGCCGGCGCGCGATCGCTGACCGCGGGATACCCGATGACTCGCAGCGCCCCGTCACCCGAGGCGCACGGATCAGCAGCAGCGCGCGCCGGGCCGATCGTAGCGATCGGCCAAACGCTGGCGCATGAACTCGTGCCGCGACACCGGTTCGCTGTCCGGATGCCGGGCGCGTACGTGCGCCACGTAGCGCTCGTAATCCGGCGCACCCGCCACGAACCCGACCACGCGCGCCGCACGTTCGAGTACGGCGCGCGTGCGGCGAACGAAGTCGCGCCTCATGTCCGCCATCGGGGAGCGACGCTCTGAGCTCATGATCTAATCTCCCGCCACGGCGGCGCCTGCGAACGGCACCTCGGTGCTGGCGAACGGTTTGCGCCCGCGCAAGACCGAGAACCATTCCCGCGTGCTGTCGGCGACGATCACCACGACCGCGACCATGAAGAACGCCGCGACGGCCGCGTCGAGATAGTCGTTGGAGATCACGCGGTGCGCGTCGCCAAGACTCTTGATGGCGGCCGGCAGCGCGCCCGACGCGATCGCCGCCTGCACGCTCGCGGCGTGCGAGAGAAACCCGAGCTTGGGATCGGCCGAGAACAGCTTCTGCCAACCGGCCGACATCGTCACGACGACGAGCCAGGCGAGCGGCGCGATCGTCACCCACGCGTAGCGCGCCTTGCCCATCTTGATGATGACCGTCGTCCCGACGCACAGTGCCACGGCGGCGAGCAGCTGATTAGAGATTCCAAACAGCGGCCAGAGCGAGTTGATGCCGCCGAGCGGATCGAGGACGCCCTGGTAGAGAAAGTGGCCCCACATCGCGACGACGATCGCGCTGGACGCCACCACCCCGGGATACCATGACACGCGTCCCGCCGGCGCCCACACGTGGCCGGCGAGATCCTGCAGCATGAACCGTCCGACCCGCGTGCCCGCGTCGAGCGTCGTCAGAATGAACAACGCCTCGAACATGATGGCGAAGTGGTACCAGATGGCCATCGCCTCCGTGCCGCCGAGCACATTCGAAAAGAGACCGGCCATGCCGAGCGCCAGACTCGGCGCGCCGCCGGTGCGCGAGAGCAGCGTGCGTTCGCCGACTTGCCGCGCCAGCTCCTGCATCTGCGCCGGATCCAGCGTGAACCCCCACTGACGAACTGCTGCCGCCGCACTCGCGGCCGTGGCACCAATCGCGCTCGCCGGCGCGTTCACCGCGAAGTAGACGCCCGGCGTCAGCGCGCAGGCGGCGATGAGCGCCATCACGGCGACGAGCGACTCCATGAGCATGGCGCCGTAGCCGATCATGCGTGCGTCGGTCTCGCGCGCCAGCAGCTTGGGCGTCGTGCCCGACGAGATCAGCGCGTGGAAGCCGGAGACGGCGCCGCACGCGATCGTGATGAACGCGAACGGGAAGATCTTGCCCGCGAACACCGGTCCGGTGCCGTTTGTGAACTGCGTGAGCGCCGGCATTTGCAGCGGTGGCAGCACGATGAGAATGCCCGCCGCGAGCGCGACGATCACGCCGATCTTCACGAACGCCGACAGATAATCGCGCGGCGCCAGCAGCAGCCAGACCGGAATTACCGAGGCGGCGAAGCTGTAGATCATGATCGCCACGGCGAGCGACGTCCCGCTCAGGGTGAACATCGCCGCCACACTCGGCTGACCGGAGACCCACTGGCCCGCGTACAGGGCGCCGATCAGGAGCACGATGCCCATCGCGCTCGCCTCGAGCACGCGCCCGGGACGAATCCACCGCAGGTACACGCCCATGAGCAGCGCGATCGGAATCGTGAGCGCGATCGTGACGGTACCCCACGGGCTGGCCTTGAGCGCATTGACGACGACCAGCGCGAGCACGGCGAGCAGCACGATCATGATGCCGAACACCGCCACGAGCGCGCTCATGCCGGCGACGGGACCGATCTCGTCGCGCGCCATCTGGCCGAGCGTCGTGCCATTTCGCCGGACGGACGCGGCGAGAATCACGAAATCCTGCACCGCGCCGCCGAGCGCGACACCGACGATGAGCCAGATCACGCCGGGGAGAAAGCCGAATTGCGCGGCGAGCGTCGGTCCGACGAGTGGACCGGGTCCGGCGATCGCGGCGAAGTGATGGCCGAACACGATCCAGCGATTCGTCGGCACAAAATCGCGCCCGTCCTCGAGGCGCACCGCCGGCGTGGGCCGTGATGCGTCGAGCGCGAACACCTTCGCGGCGATCAGCTTGCTGTAGAACCGATAGGCGACGGCGTACGTGCAGAGCGCCGCCGTCAGCAGCCAGGCGGCGCTCACCGTTTCTCCGCGCGACAGCGCGAGCCGCGCGAACGCGGCGGCGCCAAGTACGGTGACGAGGGCCCAGATGCCTGCGCGAACGACTTTTCGCATGAAGGAAGCTCCTGTCAGGTCAGCGTCCGGCACAGCTCGTTCGGTCGCCAAGATGTTCGCGCGCACGCGGCTGGTCAACACTGCGCTGTCTCGCTCCCATACCAGGCGGCGATTACTTTGCCTGCATGTCACGTTTCGCGAGATCACGCCACGTGCTCACGGCCGCGCTGGCCGCGGCTGCCATCGGCTGCGCGAGCAAGCCCGCTCCGCAGCCGGCGGTACAGCCGGCGCCGCCGGAACCGCTCGAGCACGCGCTGAGCGGTCTGGCGGCGCAACACGTCGTGGTGCTGCCCGTGTACACGGTCAGCATCGATGCCGGCTTTCCCGGAGCGGGCGCAGTCGGCAACCGGGTGACGGTCGCGCGCACGCTCGATGCGGACATCGTGGCGGCGTTCGATGACCGCGGGTTGCGGCGCACGTGGATCTTTGCCCCCGATCTGGTCGACACGTACAAGCACAATCCGACGTACGCGACGGACCCGTATGGGCTTGCCGAAGAGCCGCTGCGGATCGCGAAAGTCGGCCGCGAGGCTCGTTTGCCGGAGCCGATCGCATCGCAGCTGCGCACGCTGATCGCGTTCCACGACGACGCGCGGCTCGTGCTCGCGCCGCTCGAGCTGCGGCTCGAGCCCGTCGGTGCGCACGCGGGACGCGGCGTGCTGCATCTGGTGCTGATCGACGCGCGCGCGGCGAGCGTCGCCTGGATGGGCGACGTCGTCAGCGACACGGTGGCGACATTCGGCCCCGAGATCAGCGCGAGCGTCGCGTCGCGTCTGGCCAATGTCGTCGCGATCCGCTGACCGCCGTTGTTGATCCGTTCAACCGTTCCGCCGTTCATCCGCCCCACCGTTCATCCGTTCATCCGCACTTCATGCCCACTCCGGTCACTCTGATTCCCGGCGACGGTATCGGGCCGTCGATCAGCGACGCCACGGTTCGCATTCTCGACGCGGCGGGCGCCGACATCGCCTGGGATCGACAGGTGGCCGGAATGGCCGGCGTGGCGCGCTTCGGCGATCCGATTCCTGACGCGACGCTCGACTCCATCAAGCGCACGAAGCTGGCGCTCAAGGGGCCGCTCGAGACGCCGGTCGGCGAGGGCTACCGCTCGATCAACGTCGCGCTGCGCAAGACGTTCGATCTCTACGCCAATGTGCGCCCGGCGCACACGATCCTGCCCAACGGCCGCTACAAGGATCTCGACCTCGTGCTCGTGCGCGAGAACACCGAAGGGCTCTACGTCGGCATCGAACACTACATCCGCGTCGGTGACGATCCGAAGGCTGCGGCGGAATCGATCGCGATCGTCACGCGCGCCGGATCCGAGCGCATCATTCGCTACGCCTTCGAGTACGCGGTGAAGCACAATCGCAAGAAGGTGACGATCGTTCACAAGGCGAATATTCTGAAGTTCTCACAGGGCCTGTTTCTCGACACGGGCCGCATGGTCGCGCGCGAGTACGCCGGCCGCATCGCGCTCGAGGAGCGCATCGTCGACGCGATGGCGATGAACCTCGTGCTGCACCCGGAGCGGTTCGACGTGATCGTGACGACGAACCTGTTCGGCGACATTCTCTCCGATCAGATCTCGGGGCTGGTGGGCGGCCTCGGCCTCGCGCCGGGCGCGAACATCGGCATCAACGGCGCGATCTTCGAGGCGGTGCACGGCACGGCGCCGGACATCGCCGGCAAGGGCGTGGCGAATCCGAGCGCGCTCGTGCTCGCCGCGTGCATGCTGCTCGATCACATCGGCGACGACGCGCGGGCGACGCGCGTGCGCACGGCGCTCGAGTCGACAATCCGCGAAGGCCGCACGATCACCGGCGACCTCGGGGGCAACGCGACGACGGACCAATTCACCGACGCAGTGATCGCCCGGCTGTGACTGTCACGACGCTGTTTCACTGCTCCGATCTCCACTTCGGCCACCCGGCGGTGCCCGAGCAGTACGAGGCGATCGAAGCGCTGATTCAGACCCGCAAGTACGACGTCGTGGCGATCTCGGGCGACGTGTCGCAGCGCGCGCGCGCCGGCGAGTTCCAGCGCGCGCGCGAGTTCATCCGCAAGGCGGAGCAGGTGAGCGAGACGATCGTCGTGCCCGGCAACCACGACGTGGCGTGGTGGTTCTCGCCGCTCGGGCTCGGCACGCCGGAGAAGATGTTCGCCAAGTACCGGCAGTACATCAGCCAGGATCTGGAGCCGGTGCTCCGCATCGCCGGCGCAACGTTTGTCGGGCTCAACACGTCGCAGGGCGTCAATCGTCACACATTGACGTGGAACGTGCGCGATATTTCGATCATCGGTCACCTCACCCGCGATCAGGTCGAGCACGCGCGCGCCGAGTTCGAGCACTCCCGCGCCGGCGACGCGCGCATCATCGTCATGCATCACAATCCCGTAAAAGGCGAGCTGTCGCAGCGCCATGGTCTCAAGGGCACGCAGCGCATCCTCGGCGCATTCGCCGAGATGGGCGTGGATCTCGTGCTGTGCGGCCACGATCATCAGGAAGCCGTGCACTACATCGAGCACACGAAGCGCGGCACGATCATCTCCACGTCCGGTACGATCAGCAATCGCTCGCGCGGGGGCCGGCCGTCGTCGGTGAACAGCATTCGCATCGCCGAGGATCAGATCGAGGTGTCGACGCTCGTGTGGACGCCGCGGGAGCGCGACTTCATCGCCGGTCCGGTGAAATGCTTCACGCGCTGACATCGGTTTTCCGCTCGCGCGACGCGCTGCAGCTCACGTTCGCGCTGGAGCCCGCGCCGCGCGACGCGGACGAGCTGCTCGCGCGCTTGCGGGCGCTCGGCCTGGCGCGCATCGCGCGCTGCCGGCTGACGCGCAACCGGAACGTGATGGTGAGCTTTCGCGGCGACGAGCTGCGCGTGCATCATGGGTATCTCGATGCGCCGCGCGAAGTGCATCAGGCGATCGTGCAGTTCATCGAGGGCCGCACGCGCACCGAGCGGCGCCGCGCACGCGCGCTGATCGTCGGTCACACCTCGACGTTCGCGCCGACGCAAGGGCCGTCGCGCCGCGCCGAGCGCACGCGTCCGGAAGACGAGCACCTCGCCGCGAAGTGCATGGTCTGGCACGCGCGCTACAACGCCGAGCACTTCGGCGGCACACTCAAAACGGTGCCGGTGCGTGTGTCGCGCCGCATGCGCAGCCGGCTCGGACACTACACCGCGGCGGCCGCGGGCGAGAGCGGCGAGATCGCGATCAGCTGGCGGCACCTGCGGCGGCACGGCTGGGACGAGGCGCTGCACACGCTGCTCCACGAGATGGTGCACCAGTGGCAGGACGAGACGGGCAACCCGATCGACCATGGTCGCGCGTTCCGCGCCAAGGCGCGCGAGGTGGGCATCGCGGCGGCGGCGAAGCGCGCGGTGCGCATCGAGGAGCGCCGCGCCGGCGCGCGCGCGACACCGGATCCGCGCGACTGACTTAGATTCGAAGGACCTCACCCGCCAACTCCGCAATGCTCGACTTCTACAACATCGATTCCGTGCTCTCCGAGGACGAGCGCGCCGTACGCGACAGCGTGCGCCGCTTCGTCGACGAGCGCGTGCTGCCGATCATCGGCAAGTACTATGTCGAGGGCCGATTCCCGAAGGAGATCCTTCCCGAGCTCGCCGAGCTGGGCGTGTTCGGCGCGAATCTACCGGAGCAGTACGGCTGCGCGGGACTCAACAACGTCGCGTATGGGCTGATCATGCAGGAGCTGGAGCGCGGCGACTCCGGGCTGCGGTCGTTCGCGTCGGTGCAGGGCGCGCTGGCGATGTATCCGATCTACGCGTTCGGCAGCGAAGCGCAGCGGACGCACTGGCTGCCGCGCATGGCGACCGGCGACGTGATCGGCTGTTTCGGGCTGACGGAACCGGATTACGGATCGAATCCGTCGGGCATGATCACGATGGCGCGGGAGCAGAAGGACGGCACGTGGCTGCTCAACGGCGCCAAGATGTGGATCACCAACGGCTCGACGGCGAACATCGCGGTGGTGTGGGCGAAGACGAACGGCGACGCGAGCGAGAAGTCGATCCGCGGCTTCGTCGTGCCGACGAACAGCAAGGGCTTCACGGCAAAGGATCAGAAGGGCAAGCTCTCGCTGCGGGCGAGCGACACGAGCGAACTGGTATTTCAGGATGTGCAATTGCCGGCCGACGCGATCCTGCCCAAGTCCGGTGGACTCAAGAGTCCTCTGATGTGTCTCACGCAGGCGCGGTACGGCATCTCGTGGGGCGCGATCGGCGCGGCGATGGCCTGCTTCGAGGAAGCCGCGAGCTACGCGAAGAACCGCGTGATGTTCGACCGTCCGATCGGCGGCTTCCAGATCCAGCAGGAGCGGCTGGCCGACATGCTGACGGAGATCGTCAAGGCGCAGCTCGTATCGCTGCACCTCGGCCGGCTGAAGGACGCCGGGACGATGACGCCGCAGCAGGTATCGCTGGCCAAGCGCAACAACGTGAGCATGGCGACGGACATCGCGCGCGAAGCCCGGCGGCTGCTGGGCGCGAACGGCATTCTCGCCGAGTACGCGGCGATGCGGCACATGGCGAACCTCGAGAGCGTGTACACGTACGAGGGGACGCACGACGTGCACTCGCTGGTGCTGGGGCAGGCGATCACCGGGTTGAACGCGTTCAAGTGACGGTGGAGCGGCGGAGCGGTGGAGCGGCGGAGCGGCCCATGCCGGCGCCGCTTCACCCCGACCCCTTGCCCACTGATGCCTGACCCCTTGCTGAAATAGGGATGCGGCCGTACGTTCGAGCCCTGATCCGACCGGGGACCGAACGATGAAGCGTCGATTTCATCTCAGCATCGGCGAGCGCGGCGTGCAGAAGGACGTCGCCAGCGAGCTCGCGTTCTACATCGACATGCGCACGCGCGAGCTGATCGCCGCCGGCGTGCCGCCCGACCAGGCGCTCGCCGACGCGACGGCGGCCTTCGGCAATGTCGGCGCGATCGAGGCGGCCTGCCGGGACGAGCGGCGCCGCGATGTGCGCAGCCGCGCCTGGCGCGAGCGCATCGCGTCCGTCGGTGGCGATCTGCGATACGCCGTCCGCACCCTGACGCACACACCCGGCTACACCGTCGCCGCGCTGTTCACGCTGGCCCTCGGCATCGGCGCGAACAGCGCCATCTTCAGCATGGTGAATGGCGTGCTGCTGCGGCGCCTGCCGTACGCCAACGCGGAGCATCTCATCGTGCTGCAGCAACCGGTCGCCTCCCTCGGCATCGGGGACATCGCGTTCTCGCCACTCGAGGTGGCGGACGTTCGTGCCGGCATGCCGCGCGCGGCGATCGACGAGTATCACTCGATGTCGTTCGACCTCCTCGGCCACGGCGAGCCGCGGCACGTCCAGACCGGCGTCGTGTCGGCCGATTTCTTCCGCGAGCTCGGCGTGCGTCCGCTGCTCGGCCGGACGTTCGCCGACGGCGAAGACCAGGACGGTGCGGCCCCGGTCCTCGTGCTCAGCTATCAGTTCTGGGTCGATCAGCTCGGTGCCGACTCATCGATCATCGGCCAGTCGTTCACGATGAACGACCGGCAGCACGTCGTCATCGGCGTGCTGCCGCCGCTGCCGCCCTATCCCGACCGGAACGACGTGTGGATGCCAATTTCCTCATGTCCTTTCCGATCGTCGCCGCAGGTGAAGTCGACGCGTACGGCGCGGATGGTGTCGATGGTCGCCCGCCTGCCCGACGACATGACGCCGGCCGAGGCGCAGCGCCGGCTGTCGCTCGTCGAAGCGCGGCTGCACGCGGCCTATCCTGATGCCTACAAGGGCGTGAGGGACGCGACGATCACCGCCACGCCCGTGCACGCCTCGATGACCGACAGCGCGCGGCCCGCGTTCCTGGTGCTGCTCGGCATCGCGGGCCTCGTGCTGCTCGTCGCCTGCATCAACGTCGCGCACCTCACGCTGGCGCGGCAGCTCCGCCGGCAGCGCGAGCTGGCGATTCGCGTCGCGCTCGGGGCGGGCCGCCGACGGTTGCTGCGACAGCTCGTGACCGAGAGTCTGCTGCTGTCGATCGCCGGCGGTGCCCTCGGGCTCGTGGTCGCCCGCGTGGCGATGGGCGCGCTCGGCCAATTCGCGTCGCAGTTCACCGTTCGCGCCGACGCGATCGTGCTCGATTGGCGTGTCACGCTGTTCGCGCTCGGCATCGCGATCGTCGCCGGTCTCGTCTTCGGCGTGCTTCCGCTCGCGGCCGACCGTCACGACGTGGTGTCGCGGCTGCGCGATGGCGCATCGACCGCCGGCACCGGCCGAGTGCGACTGCGCGGGGCGCTCGTCGTCGGCGAAGTGGCGCTGGCGTTCGTCGTGCTCGTCGGCGCGGGGCTGGCGATCCGCAGCTTCGCGCGACTCATGTCGACGGCGCCCGGCTACGATCCGCAGAACGTCGTGACGGCCCGGCTGGTGCTGAATTTCACGAAATACAAAACGCGCCACGACATGCGCGCGCTCGGTGACCAGCTGCTGCAGCGACTTCAGGGGGCGCCCGGCGTCGTGGCCGCCGCTGTGGCGAACGAGTTTCCGGCCAGCAGCTCGCAGCCGCGGAATCTTTCCTTGTTCTCGATTCGCGGCAGACCCGCTCCGGACAGTCTGCACCAGCCGAAGGCCGAAGTGAACGTCGTGTCGGCGGATTACTTCCGCACCGTCGGCGTGCCGATCGTGGCCGGTCGCGCGTTCACGGCCGCCGATCGCGACACGCTCAACGTCGCGCTGATCGTGAGCGCGTCCGCCGCGCGGCGCTACTTCCCGAACGAAAGTCCGATCGGAAAGCAACTCTCGTTCAACAACGGAAAGAGCTGGTACACCGTCGTCGGCGAATCGGGGGACGTTCGTCAGTTCGGGCCGGCCGTGGACATACCGGAGCAGGTATACGCGCCGTTCGCATCGACGGGCACGAACGACGTGCGCGTGCTGATTCGTGAATCGAACCCCACGGCCCTGGGCGCTCGACTCATCGACCAGATCGTCCATTCGATCGACCCGCAGCAGCCGGTGATCGACGTCGAGACGCTCGCGGATGCGCGACGCGACGTGCTCGCCTCGCCGCGCGAAACGGCGCTCTTGCTCTCGGGATTCGCCGCGCTGGCGCTGGCGATCGCCGCGGCGGGACTGGGCGGAGTGATGGCGTACTCCGTCGGCCAGCGAACGTCGGAGTTCGGCATTCGCATGGCGCTCGGAGCGGAACGCGCGAGCATTCTGCGGCTCGTGCTCGCGCAGGGGCTGTGGCTCGTCGTCGTGGGCGTCGCGATCGGCATCGGCGGCTCGATCGCGTTCGGCGCCGGGATGTCGAAGCTGCTCACCGGCGTGCCGCGCAGCGATCCGCTCACGTACGCCGGAGTCGCCGCGGTGTTTCTGATTGTCGCGATGCTCGCCTGTCTCGTGCCGGCGCGCCGCGCGACCGCCATCGATCCGGCCAGCGCGTTTCGCGCGAGCTGACCAACCTTTCACGAGCGAACGGACCATGGCAGGCAGCGATCTCTTCGTCGGCACGCTCGACGTGCTGATTCTCAAGGCGGTGAGCTGGGGGCCGACGCACGGCTATGCGATCGGCCGCTGGATTCGGCAGACCACCAACGATGCGCTGCAGGTGCAGGAAGGCGCGCTGTATCCGGCGCTGCACCGGTTACAGCGCAAGGGCCTGCTGGACGAGGAATGGGGCGTGAGCGAAACCGGTCGCGAGGCAAAGTACTACCGCCTCACGGCCGCGGGCCGGCGCGAGCTGCGCGCCGAGGCGGCCCGGTGGAACGAACACGCGAAGGCCGTGTCGCTGGCGCTCTCCGCGGCGAAGCCATAACAGGAGATCAATCATGAAACGCTCATGGACGATCGTGACCGCCCTCGCATCAGGCATGGTCGCGGCGGCCGCGCTGTGGGCCCAGCGCACCACGGGCGGGGATCCGACGATCGTCTCGGCACACTGGCTCGCCGGTCATCTCGCGGATCCCTCCATCGTCGTGCTGGACATCGAGCACGACGCTGGCGCGTACGCGGCGGGGCACATCCCCGGCGCACGCCTCGTGTCCTACATGGACATCACGACGTCTCGGGACGGCAACAGCACGGAGGTGCCGTCCGCGGAGTCGCTGCGCGCGGTGTTCGAGCGCGCCGGTGTGTCGAACGGCTCGCACGTGATCGTGTACAGCAGCACGCCCCCAGTGGCGGCGCGCGGATTCTTCACGCTCGACTACCTGGGCAACGTTCGCGTGTCGTATCTCGACGGCGGGCTCGCCGCGTGGAAGTCGGACGGGCACGAGGCCACTCGCGACGTGCCGACCGCGCGCGCCGGCTCGTACGCGCCGCACCCGCGCTCCGACATGCTCGCCGACGCGGCGTGGGTTCGGGCACACACCAGTGCGCCCGGAGTGGCACTGATCGACACGCGCACCGATGGCGAATATCTGGGTATCGGCGAGCGGCACGGCATGCCGAGCGAGGGACACATCCGCGGCGCGCGCCAGCTCCAGTGGGAGCAGCTGTTCACGGATGCGAAGCAGGGAGTACTCCTGCCGAAGTCGCAGCTGGCGGCGCTGTATGCGGCACGCGTCGCCCCGCGCGATACTGTCGTGACGTACTGCTGGGTGGGATATCGCGCCAGCGTGACGTACATGATCGCGCGCGTGCTCGGCTACCCGACGAAGCTGTACGACGGCTCGTACGAAGACTGGTCGAGGCGCAAGCTGCCGGTGGTGTCGGGGAAATAACGGATGAACGGATGAACGGATGAACGGATGAACGGGTGAACGGTAACTGCCGAGATCCGAGACCTCGGTCCTCAGATCTCAGTCGTTCCACCGTTCCACCGTTCCACCGTTCCACCGTTCCACCGTTCCACCGTTCCACCGTTCCACCGTTCCACCGTTCCACCGTTCCACCGTTCCACCTTCCCGGCTACCTTTCCTGCGGCACTCAACCACAGTGAGGTACGACGGTGAAGATTGCCGTCTGCATCAAGCGCACGCCGGATTCGGAGTCGCGCTTCAGGATTGCTGCGTCCGGCACGGGCATCGACGAAACGGGACTCAAGTTCGACATCGACGATTTCGCGAGCTACGCGGTCGAAGTCGCGCTGCAGCTGAATGAAAAGACCGGCGGTGGCGACACCGTCGTGTACGCGGTGGGACCGGACGTGGTCCAGGAAACGCTGCGCAAGGCGATGAGCATGGGCGCCACGCGAGCGGTCCAGCTCAAGTCCGATACGCAACCGGCGGATGGACTCGCGGTTGCCAAGGCGCTCGCAGCGGAGCTCTCGACCGGCGGCTACGATCTCGTGCTGTTCGGCAAGCACGCGTTCGATACGTCGGCCGGCATCGTCGGCACGGCGACGGCCGAGCTGCTCGGAATTCCGTGCGTCACCGCGGCAACGAAGCTCGACATCGCCAATGGGCGCGGTACGGCTCGGCGGGAGCTGGAAGGCGCGGCGGAAGTCGTCGAATTTCCGCTACCGGCTGCCGTGACGATCGACGAAGGGATCGCGCGTCCACGCTACCCGTCGCTGAAAGGGATCATGGCGGCGAAGAAGAAGCCGCTCGAGGTGAAGCCGGCGCAACTCGGCGAGACGCGTGTCACCGTCACGAAAATGGAGTTGCCGCCCGATCGGCCCGCGGGCCGCATCATCGGCGAGGGCGCGGCGGCCGTGCCGGAGCTCGTCCGTCTGTTGCAGACGGAAGCCAAAGTTCTCTAACACGCGCGGCGGACAGGATCGCTCAGCATGGCCAACGTTCTCGTATTCGCTGAAACCCGGAACAACACGCTCCGCAAGGTGGCACTCGAGGCCGTGACGGCCGCGCGTGCACTCGCCGACGCAACCGGCGGCGGGCAGGTGCACGCACTCGTCGCCGGTCCGAGCGGCGTACAAGCCGCCGCGGAGCAGCTCGGCCAGTACGGCGCCGACGCGGTCATTGCCGTGGAGCACGCTGGACTTGCCACATTCAATCGCGAAGTCGTCGCGGCGACGCTGGCGACGCGCGCCAAATCGGGCTCGTATCGCGCGGTGGTGCTCGGCTTTTCCGCGCAGGGCCGTGATCTTGGCCCGCGCGTCGCGGCCAAGCTCGATGCTCCGATCGTCACCGACGTCACCGAGATCCAGGCGTCGGGTGATGCGCTCGTCGTCAAGCATCCCGCGTACGCGAACAAGGTGATCGTCACGCTGCGCGTGACCGGCCCGCTCGCCGTCGTCGCCGTTCGCCCGAACGCGATCACGTCCGCGCCGAACGCGCACACGGCCGCGATGGAGACGATGGCACCGGCGATCGATCCGGCCGCGGCGAAAGTCGTCGTGAAGGAAGTCGTCGAGGGCGGCCGCGACAAGATCGATCTGGGCGAGGCGCCGGTGATCGTCGCCGGCGGCCGCGGGCTCAAGGCGGCGGAGAACTTCACAATTCTCGAAGACCTCGCGGCCGCCTTCGGCAACGCGGCGGTGGGCGCAACGCGCGCCGTGACCGACGACGGGTGGCGGCCGCACAGCGATCAGATCGGCCAGACCGGGCGGCAGGTGAGTCCGCAATTGTACATCGCCGCCGGCATCTCCGGCGCGATCCAGCATCTGGCCGGCATGCGAACGTCGAAGACGATCGTCGCCATCAACCGCGACAAGGACGCGCCGATCTTCAAGGTGGCGGACTACGGCATCGTGGGTGACGTGCTGGAGGTCGTGCCGGTGCTGACCGCGGCGGTCCGCGACGTGAAGTCGAAGCACTGATGTCGACGTCGAGCGTTCTGCTCGCCTTCGTGCTCGTGCTGGGCGCGGGATTCTTCGCGCTCAACGTGCAGCGGCTCGTTCGCTACATGCAGCTCGGCCGGCCGGAAGATCGCAGCGATCATCCAGCGACGCGTTTGCGCAACGTGCTGGCAATCGGCATTGCGCAACGGAAGATCTTCCGGGATCCGGTCGCCGGGCCGATGCACGCCCTGATCTTCTGGGGGTTTCTGGTGCTCACCGCGGGCACCGTGGAAATCGTCATTCAAGGGTTCTCGGCAGCGTTCTCATACGCGCTGTTCCTGCCGCACTGGCTGTACCAGCTGTATGCGTTCTCGCAGGACGTGTTCGCGCTGCTCGTGCTCGGCGCGGTTGCCTTTGCATTCTACCGCCGGCTGGTGGTGCACCCGAGGCGGCTCGAGGGCGACAACCTCGAGCATGCCGACGCGCTGATCATCCTCGGCATGATCGGCGGCTTGATGGTGACGCTGTTGCTGGTGAACGCCTGCCAGTATCTCGTCGACCCGGCGACCATCGGCCCGGAAAAATTCATCTCGCGCGGCATTGCGGCGGCGATCGCGCCAATCGATCCGAGGCCGTCGGTCCTGATGCACGTGTTCTGGTGGATGCACGTGCTCCTGGTGCTGGTGTTCCTGAACTACCTGCCGTACTCCAAGCACCTGCACGTGGTCACGTCGCTGTTCAACGTCTACCTGTCGAACACGAGCGGGCCGGGGCAGAAGGGTGTGATGCGCGCCATGGATCTCGAGGCCGATGTGGAGCAGTTCGGTGCCTCGGACGTCGAGCACCTGACGTGGAAGAATCTGCTCGACGGCTATTCGTGCACGGAGTGCGGCCGCTGCACCGCGGCGTGTCCGGCGAACTTCACCGGCAAGATCCTCAGCCCGCGAAAGATCGTCGTCAACACGCGCCAGCGGCTCATGGAAAAGGCGCCCGTCGTCACCGGCGACCGGATGGAGTTTCTGCACCCGGCGCTCGTACACGGTGAAGGCGACGATGCAGGTGCCGCTACGCCCGAGGAGGCGCTCGAGCATCGGCTGCTCGACAACTACATCAGCGAGCTGGAGCTCTGGCAGTGCACGAGCTGCCTCGCTTGCGTGCAGGAGTGTCCGGTCTCCATCAATCAGCTGGAGATCATCAACGAGATGCGGCGGAATCTCGTGCTCACCGAATCTCGCTTTCCCGAGGAGATCCAGCCCGCGTTCGAGTCGCTCGAGCGAAACGGATCTCCATGGGCGTTCAATCCGGGCGATCGCGCCAAGTGGGCCGAGGGGCTCGACATTCCGACGATGGCGGAGCTGGCCGAACGCGGCGAGCGTCCGCAGATCCTGTTCTGGGTCGGCTGCATGGGCTCGTTCGACGAGCGCGCGAAGAAGATCGCCGTCGCCTTCGCGAGAATCCTCAAGGCCTGCAACATCGATTTCGCCATTCTCGGGCAGGAGGAGCACTGCCACGGCGATCCCGCGCGCCGCATGGGCAACGAATATCTCTACCAGATGCTCGCCACCGACACGATCGGCACGCTCGATCGCTATCAGGTGCGGACCATCGTCACGAGCTGCCCGCACTGCTTCCACCAGCTCGGCAACGAGTTCCCGCAGCTCGGCGGAAACTATGAGGTGATTCACCACTCCACGTTCATCGAGCGGCTGCTCGCGGACGAGCGCGTACCGCTGCGCAGTGCCGAGGGCGAGCGGCTCGTCGTCGCGTATCACGACTCCTGTTATCTCGGCCGCTACAACGACGTGTACGACGCGCCGCGCGAGACGCTCAAGCGCGCCCTCCCGGTGCTCTCACTCGTCGAAGCGCCGCGGAACCGCGACCGCGGCTTCTGCTGCGGTGCCGGCGGCGGTCGCATGTTCATGGAAGAGCGTCAGGGCAAGCGCATCAACGTCGAACGCACCGAAGAGCTGCTCGCCACGGGCGCCGAGACGATCGCCGTCGCCTGTCCGTTTTGCATGACGATGATCACCGACGGCGTGAACGCCGCGCAATCCACGGTCCCGGTGCTCGACATCGCGGAAGTGGTGGCCGGACAGCTCATCTCGTAGCGGCAACCTCGAAGATTGCGATCGTCTGGCGAACGTTCCCGTCGCTGTACGGCACGGTCGCCTGCGATTTGAGCGCCAGGCCGAGCGCTGGCAGCGCCGCGAGAAAATCGCCGCGCGCGACGCGTCCCGGATCGGCCACGTACGCCACGCCGTGTGGGGCGAGCGTCGCCGCGATGCCGCGCGCCACGAGCGCGCCGTACGGCCGCTCGTACAGTACGTCCGAGGCGGCAACCACGTCGTGCCGGGTGGGCGCCGCGGGCATGTGGCGCCAATCGAGCACGAGCGCGTGCGGATCGCACCCGGTATTGCGCCAGGCATTCACGCGGGCGAAGTCCGTGGCGTCTTGATAATAGTCTGAAGCGGTCGTCTCGAAGCCGGCGATGCAGGCGGCGGCGGTGACGAGCCCCGCGCCGCAGCCCAGCTCGAGGAAGGTGCGATCCGTGCCGTCGAGCGTCGCTACGTGCTCGGCCAGCACGCGCGCCGACGGCCACAGCTCGGCCCAGTACGGCAGCCGCTCGTCGCGCTCGAACGCGGCCTCGTCGATCAGGTCCTCGGCGCTGGCGGGATGCAGCAGCCGCAGCGATCGATCCGCGATGTCGATTGCAGTTTCGACGACCTGGAACCGCTGGCGCAGTATCGACTCGAGCCGGCGCAGCTCGCGCTCGCTCACACCGCGAGCCGCTCCGATGTGAGCGCGCCGTCTCCAAGCAGAATTGCACTGACCGATTCCCCGCGATGAATCACCGCGCGCTCCGGCGGAACGACGAGCAATGCGTTGGCGCGGGACATCGACGTCAACAGGCCGGAGCCTTGCGGCCCCGTGAGTCGAGCGGTCGGTGTCGCGCCGTCCCATTCGACGATGGCCCGCAGAAAGTGCATGAGCGGCGCCGCGATCGTGATCTCCTCCCGTGCTTCGACGGTCACCGGCCGCCGAAAGATC
>Ga0070680_100000734_pt1 | contig 22858 bp, 21 predicted proteins | sample KBSC73BmetaG_FD_64672 | JGI IMG/M metagenome (GOLD analysis project Ga0070680, IMG submission 64672) | Corn rhizosphere microbial communities from Kellogg Biological Station, Michigan, USA - KBS C7-3B metaG | ecosystem: Host-associated > Plants > Roots > Rhizosphere | place: USA: Michigan...
GGTCTCCTTGGCTTCGTGGACAAGGTCGTCGACCTGGTCCTCGACGGGCTTGATCTCGACCGGCGGGTCGATCAGCCCGGTCGGGCGGATCACCTGCTCGGAGAAGACGCCGCCGGTCTCGTTCATTTCCCAGGGGCCCGGAGTCGCCGAGACGAAGGTCGTCTGCGGGCGCATCGCGTCCCATTCGTTGAAGCGCAGCGGCCGGTTGTCGATGCAGCTCGGCAAGCGGAATCCATATTCGGCCAGAGTGATCTTCCGCCGGTGGTCGCCCCGCGCCATCGCGCCGATCTGCGGCACGGTCTGGTGGCTTTCGTCGATGAAGAGCAAGGCGTTGTCGGGGAGATATTCGAACAGGGTCGGCGGCGGCTCGCCGGGGAGGCGGCCGGTCAGGAAGCGCGAATAATTCTCGATCCCCGCGCACGAGCCCGTCGCGGCGATCATCTCGAGGTCGAAATTGGTCCGCTGCTCCAGCCGCTGCGCTTCCAGCAGCCGCCCTTCTGCAGTCAACTCCTTCAGCCGCTCGGCGAGCTCGTGCTTGATCGCCTCCATCGCCTGCTTCAGCGTCGGGCCCGGCGTCACATAGTGCGAGTTCGCATAGACCTTGATGCTGTCGAGGCTGGCGATCGTCTTGCCCGTCAGCGGATCGAATTCGCTGATCTCCTCGATCTCGTCGCCGAAGAAACTGACCCGCCACGCCATGTCCTCATAGTGGGACGGGAAGATCTCGAGGCTGTCCCCGCGCACGCGGAAGCTGCCGCGGACGAAATTGGCGTCGTTGCGGCGGTACTGGAGGGCGACGAGCTTGCGGATGACCTCGCGCTGGTCCTCGGCGCTGCCCTTCTTCAGTGAGAAAGTCATGGCCGAATAGGTCTCGACCGAGCCGATTCCGTAGAGGCACGAGACCGAGGCGACGATGATCACGTCGTCGCGCTCGAGCAGCGACCGAGTCGCCGAGTGGCGCATCCGGTCGATCGCCTCGTTCACGCTCGACTCCTTCTCGATATAGGTGTCGGTGCGCGGGACGTAGGCTTCGGGCTGGTAGTAATCGTAATAGCTGACGAAATATTCGACCGCGTTCTCCGGGAAGAAACTCTTGAACTCGCCGTAGAGCTGGGCGGCGAGGATCTTGTTCGGCGCGATCACCAGGGCCGGCCGCTGCAAGGTCTCGATAACCTTGGCCATGGTGAACGTCTTGCCCGAGCCGGTGACCCCGAGGAGCACCTGGCTGCGCTCGCCCTCTTCGGCCGCCTCGACCAGTTCCTTCATCGCCTGCGGCTGGTCGCCTGCCGGCTGATAGTCGGCGACGAGCTTGAACTTCTTCCCGCCTTCCGCCTTGTCCGGGCGCGCCGGCTTGTGCGGCACGAAGGCGGTCGCGGTGTCCGGTTCGGCGAGGCTGGTGCGGATCTGGATCGGCATCAGGGCCGATATGGGCGCTCTTGCGCGTCCCCGAAAGAGACGCGGGGCTGCTGTTTCTTGGGTCAGGTGATCTCGCGGCGCAGACTTATCGCCCGCGCCGCGAGTGCGATACGCGCTAAAGCGTCAGCCGCGTTCGCCGGCCCGTGCCGGCGGCGGGGGCGGCGGCGGAGGCGGCGGGGGCGGCGGCGGAGCCGGGCAGGCGGTTCCGGCCGGGACGGTCGTGCCGTTCGGGCAAACCGTCGGCGGCGGAGGAGGAGGCAGTGGACAGGGCGCCCCTGCTGCAACCTGGGTGCCGTCGGGGCAGGTCTGCATCGGCGGCGGCGTGGTCGCGCAACCCGCGACTACGACCGTCGATGCGATGACAAGCGCAATCCGTTTCATTCTTGCTCTCCTCTCGATCCAACCAGCCCGCAAACGCGATCGTTGCGGCAACGTTCCTTCAACCGTGCTTTGGCCGCCGAAGCCCGGGTTCGGCAATGCGGCCGCTGGCGCTCGGTCGGCGGCAGCTTTATGCTGCGCTTCTCCAAGGAGAGGGGGCTCTCATGAAATATGCCGCTTACGCGCTTGCGTCCGTCTTTTGCTTGACCGCCTGCAACAAAGGGCCGGAGGTCAACCTCAAGAATGCCAGCGCCAACCAGGTCAGCGAGGCGGTCAAGAAATCCGGTGTGATGAGCAGCGATTCCATGGTCGAGCCGGGCCTGTGGGAATCCAAGGTGACCGTCCAGGAGATGAACATTCCCGGCATGCCGCCGCAATTTGCGGACAAGATGAAGCAAAGCATGGCCGAGCAGCGCAACCACGCGAGCCGGCACTGCATCAAGCCCGAGGACGTGAAGAAGCCGAAGGAAGATTTCTTCGGTGCCGACAAGTCGTGCAAGTACGATCACTTCACCATGGGTGGCGGCAAGATCGACATCGCCATGGTCTGCCACCAGGAAGACATGACGCAGAACATGAATGTCAGCGGCAGCTACACCCCGACCAGCTATTCGATCGATACGGCGATGACCGGCACCGGCGGGCACGAGCAAGGCATGTCGATGAAGATGCATGTCGATTCGAACCGCGTCGGCGAATGCACGGGCAAGGACGACGACTGAGCGCAAACGGCGGATCGCGCGTTAGCGCGTGACGATGGCGGTTTCCGTTCTCCTCAACCGCGACGGCGGCGCGCTCGCCGCCGACCCGAAGCTCGCCGACCGCGTCGCCGAGGCGCTCAGGTCGGCGGGCGTCGATGCCGAGGTCGAGCTCCTGTCCGGCGGCGATTGCGCCGTCCGTTGCCGGGCAATCGCCGAGCGCAAGGACCCGCTGCTGATCGTCGGCGGCGGCGACGGGACCATCAGCGCGGCCGCTTCGGCACTCGCGGGAACCGATACCCTGCTCGGAATCCTGCCCCTCGGGACGCTCAACCATTTCGCGCGAGACCTCGGCATTCCCGGCGACCTCGACGAAGCCGCGAAGCTGATCGCGGGTGGCAAGGACCGCCGCGTCGACATCGGGGAAATGAACGACCGCCTGTTCATCAACAACAGCGCGATCGGCCTCTATCCGTTGATGGTCATCGACCGCGACCTCCAGCGTAAGCGGCTCGGACGAAGCAAGCGGCTCGCGATGATCGTCGCGTCGCTGCGAACGCTCGTCCGCTTCAACCACCATCGACTGACCCTCACCGTCAATGAGGAGCGGACCGGCCGCGTCGACACGCCGCTGCTGTTCGTCGGCAACAATGATTATCGCGTCGACATCGGTGCGCCCGGGAAGCGCGAGCGGATCGACCGCGGCGAGCTCTGCGTCCTCGTGTTGCGCAAGAAGACCCGGCGTAGCCTCATCGCCGCGAGCATCCGCGCCTTCTTCGGCAGGAGCCGCGCCGACGACATGGTGCGCCTGGAGGGAGTCGAGCGCCTGCGCGTCTCGATCCCGCGGCCGCAGCTCGCGGTGTCGCTCGACGGTGAAGTCGTGCGCGCCGAGCCGCCGCTCGATTACCGGATTCGCAAGCGGGCGCTGCGCGTGATCGCCCCCTGAGCGGAACAAGAGCCGGTCCTTTCGGGTTCGAAACAGGAGAAGAAGGGGCGCGACTTGGCCACAGAAGCCCGCGAGCCACTGTCGGATCGCAACCGCGCACGCGCACTTCGCGTCGCAGGGATCGCGATCATCCTGCTTAGCGCCGGCGCAGTCCTGCTTCCGGCGGGAAGGAGGATTTCGGCCGACATGATCGGGGCGCTGCTGATCGCGGCGGGCTTGATCGAGGCCGTAGCCGGGTCGCTTCGCCGCGACGTGCGCCCGTTCGCCATGACCGCGGGCGGCGTGACCGCGCTTGCCGGCCTGATCTTCGTCGTCAACCGCGAGACGCATTTCTTTCCGAGCGTCGCCCTGGTCATCGCCTGGCTGCTGATCCGAAGCCTGATCCTCGCCGCCGCGACCCTCGAACTGCGCGGATCGGTGCGGGTGTGGACGGCGCTTTCGGCAGGGATGGATTTCCTGCTCGCCGTGCTGCTGGTCGCCGGCCTGTCGATCACCACCGTCGTCATCAGCCTGTTCGGCCCGACGCCGTGGCTGATCGCCAGCTTCGCCTGGTTCGTGGCGGCGAGCTTCGTCGGCAACGGGCTGCTGCTGCTCGAGGTCGCGAGCTGCGAACGCGAGTCCGCCTCGAGCTAGGCCGAGGCAGAGAGTGGACGCGCGCAGCCGGGCCGCTTATCGGCGCAGCCCGTGACGACCATCGCAATGCTTACCGCGGGCGGACTCGCGCCCTGTCTCTCGGCCGCTGTCGGCGGGCTCATCGAGCGCTACACCGAGGTCGCGCCGGACGCGCGGATCATCGCCTATCTCAACGGCTATGCCGGGCTTCTCACCGGCAAGTCGGCGGAAGTCACCGAAGAGATCCGGGCGAACGCGCATCGGCTCACCGCGTTCGGAGGAACTCCGATCGGCAACAGCCGCGTGAAGCTCACCAACGTCAGGGATTGCGTGAAGCGCGGGCTCGTCGAGGAAGGCGAGGACCCGCTCCACGTCGCCGCCGAGCAGCTTCGGCGCGACGGGGTGGATATTCTCCACACGATCGGCGGCGACGACACCAACGGCACGGCCGCCGACCTTGCCGCCTATCTCCGCGCCAACGGCTATGAGCTGACCGTCGTCGGCCTCCCCAAGACGATCGACAATGACGTCATCCCCATCAAGCAGTCGCTTGGCGCCTGGACCGCGGCCGAGCAGGGCGCGCTCTACGCGCGCAACATCATCGCCGAGCATTCGACCAGCCCGCGGATGCTCGTCGTCCACGAGGTGATGGGACGCAATTGCGGATGGCTGACCGCGGCCACGGCGCTCGAGCACCACCGCTGGGTCAAGGACGCGCAATTCGCCGAGTGGCTCGACAACAGCGCCATCCGCTGGGACGTCCACGGCCTGTTCGTGCCCGAGCGGCCGTTCGACATCGCCGAGGAAGCGAAACGGCTGCGCGGGATCATGGACCGCGAGGATTGCGTCAACCTGTTCATCTCCGAAGGCGCCGGCGTTTCCGAGATCGTCGCGGCGATGGAGGCGGCCGGGGAGGAGATCCCGCGCGACGCCTTCGGCCACGTCCATCTCGACAAGATCAACCCCGGCCAGTGGTTCGCCAAGCAATTCGCCGCCGAGCTCGGCGCGGACAAGGTGCTGGTCCAGAAGAGCGGCTATTTCTCGCGCTCGGCGGCGGCCAATGCGGCCGACCTCGAGCTGATCCGGCAGTGCACGGACTATGCGGTTGCGGCGGCGCTGCGCGGCGAGTCCGGTGTTGTCGGGCAGGACGAGGAGCGCGGCGGGGAGCTCAGGGTCATCGAGTTCGAGCGCATCGCCGGCGGCAAGAAATTCGACGTCACGGCGCCCTGGTTCACCGAGCTGCTGCGCGACATCGGCCAGGCCTGAGCGCTATCCACAGAATACAGGCGCTGCCTCTGGACCCGCGAATCGCCGACTCTTACGTTCACGTCGTGACCGCAGCCCTCAATATCGAGCGATCCGTGACCGGACAGCCATGGCGCTGGCGGCGGCCGCCGGACGACAGCCTCGGGATGGACGCGCTTGTCGACGAGCTATTGCTCGCCCGCGGCGTGGCGCGTGACGACCTCGCCCGCCACCGCGACCCCAAGCTCCGCGACTTCCTTCCCGACCCCTCCTGCTTCGCCGACATGGACAAGGGCGCGAAGCGGCTCACCGACGCCGTGCAGTCCGGCGAGACGATCGCCATCTTCGGCGATTACGACGTCGACGGGGCGACCAGCGCCGCCTTGCTGACGCTGCTGCTCCGGCGGCTCAATACCGAGCCGATCGTCTACATCCCCGACCGGCTGATGGAGGGCTATGGTCCCTCCGGCAAAGCGCTCGTCGAATTGAAGTCGCGCGGCGCGAGCGTCGCGGTGTGCGTCGACTGCGGCGCGCAGGCGTTCGACGCGATCGAGGAAGCGCGCGCCGCCGGGCTCGACGTAATCGTCGTCGACCACCACCAGTGCGCAAGCCTGCTTCCCGTCGCTTATGCCTTGATCAACCCGAACCGGCTCGACGAGAGCGCGGACGGCTCGGCCCACGGCCACCTCGCCGCCGTCGGCATGGCCTTTCTCCTGGGAGTCGCGCTTGTTCGCGAGCTTCGCAGCCGCGGCGCGTTCGAAGCGCTCGCCGAGCCCAAGATGCTCGACCTGCTCGACCTCGTGGCGCTCGGCACTGTCGCCGACGTCGCCCGGCTGAAGAGCCTCAACCGCGCCTTCGTCACGCAAGGGCTGCGGGTGATGGCCACGCGGCAGAATATCGGCCTTTCGGCGCTGGCCGAAGCCGCGCGGCTGGTGAAACCGCCGAGCTGCCGCGATCTCGGTTTCGCGCTGGGTCCTCGAATCAACGCCGGCGGGCGCGTGGGCAAGTCCGACCTCGGTGTGCGCCTTCTCACCTCCACCGATGCCGAGGAGGCGCGCACCATCGCCGCCGAGCTCGACCGGTTGAACGAAGAACGGCGTGCGATCGAGCTGCTGGTGTGCGAGCAGGCCGAGGCTCAGGCGCGCGAGCAGGTGGTTTCGCCGGTCATCACGGTGATGAGCGGCGGCTGGCACCAGGGCGTGATCGGGATCGTCGCCGGCCGGCTGAAGGAGCGGTTCGGCCGTCCCGCGATCGTGATCGCCGAGTGCGAGGACGGCACCGGCAACGGCTCTGGCCGGTCGATTTCCGGAGTCGACCTCGGTGCCGCCATTCTTGCTGCGAAGGAAAGCGGCCTGCTGATCGCGGGCGGCGGCCACGCGATGGCCGCAGGCCTGACGCTTCCCGCCGGAGGGCTCGAGCCGTTCCGCGCGTTCATCAATGAGCGGCTCGCATCGGACGTCGACAAGTCGCGTGCCGACAAGGCGCTGCTGCTCGACGCCTTGCTCGCGCCGGGCGGGGTCGCGGGAGCGCTATGTGACGCGCTCGACGCGGCGGGACCCTATGGCGCGGGCTGGCCGAGCCCACGCGTCGCCGCCGGCCCGGTTCGGCTGCTCAAGACGGGAATTGTCGGCGACGGCCACGTCCGCGGCATCGCCGCGGGCGAGGACGGCAAGAGCTTCAAATGGATCGCGTTCAGAAGCGCGGCGACCGATCTCGGCCAGGCCCTGCTATCGTCTCCGCCCGACGCGCGCTGGTGGCTCGCGGGCTCGATCAAGCGCGACGAGTGGAACGGGGGCAACGCCGCCGAGATGCACGTTGACGACGCCGCGCTTGCTTGACCCTCTGCGGCCCCTCGCCTAACCGGCAGCGGCTTTCCCGGCCCCATCGTCTAGCGGTCTAGGACGTCGCCCTTTCACGGCGAAAACACGGGTTCGAGTCCCGTTGGGGTCACCATTGATCGTGGGCGCGAGGCTTATGAAGCGGATCGCCATTGCTGTGCCGGCTCTGCTGCTGAGCGCGTGCAACCGCGGCATCCTCGATCCGGTCGGCCCCGTCGGCTCCGCCGAAAAGCAAATCCTCATCAATTCGACGGCGATCATGCTCGCAATCATCATCCCGACGATGATTGCCACCGTCGCCGTCGCCTGGTGGTTCCGGCGCGGCAATTCCAAGGCGGTCTATCGGCCTGACTGGGAATATTCGGGCGCGGTCGAGCTGGTGGTGTGGGCCATCCCGGTGCTGACCATCATGCTCCTCGGCGGAATCGCGTGGATCGGCAGCCACGATCTCGACCCGGCCCGCCCGCTCAAATCCAATGTGCCGGCACTGAAGGTCGACGTCGTGTCGCTCGATTGGAAATGGCTGTTCATCTACCCGGACCAGGGGATCGCCACGATCAACCAGCTGATCGTCCCGGCCGGCACCCCTGTCAGCTTTCGCCTAACGTCGGGCACGGTCTGGAACGTGTTCTGGATCCCGCAGATGGGGACGATGATCTACACGATGCCGCGGATGGCCACCCGCCTCAACCTCGAAGCGGACAGACAGGGATCCTTCGACGGCCTGTCGGGCCACTTCAGCGGCGACGGGTTCCCGGGAATGCAGTTCAAGGTGCACGCCGTTCCGCCGCAGCAGTTCGCGGCATGGGCAGCGGCCGGTCGTGGCGGACCGGCCCTCGACGCAGCGGCTTATGCCCAGCTCGAAAAGCCGAGCAGCTATGTGAAGCCGTTCACCTACGGCAGCGTCGCTCCGACGCTGTTCGACGACATTCTCGCCAACCGCGCAATTCCGCCGGTTGCACCCAAGACCACACCGCCGGCGCAGCATGTGTCGCCGCAGCCGCCAACGGGGCACACGAATGTTCGGTAGACTGACCTGGCACGCGATTCCCTTCGATCAGCCGATCCCTCTGATCACCTCGCTGGTCGTCCTGCTGATCCTGGCGGCGCTTGCGATCTGGGTCTGGCGCAACCGCTGGTGGTCCTATCTGTGGAGCGAGTACATCACCTCCACCGATCACAAGAAGATCGGCATCATGTACATCGTTCTCGGTCTGGTCATGCTCGTGCGCGGCTTTGCCGATGCGCTGATGATGCGGCTGCAGCAGTCGCTCGCGATCGGCGCATCGCAGGGGTATCTGCCGCCCGAGCACTACAACCAGATCTTCTCCGCCCACGGCACGATCATGATCTTTTTCGTGGCGATGCCGCTGGTCATCGGGTTCATGAACTTCGTCGTGCCGCTGCAGCTCGGCGTTCGCGACGTCGCCTTTCCGACCATGAACAACGTCAGCTTCTGGATGACCGCCTCGGGCGCGCTGCTGGTCAATCTCAGCCTGTTCCTCGGCGAGTTCGCACGCACCGGCTGGCTCGGCTACCCGCCGCTCAGCGAGAAAGCCTTCTCGCCGGGAGTCGGCGTCGATTATTACCTGGTCGCGCTGCAGATATCCGGCGTCGGAACCGTGCTCACCGGGGTCAATTTCGTGACGACGATCCTCAAGATCCGCGCGCCGGGCATGAGCTACATGCGCATGCCGGTGTTCTGCTGGACAGCGCTTGCGTCCAACCTGCTGATCCTTGCTGCCTTTCCGGTGCTGACCGTCACCCTGGGGCTACTGATGCTCGACCGTTATCTCGGCTTCCATTTCTTCACGAACGACGGCGGCGGCAACTCGATGCTCTACATGAACCTGATCTGGGTCTGGGGACATCCCGAAGTCTACATCCTCGTCCTGCCCGCGTTTGGCATTTACTCGGAGATCGCCGCGACCTTCTCGGGCAAGCCGCTGTTCGGTTACCGCTCGATGGTCTTCGCGACGCTCGCCATATGCATCATCTCATTTTGCGTTTGGCTCCACCATTTCTTCACCATGGGCGCGGGCGCCGACGTCAATGCCGTGTTCGGAATTGCCAGCATGATCATCGGCGTTCCGACCGGGGTCAAAATCTACAACTGGCTATTCACGATGTACGGCGGGCGCGTGCGATTCACCGTCCCCATGCATTACCTTATCGGCTTCATGCTGACCTTCGTCATCGGCGGCCTCACCGGCGTCCTGCTCGCCATTCCTCCGGTCGACTTCGTGGTTCACAACAGCCTTTTCCTGATTGCGCACTTCCACCAGGTGATCATCGGCGGAGTCGTCTTCGCGCTCATGGCCGGATACACCTACTGGTTCCCGAAAGCGTTCGGATTCACGCTTGACGAGCGCCTCGGCAAAGCGGTCTTCTGGTGCTGGTTCATCGGATTCCATCTCGCTTTCATGCCGCTCTACGTGCTCGGCTTCTGGGGCGGGACGCGGCGGCTGCAGCACATCTCCGATCCCAGCTGGGCGCCGTGGCTGGATGTCGCGCTTGCCGGTGCCGTGATCATCGGGCTCGGGATCGCGCTCACGGTCGTCCAGCTGCTCTATTCGATCAAAACCCGCGACCGCCGCCGCGACGTCACCGGCGACCCATGGGACGGCCGCACATTGGAATGGCTGACGCTCTCGCCGCCGCCGCACTACAATTTCGCAGTGCTTCCCGACGTCCATGGCGAAGAAGCCTATTGGATGCGCAAACAGACCGCGATCAAGGAAGACAAGTTGATCGACGAGCCGGACTACAAGCCGATCGAAATGCCGCTCAACACCCCAACCGGCGTGATCGTCGCCTTTTTCGCCTCGCTCTGCGGGTTCGCGATCATCTGGTACATCTGGTGGCTCGCGATCCTCGGCCTCATCGGGGCCTTCGCAGTGCTCGTATGGTACGCGTGGCGCGACGAGCATGAGCATCTGATCCCGCTCGAGGAGGTGATCGCCAATGCGCGCGAGCGGCGCCGCGTCCGCAAGGAGCATCTTCACAAATTGAGCCAGTCGGTATGACCAGCGTCAGCGAAGCCCCTGCCGTCGGCCTGACGCATCAGGGTTCCGAAGATACCGGCCTCGGCAACCGCGGCCCGCAGTCCAAAAGCATCGTCGTTCCCTATGGCTTCTGGCTGTTCGTGCTGTCCGACATGGTGCTGTTCTCGGCGCTGTTCGCGACCTACGCCTCGCTGGTCAACGCGACCGACGGCGGCCCCGTCACCAGCCAGCTGTTCGACCGCACCAACGTCGCGATCGAAACCCTCGCGCTTCTGATCTCCAGCTTCATCTGCGGGCTCGCGATGATCGCCGCCAAGCGCAAGGAGATGCTGTGGACGCAGATTTTCCTGTTCTTCACGGGCCTGTTCGGATTCGTCTTCCTGGTCATCGAGATCGGCGAATTCGTCGGCATGGTGCGGATCGGCGCCGGGCCGCAGCGGAGCGCCTTCCTCTCCTCCTTCTTCACCCTGGTCGGGTGCCACGGCGCGCACGTCACCGCCGGCCTGCTGTGGATCGGAACGATGATGGCGCAGATCTGGGCCAAGGGCTTCCAGCCGCACATCGTGCGCCGGCTCCTGTGCCTCAGCATCTTCTGGCACGCGCTGGACATCATCTGGGTCGCCATTTTGACCATCGTCTATCTGATCGGGACATTGCCATGACCGAGCCGGACCCCGAGCCGCTCAACGTTGCCCCCGGCGAGCCGCACGACACCATCATCAGCGAGACGATCGCTTATGTGATCGGCCTCGCCCTCGCGCTGCTTCTGACCGGCGTTTCCTTCTGGGTCGCGTCGACCTCAGCTTTGTGGGGTCCCGGCGTCGCCGTGGGCCTGATCGTGCTCGCCATCGCGCAGATGGGGGTGCATCTCGTCTTCTTCCTTCACATCACGAGCGGGCCGGACAACACCAACAACGTGCTCGCGCTCGCGTTCGGGGTGCTGATCGTGTTCCTGGTGATGATCGGGACGATCTGGATCATGTACCATCTGGCGGCGAACATGGGCCCGACCCCGGAGATGACGAACATGATGCTTCAGCGCGGCTAAAGACGGGTCCAGGCGAGGCCGATCATCACCGCGAGGACGACCACGCTCGCCGTCATCGCGAGCGCCGCCGACACGCCCTTGTTGCGCGCATAGACGAGCGTGATCCCGATCTTCACCGCCATGTTGGCGATGACCGTTCCGCTGATCGCCATCGCCGCGGGAAGCGGCGCGATCGCGGCGGCAGAAAGGCCCCCCAAAGTGATGATCGCAACATCGACGTCCATGCTTCCGACGATCAGCAGCAGCACCGCGATCCCGCTCTGGCCGAACCGGCCTTCCGCCCATCTCGCGGCGACCGCAGCCATGGCGACGAAGACGAGGAAGCCGAGCGCCGGGACAAGCGCGATCGGATTGCCCGGCGGACTCGGAGCGTCGGACTTCGGCGCCTTGCGGTAGAGCCAGTAGCCGGCGGCCCAGGCGACGATCACCGCCGGCGCGAGAAGCAGCAGGATCGGCGGAAGCACGCGCGCCGCGAATATCGCGATCAGGACGGGGATCCGCAGGTACATGACGCCGGTCGCAAGGGCGATCCCGGCGGGCTCCGCGCCGGCCTTCTTCTCGCGCCCGAGCCGCGTCGCCAGCGCCTGGGTCACCGCGGTCGAGCTGTACGCTCCGCCGATGAGCGCGGTGGCGATAGTCCCGTGCCGCTCCCCGAAGATGCGGTTTGCGACATAGCCGAGGAACGAGAAGCCGGTGACGAGCACGACCACCAGCCACAGCCGCTGCGGATTCCACGCGCCGAGCGGTCCGAAATGGCCGTTGGGCAGGAACGGCAAGATCGCGCCGGCGATGATGGCATAGCGGGCGAGCGCCTTGACGTCGTCGGCGTCCAACCGCTCGACGAAGCCGTGAAGCTCCTGCCGAAGCGCAAGCAGCGCGACTCCGATCGCCGCGCAGGCAATTGCCAGCGCCGGATTGCCATTGCCGGCTAGGAAGCCGATCGCGGTCGTGCTGATCGCAGCGACGGCGCTGGTCGAATCATGCTCCTCGCGAAGCTCGCGCGAATAAGCGATCACCATCGTCGCGACCAGGCCGATCGCGATCGCCGCGGCGACCGCCGGATGACCCGTCGCGCCGAGCGACCCGGCGATGCCGCTGCCGAGGCCGAGGATGGTGAAGGTGCGAACGCCGGCGACGCGTGTGCCCGGCTTCTGGTCCTTGAGCTTCCACCCGCGCTCGATGCCGATCAGCAGGCCGCAGGCGAGCGCGGTCCCGACCGACAGCGCCTGCCAGTACCAGCCGGTCAGCATGGTTCAGATGGAAAGGCCGACGTCGCCTTCCAGGACCTGTTGGGTGAGCTTCGGCGGTTCGCCCGCGTCCCATAGTTTCGCGCTGTGGACGACGCGATAGCGGAGCGGCCCGCCGTCAGGGCTCGCGCTCCGCGTGATCGGGCGCGGGATGCACACGAATTCGGTCCGCATCTGCTCCCCATCGAGCCGCACCTTCGCATAGCCGTGGCCGCCTGCGTCTATGAATTCGAGATGCGGCGCAAGCTCGCGATTGGAAAGCGCCCGCGCCCGCTCGAGGTCGAAGCTCTTCGCATATTCAAGGGACGAGCGAACGCCGTGCTTGACCGTCATGTTGTAAGTCCAGTCCGGCTTTGCCGAACCGGGTCGGTCGACCAGGTACAGCTGCCGCAAGGGAAACTTGTCGCGCGGGCGGTGCTCGAGGGCTTCCATCGCGCCGGCGCTCGACAGCGAACCACCAACGAAGCTCACGCCCACTGGCTCAAACTTCCCCGGTGGCAGGTGGGACGTTGCGTACCCCGCCCAGAAGCTGTGGCGATCGCCCGAAACGATTGCAAATCCCGTGATTTTTGCATCGCGCACAAGGTCGTAAATCTCGCTTCGCTCCGTCCAGGCGGAGCCATAATCGCCGGCGCTGGCATTGACGAAGCCCGCCGGCCACGGCTTGGGAAGCATGCCGGCGGGCAGGTTCTGCGGGTCGATGCGCTCGTCGAGCGCGCCTTCGGAATTGCCCCAGATCTTCCACGTCGCCTTTGACTTGCGCAGCTGGTCCTTGAACCATGCTTTCTGCGTAGCGCCGAGGATCGTCTGTGGCGGCGCGTCCTTCTGCGGGTTCGGAATCCGCCCCTCCCCGAACGCGAGTTCGGCGGGCGGATTGCCGCCATTGAAGGCGCGTCCGGCGTCGAGGACCTGCTGCAGGTCTTCGGGAAACCAGCCATTATAGGCTGCCCAATCGCCTAGCTTGTTGAGCGAGTCGTCGCTGAAAGGATCGGGGCTGCGGTAGCTGTGCTGGTCGGTGATGATCAGGTCGAGGTGCTTGCCGTAGCGGTACGAGCGATAGCCGATCAGGCTGTGGATCGCGGCCAGGTTGTTGGGCTCGTCGCCAAGGCCGTTCTCGTCCCACTTCTCGATCGCGACATTGGTCACTGCGGGGGGATCGAACGTGTCGAGCGAGGGTCCGCTGACCTTCTTGCAGCGCGAGGGGAGATATTCCCACCACGCCTGGTTGGCGGCAACCTTGATGCTCTGCCCGGGCCGCGACTTGCCGCCGGCCTGCTGGATGCTCTGCCAGCCCTGCCACGAGAATTCGTGATTGTCCCACATCGCCACGAACGGCCAGCGCGCCCGTGCGTCCTGCAGGTCCGGGTCGGCGAGATAGCCTTTATAGACGGCGCGGTAGCCGTCGACATTGAGTGGAAAGTGGAATTTGCCCACAACGCCGCCATCCGGCAGCCGCGCGACCTCGTAGATCGTGCGGTCGTAGCGGGTGGGCTGTTCCTCGGGATATTCGACGATCTCATAGATGAAATCGCCCAAATGGTGAATGAAGCCGAGCTGGTCCTCGGGCCGCGCGCGCTCATCCTCGTAGATCATCCGGCGAAAGGCGTTGAGCGTCCCTTCATTGACGTCCTGGCAGCTTACGAAGGCGAAATTGATCGGCCGCGCGTCGTCGTCGAGCGGCGCGGTAATGGTCCTGCCGATGCGGCTTCCGTTCCCGTCGGCGTCGGTGAAGCGATACCAATAGACGTGCCTCGGTTTCAGCCCGCCGACCAGCACCCGCGTCGTCCAGTCCGACTCCGCCGAGACCGGCGCACGTGCCTGCGCGACCACGCGCCTGAACCCCTCGTCCTCGGCAACCTCTACCGTGAGAAGCTGTCGCTCGCCATCGTCGAACGGCCGCCGGGTCCAGAGGATGACGCTGTGCGCATCGGGATCGCCCGACGCCACGCCTTGCGGATAGAAGCCCCGCGCCTCGCGCCAGCTGCTGCTCGATGCGCGCGCCTTGCCGGTCCACGCCAGCGACGCGCCCATCGCCGCCGCAACCTGGATGAAATCGCGGCGGCTGAGCGTCATCACACTACCCCCTGTTCAGTCTCTCCGCGTGCCAGCGCAAATGCTCGGCCATGAACGTCGAGATGAAATAATAACTATGGTCGTACCCCGGCTGGATACGCAGCGTCAGCGGTATGCCCGCCGTGGCGCATGCTTGCTTGAGCAGCTCCGGCCGCAATTCCTTTTCGATGAACGGGTCTGCGTCGCCGACGTCGACGAGGAGGTCCTTCACCCGCGCGCCGTCCTCGATCAGCGCGACCGAGTCATGGGTGCGCCAGGCATCGCGATTCTCACCGAGGTAACCGGCGAGCGCTTTCTGTCCCCATGGCACCTGCGATGGCGCGACGATCGGCGCGAATGCGGAGACGCTTCGAAAACGCTCCGGCTGATTCAGCGCGACGGTCAGCGCACCATGCCCGCCCATCGAATGACCGGTGATCCCCTGTCGGCTCAGGTCCACCGGGAATTCCGCGGCGACCAGCGCCGGAAGCTCCTCGGTCACATAGGTCCACATCCGGTAATGTTGAGACCACGGCTCCTCCGTCGCATCGACGTAAAAGCCCGCGCCTTTGCCGAAATCATAGCCCTCCACGTCCGGCACGTCGTCGCCCCGCGCGCTCGTGTCAGGCGCGACGACGATCAGGCCGAGCTCGGCGCAAGCGGCGCGATACTCGCCTTTCTCGGTGACATTGGCGTGCGTGCAGGTGAGGCCCGACAGGTACCACACGACTGGCAACTTGCCGCCTCCGTCGGCCTGCGGCGGAAGGTAGATCGAGAAGCTCATGTCGCAGTGGCAGGCGCTGGAGGGATGCTTGACGACCAGCTGCCTGCCGCCGTGCGACTTATTTTGGGAAAGTATCTCCAGCGTCACTACGCCGGCTTGTGCAGCGCGCAGAGCTTGTTGCCATCCGGATCGCGCAAATATGCGAGGTAGAGCTTGCCCGTCGGCCGTTCGCGCCAGCCAGGCGGGTCCTCGACCGAAGTCCCGCCGGCTTCAATGCCACGCTGGTGCCACTCGTCGATATCTTCCGGTCCGTCGAAATTGAACCCGATCGTGCCGCCGTTCGCCGCCGTCGCGGCCGCGCCGTCGATCGGCTTCGACACCATGAACACCGCGCCGTCCTTTGCGTAACGCAGCCGCCCCCGGTCATCGACATGCGCTTCCTTGCCGAACAAAGCGTCATAGAAGCGCCGCGAGCGATCCATGTCGTTCGTTCCCACCATCACATGGCTGAACATCTCTGCTTCCTCCTCAGTAAACCACGACGCTTCGGATGCTCTCCCCAGCGTGCATCAGGTCGAAGCCCTTGTTGATTTCGTCGAGCTTCAGCACGTGGGTGATCATCGGGTCGATTGCGATCGTCCCGTCCATGTACATGTCGACGATCTTGGGGACGTCGGTGCGGCCCTTCGCGCCGCCGAACGCGGTGCCGCGCCAGTTGCGCCCGGTGACCAGCTGGAACGGCCGCGTCGAAATCTCCTTGCCCGCTTCGGCGACGCCGATGATGATGCTCGTCCCCCAACCACGGTGGCAGCATTCGAGCGCGGTCCGCATCACCTCGGTATTGCCGGTGCAGTCGAACGTATAGTCGGCGCCGCCGTCGGTGATCCTGACCACCTCGTCGATGATCGCCTGCCGATCCTTGCCCTTTGCGTCGATGAAGTCGGTCATCCCGAACTTGCGGCCCCATTCCTCCTTGGCCGCATTGATATCGACTCCGACGATCCGATTGGCCCTGACCAGCTTCGCGCCCTGGATGACGTTGAGCCCGATCCCGCCGAGGCCGAACACGACGACGTTCGCGCCGGGCTCGACCTTCGCCGTGTTGATGACTGCGCCGACGCCGGTGGTCACGCCGCAGCCGATGTAGCAGCTGGTCTGGAACGGCGCGTCCTCGCGGATTTTCGCCACCGCGATCTCAGGCAGGACAGTGAAGTTCGAGAAGGTCGAGCAGCCCATGTAATGAAAGATTGTCTCGCCCTTGTACGAGAAGCGCGAGGTGCCATCGGGCATCACGCCCTTGCCCTGCGTCGCCCGGATCGCGGTGCAGAGGTTGGTCTTGCCCGAAAGGCACGACTTACACTTGCCGCATTCGGGCGTGTACAGCGGGATCACGTGGTCGCCGGGCTTCACGCTGGTGACGCCCTGCCCCACCTCGCGCACCACGCCCGCCCCTTCATGCCCGAGGATCGACGGGAACAGCCCTTCGCTGTCGAGCCCGTCGAGCGTATAGGCATCGGTGTGGCAGATGCCCGTCGCCATGATCTCGACCAGCACTTCGCCTTCCTTCGGCCCATCGAGGTCGACCTCGACGATCTCGAGCGGCTGCTTGGGCGCGAACGCGATGGCGGCGCGGGTCTTCATGCACTTTCTCCGTTGAGGAAGTTCCGGATCCACCCGCCAACCACCTGATTGTCGTTCGGTGCATCGAGCGAGGCGAGCGCGGCGGCCGGATCGTTGACCTTGTCGAAGCGCTTCTCGATCAGGGCCTTGGCGTAGCCGACCGAGAATTCCGGGTGGAACTGGAAGCTGATGGCGGGCCGGTCCTGCCATGCGAGTGAAGCGAACGGCGTGAATTCCGATGCCGCCACGACTTCGGTATTGGGCGGCTGCACCACCACCTGGTCCTGGTGCGACGCGGGGACGGCAATGGCTCCGTTGCTGTCGAGCCACGGCTCGGAATGCACGATCTCGTAGCGGTGCAGTCCCGCGCCCCAGCCCTTGGGCGACTTGATGACCTCGCCCCCAAGCGCCTGCGCCATCACCTGGTGGCCGAAGCAGACGCCGATCATCTTCGCGCCGTCGGCGGAACGGATGAAGTCCATCAGCGGCGCGATCCAGGGCAGCGGATCATAGACTCCGGCCGGCGACCCGGTGAGGAGATAGGCGCCGTGCGTGCCGGCCGCCGGCAGCTCGCCCTTCTCCACCCGGAAGGTCTCGATCTCGAACGCTGGACCCAGCAGGTCGGCAAACATGTCGGGGTAAGAGCCGAACTCGTCGGCGAGCGGTTCGGGCGGAACGCCGGTTTCCAAAACAGCAAGCTTCATCGCGCCGCCTTGCCACCTGAAAGGCGTTCGGCCAAGACGAAGCGATGGGGAGCGGCCTTCAAGGGCGCCATGCGCTGATCACCGGGGGCGGCACCGGCATCGGCGCCGCCGCGGCCCGACACCTCAACGGCGAAGGCGCGAAGCTGTCGCTGCTCGGCCGCCGGCTGGAGCCGTTGCGCGCCGTCGCCGAGGGCTTCGGGGGTGCTGCGATCCAGTGCGACGTGACCGATCCCGAGCGGGTCCGCGCCGCATTCGACGACGCGCGCGCGGCGAACGGCCCGATCGACATGCTCATTGTGAATGCCGGGATCGCCGAGAGCGCACCCTTCCACAAGATGAGCCGCGAGAGCTGGGACAAGATCATCGCGACCAATCTCACCGCCGCATTCGATTGCGCGCGCGCCGCGATCGGCGACCTCTTGCAGAGCGACAACGGGCGGCTGGTGTTCGTCGCGTCGGTCGCGTCGCTCCGCGGCGTCCCTTATGCCGCCCATTATGCCGCGTCGAAGCACGGGCTGCTGGGCCTGATGCGCAGCCTCGCCGCCGAATATGCGAAGACCAATCTCACGGTGAACGCGGTCTGCCCCGGCTATGTCGACACGCCGATGACCGACCAGTCGGTCGCGCGCGTGTCCGAGATCACCGGCCGCAGCGAACAGGATTCGCGCGCGGTCATCACCGAGATGAATGCGAGCGGCCGGCTCGTCGACCCGCAGGCGATCGGCACCGTCATCGCCATGCTCTGCCTGCCACATTTGGGCGACATCAACGGCGCCGCCCTCACCATCGACGGAGGGACGAGTGCATGACCTTCGATCCTCTCAAATTTGAGCCTCAGCATTTCCAGTGGACGTTCGACAGGGGCGTGGCGACGATCACGCTCAACCGCCCGGAGCGGAAGAACCCGCTGACCTTCGAGAGCTACGACGAGCTTCGCGCCACTTTCTACGAGCTCGACCATAATTATGCGGTGAAAGTCGTCATGATCCGCGGCGCGGGCGGCAATTTCTGCTCGGGCGGCGACGTTCACGAGATCATCGGCCCGCTGACCAAGATGAACAGCGCGGGCCTGCTCCGTTTCACCCGAATGACCGGGGACCTGGTCCGCGCGATGCGCCATTGCCCACAGCCGATCATCGCCGCAGTCGAGGGCGTCTGCGCCGGCGCTGGCGCGATCCTCGCGATGGCCAGCGACATCCGCTTCGGGCAGCCAGGGTGCCGGACGGCATTCCTGTTCAGCCGCGTCGGCCTGTCCGGCGCCGACATGGGCGCGTGCGCGATGCTCCCGCGACTTATCGGCCATGGCCGCGCCGCGGAGCTGCTGTTCACCGGGCGGGAAATGACGAGCGACGAAGGCCTCGCCTGGGGCTTCTACAACCGAATGGTCGAGGACGTGCTATCGGAAGCATACGCCCTCGCCGATCAGCTCGCGAGAGGGCCGACGATCGCCCACGCGATCACCAAGCGGCAGCTCGACTGCGAGTGGAACATGACGGTCGACCAGGCGCTCGAGGCCGAAGCCCGGGTGCAGGCGCGATGCATGGAGACCAACGACTTCAAGCGCGCGTACGAGGCGTTCGCCAACAAGCGCCAGCCGGAGTTCCACGGCGATTAATGTCGGACCGCAGCCACCTCGCCTGGCCGTTCTTCGAGCCCAAGCACCGCGAGCTCGCCGACGCGCTGGAGCGGTGGTGCGGCGACAATCTTGCCGGACGCTTCGCCGACGATCTCGACAGCGAATGCCGGATGCTCGTTCGCCAGCTCGGCGCCGCGGGGTTCCTCAAGCTCTGCGTCGCCGACGGCGACAGCCGCCCCGACGTCCGCAGCCTCGCCATTGCGCGCGAGGTCCTCGCCTACCATAGTGCGCTCGCCGATTTCGCCTTTGCGATGCAGGGCCTTGGATCCGGCGCGATCTCGCTGTTCGGCACGGTGGAGCAGAAGCGCGAATGGCTGCCGCGCGTGGCCTCGGGCGAAGCGATCGCCGCCTTCGCCATGACCGAGCCGGAATGCGGCTCGGACGCAGCGAACATCCAGACCTCCGCGATGCGCGACGGAAACGAGTGGGTGATCGTCGGCGAAAAGACGTACATCTCGAACGGCGGCATTGCCGATTTCTATTTGACCTTCGCGCGCACCGGCGAGGGCGAAGGTTCGCGCGGGCTTTCGGCCTTCATCGTTCCCGCCGACCTGGTCAGCGTCGAGCAGCGGATCGAAGTCGTCGCGCCGCACCCGCTTGCGCGGATCCGGTACGACAACGTGCGCGTCCCCGCCGACGCCATCGTCGGCGAGGCCGGTGAAGGCTTCCGCATCGGCATGGAGACGCTGAACCTGTTCCGCGTGACCGTCGGCGCCGCCGCGCTCGGCATGGCGCGCCGCGCGCTCGACGAGGCGCTCAGCTGGGCGAGGAACCGCCGGCTCGGCAGCGGCACGCTCGCGGAGAATGCCGTCACCCAGGCGAAGCTCGCCGACATGGCGCTCGCCGTCGATGCCTCGGCTTTGCTCGTCTATCGCGCCGCCTGGCAGCAGGACGAAGGCGGTCCGGAGGGAATTACGTCCAACCGCAGAGCCGCCGCTATGGCCAAGCTGCAGGCTACGGAGTCCGCGCAACAGGTGATCGACGCGGCGGTGCAGATGCACGGCGGCGCCGGAGTCACGAAGGGCGCGAAAGTGGAATCGCTCTACCGCGACATCCGCGCGCTTCGAATCTACGAAGGCGCGAGCGAGGTGCAGCGCCAGATCATCGCGAAAGACCTGCTGAAGGGGGCAACGACATGAGGTTTCTCCAGCCGCCCAACTGGCCGCGGCCGAAGGGTTATTCGAACGGCGTCAGCGCACGCGGGCGCATCATCTTCACCGCCGGGATCGTCGGTTGGGACGAGAATGAGACCTTTCCCGAATATACGCTCCACGGCCAGTTCGCCCGCGCGCTCCGCAACACGCTTCAGGTGCTCGCGGAGGACGGCGCCGGCCCGCAGCATATCGTGAGGATGACCTGCTACGTCACCGACCGGCACGAATATGTGAACTCGCGCGACGAGATCGGCACGGCCTGGCGCGAGATCATGGGGCCGAACTATCCGGCGATGGCGCTGATCGAGGTGAAGGGACTCGTCGAAAGCGCGGCGAAGGTCGAGATCGAGACGACGGCGGTAGTGGAGGAGGAGTGAGCATCGACAGCTTCGTCCGCGACCGTTTGCCGCCGCCGGAGCTGCTGCCCGAATTCCGCTTCGAGCTGCCGGAGTTGCAATATCCCGAACGCCTCAACGCCGCGGCCGAGCTGCTGAAAGGCGGCGAGCCGGAAGCCGTGGCGGTCGTCAACGAGCATGGCCGCTGGACCTACGCCGAGCTCGATGCCTTCAGCGGCCGGATCGCGCGGCTGCTGGTTGAGGAGGAAGGGCTGGTCCCCGGCAACCGCGTGCTCCTGCGCGGGCCGAACGGCTACACGATCTTCGCGGCCTGGCTCGGCGTGCTCAAGGCGGGGGGCGTAGTCGTCGCGACCATGCCTTTGCTCCGCCCGGGCGAGATCGCGACGGTGATCGAGCGCGCCCAAATCAGCCACGCGATCGTCGACAGCCGCTTCATCGGCGACTTCCGTGCAGCCGCCGACGAGACCCACTGCGTCAAGCACATCGTCAAGTACGACGGTGATTATGGCAAAGGCGAGCTCGAGACCCGAACCGGCTCGCTCAACCCGCTGCCGCCGCTCGACACCGGCCGTGACGATCCGTGCATCGTCGCCTTCACCAGCGGCACCACGGGCGTTCCCAAGGGCTGCGTGCATTTCCATCGCGACGTGCTCGCGCCGTGCGACACGTTCGCGAAGCATCTCGTCGATCCTAAGCCCGGCGACGTGTTCCTGACCTCTGCGCCGATGGCCTTCACCTTCGGCCTCGGGATCACGCCGATGTTCCCGCTGCGCTTCGGGGCTGCGAGCGCAACCATCGAGCAGGCGAGCCCGCCGGCGCTGCTGGAAGCCATCGCGCGCTTCGGAGTCACCCACCTCGGCACAGCACCCACCGCGTACAAGGCGATGCTTTCGCACCCCGCGCTCGACAAGGCGTTGAGCACACTGCGCTATTGCATCTCCGCCGGCGAGCATCTGCCCGAAGCGACCTGGCGCGCGTGGAAGGAGCGCACGGGGATCGCCATCACGGATGGGATTGGCTCGACCGAGATGATGCACATCTTCGTCTCCGCCGCGGGCCGGGAAATCCGCGCCGGCGCGACGGGCAAGGCCGTGCCCGGCTACGAGGCCTGCGTGCTCGACCCGAACGGCCGGCCCCTTGCCGAAGGAGTCGGCCGGCTCGCGATCAAGGGCCCGACCGGCTGCCGCTACCTCGATGATCCGCGCCAGCGCGATTACGTCCGGGACGGCTGGAACGTCACCGGCGACACCTACCGCCGCGATGCAGACGGCTATTTCTGGTACCTCGCGCGGAGCGACGACATGATCGTCAGTTCGGGCTACAATATCGGCGCGCCCGAGGTCGAGAATGCGCTCCTCTCCCACGCCGCCGTCGCCGAATGCGCGGTCGTCGGAGTGGCCGATGCCGAACGGGGCCAGAAGGTGAAAGCGTTCGTAGTCCTCGCGTCCGGCGCCAAAGGTTCGGACCGGTTGATCGCCGAGCTCCAGTCACATGCGAAGGCGCAGATCGCCCCGTACAAATATCCGCGCGAGATCGAATTCGTGGACGCGCTTCCGAAGACAGCGACCGGCAAGCTCAGGCGAAGCGAGCTTCCGCGATAGCCACGCAAAAGTAATTTGCACCGCAACCGCTTCTGCGTGAACATGCGAGCGCCGTGTTGAGGTAGCGCACAAGGGGGCACGCCATGGATCTTCACAAACCGCACATGCCGCACCTGCATGTTCCGCACATCCCGCACCCGCACCTCGAAGCGCGCAAGGAGATGTTCCTCAAGGCGAAGGTTGGCGCCGACGGCTTCAACAGCAAGCTCGCGGTCAAGATCACCGACATCGTCGGCACCATGTGGTGCGCTTACGCCTTTGCGGCGCTCGCGCTGATCAGCCTTCCGGCGGCAATCCAGGCGGGCACCGCGACGCTGGTCGCCTGGTTCGCCCAGACCTTCCTCCAGCTCGTCCTGTTGTCGATCATCATGGTCGGCCAGAAGGTCGCGTCCGCGAAATCCGACATGCAGCTCGAGCAGACCTACAAAGACGCCGAAGCGCTGCTCGAGATCAACGATGACATGCACAAGCTGGTCAAGCAGAACGTCCAGCTGACGGAGCAGCTCAACGTGCTTTTGAAGCAGAACACCGACCTCACCGAGCAGATCAACGTGCTGATCTGCAAGACGGGTAAGAAG
>Ga0070680_100000741_pt1 | contig 22784 bp, 21 predicted proteins | sample KBSC73BmetaG_FD_64672 | JGI IMG/M metagenome (GOLD analysis project Ga0070680, IMG submission 64672) | Corn rhizosphere microbial communities from Kellogg Biological Station, Michigan, USA - KBS C7-3B metaG | ecosystem: Host-associated > Plants > Roots > Rhizosphere | place: USA: Michigan...
GTCGTCTCCAGCACCGCCTTGGCCAGCAGATAGTGAGTGGCGACGCGGCGCTGGTAGTCCTGCAGGCCGATGCCGACGCCGCGCGTCTCGATCAGGTACGACACGCTGCCGCGCAGGCCGAAGGTGTTGCGCGCGATGCCGGGCGCCGTGCCGCCGAGCGCCGCGCGCTTGTCGGCCGGATCGACGGCGGTCGTGACATAGTCGTGCGGCAGCAGGCCGTGCGCGCGGATGGCGGCCTCGATCGCCGGCCGGTAGAGGCCGCGCTCGATGTCGGTCAGCGCCCCGGGAATGGCCGGGTTGGTCGCCTCGAGGATCATCACGTCGGCGCGCTGCAGGCCGCCGAACTTGTCGAGCCAGCGCCAGGCGACGCTGAACTCGTGATGATCGAAGACGACGTCGGGCGGCAGCGCCAGCATCGCCTTGTGGATGGCGCGGGTCTCCGGCTGGCTGAGCAGCAGGTGATCGCGATTGGGATCGGCGCCGCTGGCCAGCACGCGGCGGTCGGCCGCCGCGCCGTCGACGTTGGCGCGCGGCACGATCACGACGCTCACCTTGGCGAGGATCGCCGCCAGCTCGCCCTTGGCCAACGCCGAGGCGAGCGCCAGCATCGCCTCGCCGCCTGCCGGCTCGTTGCCGTGCTGCTGGCCGATCAGCCACACGATCGGCCGGCCGAGCTTGCGGATCGACACCGCGTCGGCGAGCCCTTCGGCGGTGAGATAGAGCACGGGAATGTCGCGGCCCTGCTGGGACTTGCCGATCGTGCCGAGCTTCGCCGTGGGCTGGTCCTTCACCAGCGCGGCGAGGAAGTCGGCCATCGCCTGCTGGTTGGTGAGCGACGGTTCGGCGGTGCGGAAGGCCGGGCTGTCGAGGGTGACGCCCGGCACCGCGGGATAGTGCGCCAGCACCGCCGGCGTCTGGCGATAATCCGACGGCGCGCGCGGCTGGGCACCGGACACGCCGGACAGCGCCAGCAGGGAGAGAAGCGCGGCGACGACGACGCGCACCACGCCCTACTCCGCCGCCCGGGTGAAGCCCTGGTCCTGGCGCAGGCGGAACAGGCGCACCGCTTCGGCGTGGGCGGCGCGCGCTGCGGCCGACATCGGCCTGCCGAGCCGCGCCTCCGGCAGGAAGTGTCCGTGGCGATCCTGGCCGCGCACCAGCAAGGCGCTCGGCTTCACCGGCCCGAGCGGGCGCACGTGGGCCGGCACGAAGGAGATGCCCAACCCCATGCGGCGGTCGTCGCTGCCGTTGCCCGGCGAACAATGGACCAGCGCGGTGTGGTGCAGCGACAGTTCGCCGGCCCCGAGCGGCATCGCCACGCCGGTCTCGCCGTCGAAGCGCTCGCTGATGCCCTGGCCGCGCTTGATCATGTTATGGGCGTCGGGCTTGTCGTCGTGATCGATCATCGGCAGGCGGTGCGTACCCGGGATCACGCGCATGCAGCCGGCCTTCTCCGACGCCTCGGAGAGCGCCACCCAGGCCGTCACATGCTCGAGCGGATCGAGGAAGAAATAGGCGCCGTCCTGGTGCCAGCGCACGTAGGCCGGCGTGTTGGCTTCCTTGATCCACATGGTCGAGTGATAGACGAGGATGTCGGGCCCGATCACGTCCTCGACCGCGTCGAGCACGCGGGGATGATGGACCAGCGCGTCGGCCCAGCCGTAGAGCAGGTACGACTTGCTCTTCTCCGGGAAATCCAGCGGATGGCCCTGCTGTCTTTCCCAATGCTCGAGATCGGCGCGCAGCGCGCGTACCTCGTCGGCACCCAGAACCGGCACGGGACAGGCGAAGCCGTCCCGCTCGTACCGATCGACCTGCGACGTTGTCAGGATCCTGGGCATTGTCCGGGCCATTGGATTGGCGGTTGTTCGTGTGCGAGCCCTATCGTAGCGTTCTTTCGACATCAAAAACATTCCCGGGGGACTTCATCATGGCCACTTCTCGCAAGCATCCGGTTTCGCGTCGCGGCTTCATGGCCGGTACGACCGCACTGGCCGCAGGCACCCTGGGCTTTCCCGCCATCGGCGGCGCGCAGGCCGCCACGGTCAAGGTCGGCCTGATCCATCCGGTGACCGGCTTCGTCGCCTACAACGGCCAGCAGGGCCGGCTGGGCGCCACGATGGCGATCGAGGACGTGAACAAGGCGGGCGGCATCAAGGCGATGGGCGGCGCCAGGCTCGAGGCCCTGCTGGGCGACAGCCAGTCGAAGGTCGAGGTCGGCGTCAGCGAAGTCGAGAAGATGAACGGCGCGGGCGTCGCGGCCTACATCGGCTGCTTCCAGAGCCCGGTCGGGATCGCCGCCAGCCAGGCCGCGTCGAAGTACGGCACGCCGTTCCTGATCGACGTCGGCGCCTCCGACCAGCTGGTCACGCGCGGCCTCAAGAACACCTTCCGCCTGATGCCGGGCTTCGGCGTCTCGGTCGAGCAGGGCATCTCGTCGCTGGGCGCGCTCAACAACGCCGCCAACGGCGTCGCCAAGTCGGCGGTGATCGTCCATGAATCGGGCGAGTTCGGCACCGGCACGGCCAAGCTGCTGGCCAGCAAGCTGCCGTCGATCGGCATCTCGGTGAAGGAAGTCATCGGCCACGACAACCCGACGCGCAACTTCGACAACATCGCGCTGCGCATCCGCTCGATGGCGCCCGACCTGGTGATGATGTCGAACTACCAGAATGAATACATGCTGCTGGCGCGCACGCTCCACCAGCAGAAGGTCAACCTCGCCGGCTTCTTCTCGATCCTGGGCGGCGGCTTCAACTACAAGTTCGTCAAGGAGATGCCCGACGTCGCGCAGTACATGATGGACGTGAACCACTGGTTCAATCCGAAGTCGGCCAAGGCGCAGGCGCTGAAGAAGCGCGTCGAGGCCGGTGGCGCGCTGTTCACCTTCGAGGTCTATCTCGCCTACTCGACCGTGATGCTGCTGGCCCAGTCGCTGGAGCACGCCGGCTCGGCCGACAAGGAGAAGCTGACGGCGGCGATCGCCGGTTCGACCTTCAACGCCGAGCTGATGCCCTATCGCGAGACCAGGTTCGTCAACGGCCAGAACCAGGGCGCCCGGCCGGCGGTGCTGCAGGCGCTCAAGGGCGACATCCAGGTCATCGGGCCGGAGGACGTCGCCTCGGCCAAGGCCGTGTTCCCGCGGCCGAAGTTCACCTGAAGGCGTGTTCGATCCCGCGATCATCCTCGCCGGCGTCCTGAACGGGCTGCTCGCCGGCGGCGTCTACGTGCTGGTCGCCGTCGGCCTGACACTGATCTACGGCGTCCTGCACATCATCAACTTCGCCCATGGCAGCCTGCTGATGCTGGCCATGTACGCGGTGTTCTTCCTGTGGCGGCTGTTGGGCGTCGATCCCTACGTGGCGCTGCCGGTGGTGATCGCCGGCGCCTTCGTCTTCGGCTATCTGCTCTATCGCGGCGTGATCGGGCGGCTGAGTCACGGCCGTGACGAGAACATCCTGCTGATCACGCTGGGCCTGTCGATCGTGATCGACAATCTGGCGCTGCTGTTCTTCGGCGGCGACACGCAGACCATCGACGTCTCCTACGGCCCCGACCTGCAGCTCGGCGTGGCCTTCCTGCCGGTGCCCAAGGTTGTCTCCTTCGCGGCGTCCCTGCTGATCTGCGCGGCGCTCGGCCTCTACATGGCCCGCAGCGACACCGGCAAGGCGATCCGCGCCGTCGCCCGCGAGCGCCAGGGCGCGCGGCTGGCCGGCATCGACGTGCCCAACATCTTCGCCATCTCCTACGGCATCGGCATCGCCTGCCTGGGCGCCGCGGCCTGCCTGCTGATGCCGACCTATTACGTAACGCCCGTGTCGGGCCACGCCTTCGTGCTGGTGGCCTTCACCATCGTCGTGCTGGGCGGCATGGGCAGCTTCCTGGGCGCGGCGGTCGGCGGGCTGCTGATCGGTGTCGTCGAATCCCTGGGCGGCCTGTTCCTTGGCGAGCAGCTCGGCCAGATCGGCATCTCGGCGATCTTCATCCTGATCCTGCTGCTGAAGCCGACCGGCCTGTTCGGAGGCGCACGATGAACCGCGCCGCCGTCCTGGCCATGATCGCGCTCGCCGCGGCGATCGTCTTGCCGCTGCTGGTGCCGGGCTATCTGGTGAACGTGGGCATGCTGGTCTTCTTCCTGGCCTTCATCGGCCAGTCGTGGAACCTGTCGGGCGGTTTCGCCGGCCAGACGTCGTTCGGCCACGTCGTGTTCTTCGGCACCGGCGCCTACACCTCGACCATCCTGCATGTGACCTATGGCTGGAATCCGTGGCTGGCCTGGCCTGTCGCCATGGCGGCCGGCGGGCTGGTCGGCTGGATCATCGCCTTCCTGTCGTTCCGCGCCGGCCTGCGCGGCTCGTACTTCGCGCTGATCACCCTGGCCTTCGCCGAGGTCTTCCGCATCCTGGCCAACTCCGTCCCCTTCACCAAGGGCGGGCTGGGCATGCTGATCAAGGCCGAGCCGGGCGCCGCCAACTTCCAGTTCCGCGACCCGGTGTGGTTCTACTATGTGGCGCTGGCACTCTGCGTCGTGTCGCTGCTGATCGCCTGGCGCCTGACGCAGAGCCGCTTCGGCGCGCGCCTGGTCGCCATCCGCGAGAACGAGGACGCCGCGCGCGCGCTCGGCATCGACGTGTTCGCCGAGAAGGTCAAGGTGCTGGTGCTGTCGGGCGCCATGGCCGCGGCCGGCGGCACCTTCTATGCGCAGAAGTATCTCTACGTCGATCCCAACATCGCCTTCGGCGTCGACAAGTCGGTCGAGATGCTGCTGGTCGCCATGGTCGGCGGCGCCGGCACCATCTTCGGCCCGCTGATGGGGGCAGCCACCCTCACCGCCATCAACGAGGGCACGCGCTGGCTGGCCAGCGTCGTGCCGGCACTGAAGAACGTCCAGCCGCTCAGCCTGATCGTCTACGGTGCGATGCTGATCCTGATCGTGGGCCGCCTGCCCGACGGGCTGGCCAGCCTCTTCGCACGCCGGCGCCGCCATGCTTGAGGTCGAGGGCCTGTCCAAGGCATTCGGCGGCCTGCGCGCGGTCGAGCAGGCGTCGCTGCGCGTCGATGCCGGCGAGATCGTCGGCCTGATCGGCCCCAACGGCGCGGGCAAGACCACCTTGTTCGCCGCCATCGCCGGCTTCCACCGGCCCGACGCCGGGCGCATCGTGCTCGACGGCAGGGACATCACCGGCCAGGCGCCGCACAAGATCTGCGCGGCGGGCATGGTGCGCACGTTCCAGATCACCCAGCCGTTCGGCAAGATCTCGGTGCGCGAGAACATCATGGTCGGTGCCTACTTCCGCACCGGCCAGCGCCGCGAGGCCGCGCGCGTGGCCGAGGACGTCGCGATGCGCGTCGGCATGCAGGGTCAGCTCGACCAGAACGGCAACGACCTCACCGTCGCCGGCCGCAAGCGCCTCGAGCTGGCGCGCGCGCTGGCCACCGGCCCGCGCCTGCTGCTGCTCGACGAGGTGATGGCCGGCCTCAATCCCACCGAGATCGTCGAGATCATCGGCGTGCTGAAGGCGATCCGCGCCGCCGGCGTCACCATCCTGCTGATCGAGCACGTGATGCAGGCCGTGACCTCGCTGGCCGAGCGCCTCTATGTGCTGAACCAGGGGCGCATGATCGCCGAGGGCACGCCGGCCGAGATCGCGGAGAATCCGCAGGTCGTCGAAGCCTACCTCGGTCCTGGCGCCGCCAAGGTGCTGCGTGCTTGAGATCAAGTCCCTGCGCGCGGGCTACGGTGCGGTCGAGATCCTGCGCGGCGTCGACCTCGCCGTCGGTGCGGGCGAGATCGTGGCGCTGCTGGGCAGCAACGGCGCCGGCAAGTCGACCCTGAACAACAACGTCTGCGGCCTGTTCCGGCCGTTCGGCGGCGCGATCCGCTTCGACGGCAAGGACGTCGCCGGCGCCACGTCGATGCGCATCGTCGAGGCCGGCCTGATCCAGGTCCCCGAGGGAAGGCGCGTGTTTCCCAACCTGTCGGTGCGCGACAATCTCGAGCTCGGCAGCTACCGCCGCGGCCGCCCGAACCGCGCGCGCAACCTCGACCGGGTCGCCGCGGTCTTCCCCCGCCTCAAGGAACGCTGGAGCCAGCATGCCGGCACGCTGTCGGGCGGCGAGCAGCAGATGCTGGCGATCGGCCGCGGCCTGATGGGCGAGCCGCGCCTCTTGATCCTCGACGAGCCCTCGCTCGGGCTCTCGCCGCTGCTGGTCGAGGAGATGTTCGCGCTGATCGGCCGACTCAACGCCGAGGGGCTGTCGATCCTGCTGGTCGAGCAGAACGTCGTGCAGTCCCTGGCGATCGCGCATCGCGCCTACGTGCTGGAGAACGGCCGCATCGCACTCTCGGGCACGGCGGGCGAGCTTGCGGAGAATCCCGAGCTGCGCCGGACTTATCTCGGCCACTGATTCCTCCCCCGAGACGGGGGAGGTGGCGGCGTCTTACGCCGACGGAGGGGGTGCCCCAGTCGAAGTATCTGCAAGTTACAGATCATGATCTGAAAATGGAGAGAGCGGCCGCGTGGCTCCCCCTCCGTCACGGATTACCGCGACACCTCCCCCGAGACGGGGGAGGGACGAGATTCCTAGACCGCCTCGCCGGCGGCCCAGCCGGATGACCACGCCCACTGGAAATTGTAGCCACCGAGCCAACCGGTGACGTCGACCGCCTCGCCGATCACGTAGAGGCCGGGCACTTTCCTGGCTTCCATCGTCCTGGACGACAGCCCGTCGGTATCGACGCCGCCCACGGTGACCTCGGCCTTGGCGTAGCCTTCGGTGCCGGTCGGCACGACGCGCCAGTCGTTCAACGTTTCGGTGCCCGTCTCGGCCAGGACGGTGGCCAGGCGCTGCGGCAGCACCTCGGCCAGGAGCGTGCGCAGCTCGGCCTTGGGCCGCGCGTGGCGCCGCTCCTTCACGAACTGCACGGCATCCCCGACGTCCGGCAGCAGGTCGATAGCGATCTCCTGCCCGGGCTGCCAGTAGGACGAGACCTGCAGGATCGCCGGACCCGACAGGCCGCGATGGGTGAACAGCATGGCTTCGCGGAAACTCGTCTTGCCGCAGCGCGCCACCACCTCGAGCGATACGCCGCTGATCTCGGGCACCTTCAAGGTGAGCGGCACCAGGGCCGGCCGCGTCTGGGTGATCTTGAGCCCGAAGCGGCGGCAGACGTCATGGGCGAAGCCGGTCGCGCCCATCTTGGGGATCGACAGGCCGCCGGTCGCCAGCACGATCGACGCCGCGTCGAAGTCGCCGCGGTCGGTCGACACCCGGAAGCGATCGGCCTTCTCGACGCCGGTGATGCGGTGTGCCGCGCGCACGTCGACGCCGGCGGCCGCGCACTCGGCCAGCAGCATGGCAACGATCTGGCGCGCCGAGCCGTCGCAGAAGAGCTGGCCCAGCGTCTTCTCGTGCCAGGCGATGCCGTGCCTGTCGACCAGGGCGATGAAGTCGTGCTGGGTGTAGCGCGCCAGCGCCGACTTGCAGAAATGCGGATTGGCCGACAGGAAGGCGTGCGGACCGCTGCCGGTGTTGGTGAAGTTGCAGCGCCCGCCGCCCGAGATCAGGATCTTCTTGCCGACCTTGTCGGCGTGATCGAGCAGCAGCACCTTGCGGCCGCGCTGGCCCGCACGCAGCGCGCACATCAGGCCGGCGGCGCCCGCGCCCAGGACGATGGCGTCGAAGCTCACGTCAGGAATTCACCGCCGTTCACGTGGATCGTCTGGCCGGTGATGAACGTGCCCTGGGGGCCGACCAGCAGGCGGACCATGGCCGCGATCTCCTCGACCGTGCCGAAGCGCTTGAGCGGGATCGGGCGGTTCTCGACCGGCCGGGGACCCGCCGAGGCGGCGCGCGCGGTGTCGATGGCGCCCGGCGACAGCGCGTTGCAGGTGATGCGGTGCGGTGCCAGCTCGACGGCGAGCGCGCGCATCAGCCCCTCGAGGCCCGCCTTCGACGCCGAGACATGGCACCGGTTGGGCGTGCCGACGTGGGTCGAAATTCCCGACAAGGCCACGAACGCGCCGCCTTGCCCCTTGGCCACCATCTGCGGGACGAAGGCCTTGCCCAGCAGGAAGGCGCCGTCGAGCGCGACCGACAGGATCTGGCGCCACTCCTCGAACTTCATGTCGAGGAACGAGGTCTGGCGGCGCAGCCCTGCGTTGCTGACGAGGATATCGACGCCGCCCAGCGCCTTCGCCGCCTCCGCCGCGAGACGCGGCCCGACGGCGGGATCGGACACGTCGCCCATGGCCGCGATCGCCTTGCCGCCGCCGGCCACGATCTCGCCCACCACTGCATCAACGGCAGCCTTGTCCGAGCGGCCGTTGACGACGACCGCGGCGCCGTCGTGCGCCAGCGTCAGCGCAATGCAGCGGCCGATATTCTTGCCCGCGCCCGAAACGAACGCGACCTTGCCTTGCAGCGGAAGCGACATGCGATCTCCAATCCCGATCCCTGAATTCCAGGGCGGCGACCCTACCACCGGCGCCACGGGATTGGCATGGTTTCCGACACGGCAAGACCGTGCGTTTGGACCGCGTGCCCCCGAAGCGCGCTGAAAGCGCGCGCGCCCAAAGCGCGCTGGAAGCGCGCGGTCCGCCCGAGGGTGCTAGCCGGCGACGATATAGGCGCGCAGGGCCTCGGTCTCGTGGCTGGCTTCCTCGAGGCGCGCCTTCACGACGTCGCCGATCGAGACCAGTCCAAGCAGCTCGCCGCGGCGCACCACCGGCAGGTGACGGAAGCGGCCGCGCGTCATTATCTCCATGACGTGGTCGATCGAATCGTCGGGATCGCAGGTCTGGACATTGCGGGTCATCACCTCTGAGGCGTCGCGCTCCAGCGCGGCGGCGCCGTCCGTGGCCAGCGCGTGCACGAGATCGCGCTCGGAGACGATGCCGGCCACCCGGTCGAGGCGATCGACGACGAGCACGGAGCCGATCCGCCGCGTGCTCAGCTGGCGCGAGACCTGGGCCAAGGTGGTGCCCGGGGTAACGGTGTAAACGAGGCCGCCCTTCTGTGACAGGATATCGGAGACGAACATGGGAAATCGCTCCTTTCGACGTACAGTGTGGGTCAACGTGCAACGCAGTGGCGCGAAGAAAGGTTGCGGGCCATAAAGCCACTCATGAACGATGCTCCTCACCCCGATCCCGTTCTTGAAGATCGACGCGCGGCCCTCGTCCTGTTCTCCGGCGGTCAGGATTCCACCACGTGCCTGGCGTGGGCGCTAGAGCGATTCGCGCATGTCGAGACCATCGCCTTCGACTACCGCCAGAGGCACCGAATCGAGCTGGATCAACGGCTTGTCGTCCTCGACGAGGTCCGCCGCCGCTTTCCCCGGTGGGCAAACCGGCTGGGCGAGGACCATTTCATCGACATGGGCGTGCTCGGCCAGATCAGCGAGACCTCGCTCACCCGTGACGTCGCCTTCGTCATGGAGAAGGACGGGTTGCCCAACACCTTCGTGCCCGGCCGCAATCTCCTGTTCTTCATCTTCGCCGCCGCCGTCGCCTGGCGCCGCAACATCCGGCACATGGTGGGCGGCATGTGCGAGACCGACTTCTCGGGCTACCCGGACTGCCGCGACAACACGATCAAGGCGCTGCAGGTCGCGCTCAACCTCGGCATGGACCGCAGCTTCGTGCTGCACACGCCGCTGATGTGGATCGACAAGGCCGAGACCTGGGCGCTGGCCCGCCAGCTCGGCGGCGATCCCCTGGTCGACACGATCCGCGAGCACACCCACACCTGCTACCAGAGCGAGCGCGGTCCGCTGCACGATTGGGGCCATGGCTGCGGCACGTGTCCCGCCTGCGCGCTGCGCAAGCGGGGCTACGAGATGTGGAAGGCGAAAGCCGCAGAAGCCTAGAGCCCGCCGGCCAGGCGCTTGGCGTACTCGAGGTGCGTGCGCTTCTTGGGGTATTCGTCGATGGCGTAGCGCCGCAGCGGGCCGCTCTTGCCGTTCTGCGAATAGGCGCCGTACTGCGCCTCGGCATTGGTCGACGCCGCGAGCTGGGCATTGGCATAGGCCGCGTCGAACTCCGCGCCCTCGAGCCCGCCGAGCCGGCGCAGCACCGCCACGGTCGGCGTATTGGGATCGGGTGCATAGGAGACCCCGGCTTCGGCCCGCACCTTCGCCAGATGCTCGGCGTCGAGGCTGTGCTCGGTCAGCATGCGGCTGGCGAAGCCGCGCACGTTCTCATTCGAGGACTTCGACAGCGCGAGCTTCGCCGAGGCGATCTCGAAGTCGTTGTGGCTCTGGGCGTAACCCACGAAGCGCGCGTCGGGCAGCGCATCGACGGCCAAGGCACGCGAGGCATAGGCGGCCGGAACGGCGGCGAGGGCGAACGACAGGACGGCGCGACGGCCTGGGCGGCCAAGGGAGGTCATGTGAAATTCCTTTCGGGAATGCGCCCCCATAACGTCGGCCCGGCATGCCGGGTTCCCGCCGGCCGCCGGGCCTGCTAAGGCCAATGAAACGCGAGGAGCTTTCCATGGGTCTTTCCCTTCTGCCGCTCGACGATCGGGTGTCGGTCTCTGGCCAGCTCAAGCCCGGCGACATGAAGGACGTCGCCGCCGCGGGCTTCACCGCCGTCGTCAACAACCGGCCCGACGGCGAGGCCCTGTTCGGCCAGCCGCGCACCGACGACCTGCGGCGGGCCGCCGAGGCGGCCGGGCTCACTTTCCTCGACCTGCCCTTCTCCGGCCCGCGCGCCACCCCCGACCAGGTGAAGGCGCTGGCGACGCTTCTGGCCGAGCCGGATCGCCGCGTCGTGGCCTTCTGCAAGAGCGGCATGCGGTCGGCCCTGCTGTGGGGTGCCGCGGCGCTGGCCGGCGGCCGATCGCTCGACGACGTGCTGAAAACGGCCCGGCAGGCCGGCCAGGATCTCGAGCCGATGGGCGACCTCATGGTCGGGCTGGCCGCCGCAGCGCGGGGCTGAGCCAAAAAGCGCGAAAGAGGACACTTGAACGGCACGGCTCAGGCTCTTAAATCGCCGGGTCGATTTTTTCGGCGTTTTGGGGGAGATCCGATGATCAAGTCTGTTCTGGCCGTTTCCGAAGGCGGCCCCGATGCCGCCATGTCGTTTTCCCTGGCCGCCCGCGTGGCCGGCGAGTTCGGGGCGGCGGTGGATGCGCTGCACCTGCCCGTCGGCCCGGCCGGCGGCATGGTCGGTGGCCTCGCCATGAGCGGCGAGGCAATGCCCCTGGTCATGGATCTCGACGACGACCGTCTCGAGGAGCGCGCCAAGGAATCCAACCGCGCCTACCAGCAGCTGCTCGGTTCGATCAAGGGGGCGACCTACACCGCGGCCAAGACCGCGACGCTCGATTCGCTGGTGGCGATGGGCCGATGCTCGGACATCCTCGTGCTCGGCCGCCCGGGCAGCGACCCCGAGAACGTGGCGCCCGCCACCGTCGAGGCCGCGCTCTACGAGTGCGCCCGCGCCGTGATGATCGCCCCGCCGCAGGCGCGCAGCGGCGCCTTCGCCTCCGTCGTCGTGGCGTGGAACGGCAGCTTCCAGGCCGCCCGCGCGCTGGAATATTCCCTGCCCTTCCTGCAGAAAGCCGCCAAGGTCACCCTGCTGGTGGTCGGCGCCAAGGCCGACGATGTCGGCGCCTCCTACCTCGCGCGCAACCTCGGCCGCCACGGCTTCACGCCGGCGATCGACGTCATCGACCCCGGCGCCGTGTCGGGCCGCGCCCGCGGCCGCGCGCTGCTGGGCTACACCCACGACAAGAACGCCGACCTCCTGGTGATGGGCGCTTACGGCCGCGGCCAGGTCATGAGCTTCCTCGGCCTGGGCGGCGCCACCGGCAAGGTGATCTCGTCCTGCCGCGTGCCGCTGCTGCTCGCGCACTAGAGCGAGGACCGTCCGCGGTCCGTTCTGACCTCGGAGGAGCGCGCCACTCACGGCGGAGTAGCCTTCGCCTCGGTGGCGCGCTCCCCTGATGACCCATCAGGGGAGCCGCACGTTTTCCCGGACAGTCCCTGACGATTGAAGTCAGGGGCAGGCGCCGGCGGCCTGGCTCTGCACGTCGGCATCGGCGCAGGCCGTGCAGGCGTTGCCGTAGGTCTTGCGCGTGCCGTCACGGCGCAGGCCGCAGGCGGGACGGAATTCCTTGGTGCACATCTGCGGCCGCGGCTCGGCGCAGGCACCGCCGGCGACCGGCAGCGATTCGTCGGCGAGCTCGGCCTGGGTCATGCGGAACAGGAAAGGCTTGGGCTGATAGTCGGTCAACAGGCCGATGATCGAGATCCTCACGCCCTTCGAGGGCAACGGTGCGAGCGGCCGGGCCATGGCGATGTCGAGGTCGGCCGTGTTCGTCGTCTGGTTCTCGTCGGTGATCGCCGCGGTGATCCGGTCGGCGGTGGCGGTGACGACCTTGACCGAGATCTTGAGTCGCGCCTCGCCGCCCTTCTGCTTCTCGCCGATCGCCTTCCACACCTTGGCGGCGGCGTCGCGATTGGCGGGCGAGACGTCGCGCTGGGCGAGGATGAACTCCCAGTCGGCGAACGACAGCGTGCCCGGATCGTGGTCGGCCACGGCCTGGACGGCCGCCTCCGCCGTCGTCAGCGCGCGCGAGATCGAGGTGGCGAACTTGTCCGGCGGCACGCGCTGGCCGGCGGCAACACGCGACAGCAGCGCGTCCCAGCCCTCCTCGCTGCCGTGATAGGCGTGATAGCGCGCGCGGGCATAGTGGTCGATGCTGGTCGCGGCCTGCTCGCTCTTGCTCTCGCGCGCCAGCGCGATCGCGCGCGCGGCATACCAGAACCCCAGCGGATCGAGCGGCGTGCCCTCGAGCTGGACCACCGAGAGCTGGTAGACGTCCTGGAGGTTGTCGGGCGCCAGCGTCACTGAGTCGAGGTAGTAGCGGCGTGCCTTGGCGTAGTCCTTGGCATGCTGGGCGGCGAAGCCGAGCGCACTGTCGAAGATCGCCGTGGCCTGGAGCTTGAGGCGCGCGAAGTCCTGGTCGGTGACGCCGTCGGGCTTGGGCCATTTCGGCAGCACGGCAAGCCCGCGCTCCGCCATCGCCACGATGCCGGCCAGCCCGCTCACGTCGCCGGTCGCCAGGCGCGTGCGGCCGACGAAGACCTTGTTGGCGAGCGCGCGCACGTTGTTGGGGTCGATCTGCAGGAGCTTGGTGGCGGCGGCGTCCGACTTGGCCGGCTCGTGCGCGGCCTGCCACGACGCCATGAGCTGCTCGTGCGCCCCGATCATGAGGGGACTGGCCGGATAATAGGCGATGAACAGCTCCAGCGCCTGCGCCCGCTTGGCGGCGTCCGGGGTCGCCAGAATGGCCGCATAGGCCTTCTGCTGCGCCGCAGGGTCGCCCTGCGCCCGGGCCGTCCCGACGGCGGTCACCACGATCAGCATCGCCATCAGGCAAATTCGGCGCAACGCTACTGTCATTTTTCCCATGCCTCCCGCCGGACTGTTTGGATGATACCCGCGTGGGGTGAATTACAGTGACCGTTTTGTGGAAATAAGGCAGTGTTTCCTGTGAGTTGAGAGTTGGGGGAGACTAATGGGGCACTTGCGTTCGACCATCGCCGCCTTGGCGATGGCGGCAACCGTCGCACTCGCGCCGGGCTTCCCTGCCCACGCCCAACAGCTGGCACCCGCCGTCCTCGTCCAGACCGTCGAGGCCACGCCGCTGTCGGCGCAATCGGAACTCATCGGCCGGGCTGCGGCCGTCGACAAGGTCGAGCTGCGCGCGCGCGTGAAGGGCGCACTGGGCCCCCGCAAGTTCACCGACGGCGGCCTGGTCAAGGAAGGCGATGTCCTCTTCACCATCGAGCGCGACAGCTACCAGGCCGCGGTCGACCAGAAGACCGCGGTGCGCGACTCGGCCAAGGCGGCGCTGGTCAATGCCGATGGCCAGTTCCGGCGCGCGTCGGAGCTGCTGCGCACCAGTGCCGGCACACAGGTGACCTACGACCAGCGGCTCGCCGAGCAGCTCCAGGCCCGGGCCGCGGTCGCGCAGGCCGAAGCCGACCTGCGCGATGCCCAGATCCAGCTCTCCTACACCGAGATCCGCTCGCCGATCACCGGCCGCATCGGCCGCGCCGGGGTCTCGCCCGGCAACATCGTCGGCCCCGACTCGGGCGTGCTGGCGACCGTAGTCACCGAACATCCCATGCGCGTGCTGTTCCCGGTGACCCAGCGCGAGCTGATGGACGCGCGACGCGACGGCCAGGCCGACGGCTCGGGCGTCATCGTCCAGCTCCGCCTCGCCGACGGCAGCCTGTACAAGGAAAAGGGCAAGCTCGATTTCATCGACGTCACCGTCGACGCCAAGACCGACGGCCAGATCGTGCGTGCGCTGTTCGACAACGCCGACGGCGCGCTGACCGACGGCCAGACCTTGCGCATCGTGATCGAGGACAAGCATCCCGCGATGGTGCTGGCGGTCCAGCAGTCGGCGATCGCGCTCGACCAGACCGGGCCCTTCGTCTACGTCGTCAACGACAAGAACGTGGTCGAGCAGCGTCCGATCAAGCCTTCGGTGTCGCGCGACGGGCTGACCGGGGTCGAGAGCGGACTCAAGGCCGGCGACAAGGTCATCGTCCAGGGCCAGCAGAAGGTACGGCCCGGCATGACCGTGACCCCAAGCCCCGCACCGCCCCCCGTCGCCAAGCCGCAGTGATCCCATGACCATTTCGTCGGTCTTCATCCGCCGGCCGCGGCTGGCGTTCGTCATCTCGACGGTGATCACGATCGCCGGCCTCATCGCCATGAGCGCGCTGCCGGTCGCGCAGTTCCCCGACATCGTGCCGCCGCAGGTCAAGGTCACCGCCAGCTACCCCGGCGCCTCGGCCAAGGCGGTCGAGGAGAGCGTGGCGCAGGTCATCGAGGCCCAGGTCAACGGCGTCGAAGGCATGCTCTACATGAAGTCGACCTCGGGCAGCGACGGCAGCTACACCCTGACGGTGAGCTTCAACGTCGGCTCCAACGCCGACCTCAACACCGTGAACGTCAACAACCGCGTCAACCAGGCGACGGCCATGCTGCCGCCCGAGGTCCAGGCCACCGGCGTCACGGTGAAGAAGCAGTCGTCGTCGCTGCTCCAGGTGGTCGCGCTCTATTCGCCCAAGGGCACCCGCGACGCGCTGTTCCTGTCGAACTTCGCCACCATCAACATCCTCGACACGCTGAAACGCGTGCCCGGCGTCGGCGAGGCCAGCCTGTTCGGCCCGCTCGACTATTCGATGCGCGTGTGGCTGAACCTCGACCGCATGTCGAGCCTCGACATCACCGCCGACGACGTGGTCAAGGCGGTGCAGAGCCAGAACGTCCAGGCCGCCGTCGGCCGCATCGGTGCGGCCCCGCTGGCCAACGACATCGACTTCCAGTTCAACATCTCGACCCAGGGCCGCCTCACCACCGTGCCCGAGTTCGAGAATATCGTCGTGCGCGCCACTTCGGACGGCGGCATCGTCCGGGTCAAGGACATCGCCAAGGTCGAGCTCGGCGCCAAGTCGAGCGACCAGCAGGCGCGCTACAACGGCAACCCCGCCACCGGCATCGCCATCTACCAGCTGCCGGGCGCCAACGCGCTCGACGCGGCCAAGGGCGTGCGCAAGGCGCTGGCCGACATCGCCCCGCGCTTCGCCGAGGACGTGGCCTACGACGTCATGTACGACACCACGGTGTTCGTGCAGGCCACGATCCACAGCGTCATCCACACCCTGATCGAGGCCTTCGTCCTGGTGGCGATCGTGGTCTTCGTGTTCCTGGGCAACCTGCGCGCCACCATCATCCCGATCATCGCCGTGCCGGTGGCGCTGATCGGCACCTTCGCCGTGATGCTGGCGCTCGGCTTCTCGGCCAACACCGTGTCGCTGCTGGCACTGGTGCTGGCCATCGGCATCGTCGTCGACGACGCCATCGTCGTGGTCGAGGCGGTCGAGCACGTCCTCGAACACGAGCCCGACCTGACGCCCGCCCAGGCCACCGAGAAGGCCATGGGCCAGGTCACCGGGCCGATCATCGCCATCACGCTGGTGCTGCTGTCGGTGTTCGTGCCGACGATGTTCATCCCCGGCATCACCGGCGAGCTCTACAAGCAGTTCGCCGTCGCCGTGGCGGTGTCCATGGTGATCTCCGCCATCAATGCGCTGTCGCTTTCGCCGGCACTGTGCGCGCTGATCCTGCGCCGCCGCAAGAAGCCCACCGGCGTCATGGCCTGGCTGCAGGGCCGCATCGACTGGAGCCGCGACGGCTACGTGAAGCTGGTGACGCCGCTGGCGCGCCGCAGCCTGGCGCTCATCCTGGTCGTGGGCTTCATCGCCGCCACCGCCGGCGTCGGCAGCCTCGTGCCGTCGGGCTTCCTGCCGGACGAGGACCAGGGCGCGTTCATGGCCGAGCTGCAGCTGCCGGACGCCGCGTCGACCAGCCGGACGCTGAAAGTCCTCGAGCAGGCCGAGGGCACGCTGAAGGGCAAGCCGTGGCTGCAGAACCTGTTCACGGTCTCGGGCTACACCCTGCTCGACGGCCTGGCGCAGCCCAACCGCGCGCTGGTGATCGCGGCGCTGAAGCCGTTCGACGAGCGCAAGGACCCGTCGCTATCGGTGTTCTCGGCGCTCAAGGAAATGAACGCCGCCTTCTCCCAGATCGCGGCGGCGAATGTCTTTGCCTTCAACCTCCCGCCGATCTCCGGCCTCGGCAACGCCTCGGGCTTCGAGTTCCAGGTCGAGAGCTTCGCCGGCGCCGACCCGGTCCAGCTGGCCGAGGTGACGCGCGGCCTGATGCTGGCGGCCAACAACACGCCGCAGCTCGAGGGCGTCTTCACGACCTACGGCGCGGCCACGCCACAGATCTACCTGAAGATCGACCGCGAGCGCGCCCAGGCGCTGGGCATCGGCATCTCCGACATCTTCTCGGCGCTGCAGACGTCGATGGGCGGCACCTACGCCAACGACTTCAACCTGTACGGCCGCGTCTGGCAGGTGAAGGTCCAGGCCGACGCGGCGGACCGCGCCCACTTCAACGACGTCTATCGCGTGCGCCTGCGCACCAAGGACGGCGATCTCGTGCCGCTGCAGGCGGTCGCCAACATCGAGCTGGTGACCGCGCCGAGCTCGATCATCCGCTACAACAACCTGCGCTCGATCACGCTGAACGGCTCGCCGGCGCCCGGCTATTCGACGGGCCAGGCGATCGCGGCCATGGAGGCGCTGGCCAAGAAGACGCTGCCCGAGGGCTACGGCTACGAATGGACGGGCACGGCGCTGCAGGAGAACGCCGCGTCCGGCCAGACCATGTCGATCCTGGCGCTCGCCATTGTCTTCGCCTACCTGTTCCTGGTAGCGCTCTACGAGAGCACCGCCATCCCGATCGCGGCGCTGCTGTCGGTGGCGGTCGGGCTGTTCGGGGCCATGTTCGCGCTGTGGGTGAGTGGGCTCGACAACAACCTCTACGCCCAGATCGGCATCGTCGTGCTGATCGCGCTGGCGGCCAAGAACGCCATCCTGATCATCGAGTTCGCGATGGAGGGACGGCGCGACGGCAAGGACATCGTCACCGCCGCAACCGACGCCGCGGCGCTGCGCTTCCGCGCCGTCATGATGACGTCCTTCGCCTTCATCTGCGGCCTGATCCCGCTGGTGCTCGCCAGCGGCGCCGGCGCCGCCACGCAGCGCGCCGTCGGCACCGCGGTGTTCGGCGGCATGATCGCGGCTTCGTTCCTCGGCATCTTCGTGATCCCCGGCCTCTATGTGACCTTCCAGACCCTGCGCGAGCGGCTGAAGGCGGTCGGCAAGTCGAAGCCCGCCGAAACCAGGTCCGCACCGTAGAAGTCTACGCCCGGTCGGTGCCGCTCTCGAGGCGCGCGCGCAAGGCGGCATCGTGCAGGGTCGTGTCCTGGCCCGGCGGCGCGCTCTTCACGGCGTCCTCCAGGGTCGCGGTCTGGCGCCACTCGTCGGCCGGCCGCGCGCGGCCATCCGAGCCGATCTGGTCGACACCCCAGTAGAGCTCGAGGTGATGGCCGTCGGGATCGAGGAATTCGACCGAGACCTGGCAGCCGGCGCGGCGGCGGCCCTCGTAGGTGATCCGGGCGCCGTGCTTCTTCAGGTGGTCGCGCGCGCGAAATACCTCGTCGAGGCTGGCCAGCTCGAAGGCGAGGTGATGCAGGCTCTTGTCCTGTTGCCCGCTGCCGCCGCCCACCAGCGCCAGGCAGTGGTGGTCGCCGTTGCAGCGCAGGAACACCATGCCGCCCGGCATCATCGAGCCGGGATAGGTGTCGGAGACCTTGAAGCCCAGCACGTCGGTGTAGAACGTGGTGGAGCGCGCGAGATCGGATGCGAAGATCACCGCGTGGCCGATTTTACGGACGGCGAAAGGAGGGTTCATGGGCCTGCTCATTGGGGGTAGCATCATGAACCCAAGCCAGCAGGAGGGGGAAGAACTCATGGCGAAATCGCCCAACCAATTGTCGGCCAGCGAGGCCGTCCGGCGCATGGCCGACAAGCGGCTGACGGCCGTCGACCTGGTCGAGGCCTGCCTCGACCAGGTCGACCGGCGCGAGGGCCAGGTCCATGCCTGGGAGGCGATCGACGCCGAGGGGGCGCTGAAGCGCGCCGAGATGCTCGACCGCCGCGCCCGGCCGGTCGGCCCCCTGCATGGCATCCCGCTCGCGGTGAAGGACATCATCTCGACCAGGACCATGCCCACGACCTGCGGCTCGCCGATCTACCGCGACCATGTCGTGGGCAAGGACGCCGCCTGCGTCACGCAGCTCGTGAAGGCCGGCGCCATCGTGCTCGGCAAGTCGGTGACCACCGAGTTCGCCGGCGGCCATGCCGGCAAGACGCACAATCCGCACAACCTGCGCCACACGCCGGCCGGCTCGTCGTCGGGCTCGGCGGCGGCGGTCGCCGACTTCATGGCGCCGCTGGGCTACGGCACGCAGACCTCGGGCTCGGTGATCCGGCCCGGCGCCTTCAACGGCGTGGTGGCCTACAAGGGCACCTACGGCTGGGCCGACCTCACCGGCGTGAAGACCTATTCGCGCAGCCTCGACACCCTGGGCTTCTTCGCCCGCGAGGCCAACGACCTGGCGCTGGTGCGCGCCGCCTACGGCCACGCCCCGGCCGATCCGCCCGCGCGCGGGCGGGCTCCGCGCATCGGCTTCTGCCGCACGCGCTGGTGGGACATGGCTGACCGGTCCAACCAGAGGAACCTCGAGACCGCGGCCAGAACCCTGCGCGCGGCCGGCGCCAAGGTGCGCGCCTGGGACATGCCCGAGAGCTGGGATGCGCTGATCACGGCGCATGCCCGCGTCATGACCAAGGAGGCCACGCAGCACTACGGGCCCGAGCGCAAGCGCTTCCCGCATCTGCTGTCGCCCAATCTCACGACCTCGCTCGAGCAGGGCGACGGCGTGAGCCGGGCCCAGCTCGCCGACGCCAGGAAGCGCAAGCGCCGCGCTCTCGGCAACCTCGCGGAAGTGTGGGAGAAGTTCGACATCCTGCTGGCACCGGCGGCGCGCGGCGAGGCGCCGGCGGGCCTGGGCTACACCGGCGATCCGATCTTCAACCGCTTCTGGACCCTGCTCGGCACGCCCTGCGTGGCACTGCCGTTCAATTCGGGCCTGTTCGGTCTGCCGCTGTCGGTGCAGCTGATCGGCCCGCATCGCGGCGACGACCAGCTCATCGCCTGGGCGCGTTGGGTGGAAGAGCGTCTGTCTTGAAACTGGGCCTGATCGGCTACGGCGCCATCGGCAAGCACATCGAGGCAGCCCAGGAAGCCGGGGGACTTGAAGACGTCGAGCTGGTCGCGGTGCTGGTGAAGCGGCCGCGCCCGGACGGCAAGCTCACCCACGATGCCGACAGGTTCTTTGCCCGCACCTTCGATGCCGTGGCCGAATGCGCCGGCCACGAGGCCGTGCGCCTGCATGGCCAGCGCGTGCTGGAGAACGGCGCGGATTTCCTCGTGACCTCCGTCGGCGCCTTCACCGACACCGCCCTGTTCGACCGCCTGCTCGCGGCCGCCAGGGCAAACAACACGCGCCTGATCCTGCCCTCGGCCGGCATCGGCGCACTCGACATCCTGAGCGCCGCCGCGGTGGGCGGGCTGGAAAGCGTCACCGTCACGGTGCGAAAGGATCCGTCGGCATGGAAAGGCACCGTTGCCGAGACGCTAGTCGACCTCGATGCGTTGACGGCGCCGCACACCGTGTTCGACGGGCCGGTGCGCGAGGGCGCGCGGCTCTATCCGCAGAACGTCAACATCTCGGCCGCCGCCGCGATCGCCGGCCTCGGCCTCGACCGCACCCGCGTGGTGATCGTGGCCGATCCCACGATCACGACCCACATCGTCGAACTCGAGGCCCGCGGCGCCTTCGGCAGCTTCACCTTCCGTGAGGACGTCGCCGTCAGCGAAGAGAACCGCAAGACCGGCAAGCTGGTCGCCATGGCGATGGTGAAGTCCGTGCGCCAGCTCGCCTCGTCCCTGGTGGTCGCGGCCTAGTTTTCGGGCTTGATGTCGAAGTCCCTGATGACCTTGCCCCACTTGGCGCGGTCCTGGGCGATCTCCCTGTCGAAGTCTTCCTTCGACCCGGTGACGATCTGCAGGCCATTGTCGGCGAACTTCTGCTTCACCTCGGGCGCCTCGACGGCCTTGGCGATCTCCTCGTTCCAGCGCTTCACCAGCTCGGGCGACATGCCGGCGGGGCCGACGATGCCGAACCAGTTGTGGATCACGAAGTCCTTCAGGCCGGTCCTGGAGATCACCGGCACTTCGGGCAGCAGCGGCGAGGCGGAATCCGCGCCGTAGCCGATGGGCCTGAGGCCACCGCCGCGGATCTGGCCCATGAACTCGGGCATGTTGCCCCACATCATGTCGACCCGGCCGCCCACCATGTCGATGATGGCCGGCGCGCCGCCGCGATAGGGCACCTGCGTCAGCCTGGTGCCGGTCAACGCCATGAACAGCGCGCAGGACAGCTGCTGGCTCGAGCCCGAGCCCACGGTGGCGCAGGTCACCTTCTCCGGATTGGCCTTGGCCGCCGCCTGCACGTCCTGCCAACTCTTGTAGGGCGTGTCGCGGCCGACCACGAGGATGTTGTAGACGCTGGCCACGTTGCCGATGGTCACCAGGTCCTTGCCGACATCGACGTTGGTCTTCACCAGTTGCGGCAGCACGGTCATCATCGCCATCGAGGCCAGCAGGATCGTGTGGCCGTCGGGCGGCGACTTCGCGGTGTCGGCGGCGGCGATCATGCCCGAGGCGCCGGCCTTGTTGTCGACCACCACCGTCTTGCCGAGCTGCCTGGTGAGCTGCTCGGCCAGCACGCGGCCGATGATGTCGGACGTGCCACCGGCGGGGAAGCCGTTGACGAAGCGGATCTCCTTGGAGGGAAAAGTCTGACCGATCGCCGGACCGGCCATTGCCGTCAGCGCCAACACCAGGGCCATCACGCCGCGCTTCATTGCTTTCCTCCTACGCCACTTTGTATTTCTTCAGCACGTCACGATCGATCTCGATGCCAAGACCGGGCCCCGTCGGTACTTTCACGATGCCCTTCTTCTGCTCGATCGGCTCCTTGGCCAGGTGATCGCGCAGCGGGTTCGGCGTCTGCTCGAACTCGAGCATGGGCGGCATCGGCCGGAACGCCGGCGGCTGGTCGGGCAAGGCCGCCAGGAACTGCACGGTTGCGGCCAAACCAATCGCCGAGCCCCAGGCGTGCGGCACGCATTCGACGCCGAACGCCGAGGCGAGCGTGGCGATCTTGCGGCACTCCGAGAAGCCGCCGGCCGCGCAGAGATCGGGCTGGACGATGTCCATGGCTTTCTTCGCGATCACATCGCGGAAGCCCCACCGGGTAAAATCGTTCTCGCCGCCGGCCACCGCCATGTCGAGCGCGCGCGTCACTTCGATGTAGCCATCATGATCCTCGGGGCTGATCGGCTCCTCGAACCACAGGATGTCGTGCTCCTCCAGCATGCGGCCAAGCTTGATGGCGTTGGGCACGGAGAAGCAGTGGTTGGCGTCGACGGCGAGCTTCACGTCGGGCCCGATCGCCTTGCGCACCGCGCCGACGCGCCTCGCATCGAGCTTCAGGTCACCCAGCCCGATCTTCATCTTGATCGCCCGGAAGCCGTCGTTCTTGAACTCCAGCGCCTCTTCGACCGCTTCCTCGACCAGACGATCCATGTCGATGAAATAGAGGCCAGTCGCGTACGGAATCACCTCGCTGCGATAGGCGCCGCCGATCAGCTTGTGCACGGGCCTGTTCACGGCGCGGCCCATGATGTCCCACAGCGCGATGTCGATACCGGAGATGGCCGAGATCGCCATGCCGGTCGTGCCGTAGTCCTTGATCCTGTTGTAGAGATCTTCCCAGATCGCCTCGACGTCGAACGGATCCTTGCCGATCACGCGTGCCTTGTACTGCGTGTCGACGAAGGTCTTGGCGACGGCGGCCGGCCCGTAGCACTCACCCCAGCCGGTGACGCCCTCGTCGGTCGAGATCTCGACCAGGCAGGTCGAGCGCGTGCCGTAGACCCAGCCGCGCGCCGACACGAACGGCCTGTCGACCTTGCATTGCAGGATGTGGCAGACGACGTCTGTCACCTTCATCGTGTCGCTTCCTTCCTTCTGGTTGGAAGGAAATTGCCACGCTCCCGCAAGCGATGCTAGATGCGAAGCGCGATGAGCAGGTTCCCGAGGTCGTCGAGCCGGACAGCATCGCCCGGCTCGACGACCGTCGTGCAATCGAGCTGCTCGAGGATCGCCGGGCCTTCGAACGCGGCGTCCTTCGGCAGCCTGTCGCGCGCA
>Ga0070680_100000744_pt1 | contig 22758 bp, 24 predicted proteins | sample KBSC73BmetaG_FD_64672 | JGI IMG/M metagenome (GOLD analysis project Ga0070680, IMG submission 64672) | Corn rhizosphere microbial communities from Kellogg Biological Station, Michigan, USA - KBS C7-3B metaG | ecosystem: Host-associated > Plants > Roots > Rhizosphere | place: USA: Michigan...
CAACGCCGTGGTGTTCACGTCGAATGCGTCGAATCTCGTGCTGGGCGACGGCAACGGCAACGCCGACGTGTTCGCCCGCAACCTAACCACCGGCGGGACGACGATGGTCTCGACGCAGCCCGACGGCAGCGGGCTGCCCGGTCCGAGCTCGCAGGGAGCGATCAGCGCCGACGCGCGGTTCGTGGCGTTCGCCTCGGTTGAGACGCCGAGCACGCACGCGCGGATCTACCGGCGCGATCTCGTGACGGGCGCGCTGGTGGAAGTGACGGCCGGCATCAACCTGCGGCCGGACTCGCTGATCGGCGAGCCGTTCGGCACGAACCTGCGCCGCAAGGTGCATCTGATCGCCGGCACGGTGGAGGACAACGGCCCGGTGGCGCGCGTGCGCGTGGCGGCGTCGCGCTCGATCGGCCACGGCCGCTGCCTATGGCTCATCCGCGGCGGCCACACGCTCAAGCGCTCCTGCCGCCGGCCCCTCTACCTGAACGCTCGCGTGACGGACAGCCTGCGCTGGACGCTGCGAGTGCCACGCCTGCTGCCACGCGGGAAGTGGATCGTGCGCTCACTGGCCACGGACACGACGGGGCTGACGGAGCGGCTGCGCAACGGGCGGAACGTCAACAGCTTCCGCTTGAAGTAGGGCGCGCAGGGTCTTCGCGAGTCCGTGGGGATCGGTGTCGATCCATGTGCCGGTGACGCGGAGGACGGTGTAGCCCTTCAGTTTGAGCTCGGCGTCCATCCGCCGGTCCTTCTCGAAGGAAGTTGGCGTGCGGTGGTACTCGTAGTCGTCGAGCTCGACGATCAGGCTGGTGCCGGGCCAGTGCATGTCGACCTCGAGACCCTCGATCTCTCCGTTGCTGACCGGCGTCGGTAGCCGGTATCGCCGGCAGAAGTTGAGGAAGGCGACCTCGAGGTCCGAGCGGGTCCGATGGGTGCCGGCGTTTACGGCAGCGGTAACGGCGACGAATTCCTTGATCCCCTTCCTGCCTCTGTTTCTGTCGATGAGCTCGCGCACCGCCGACTCAGCGAGCAGGCCCTTGCGCTCGGCTTGATTGGTGGCACGCTGGAGCTGTTTCGGGGTGGCGATGGCCCCCAGGTCGAGCAACGTGCGCGCGACTGTCGTCACTGGGATGCGGTCGCGGAGCGTGCAATCGCGGCCGTCGAGACCCGGCACCCAATGTGCCTTTATTGCGGCCGTGGGCCGCCGGTGCCCCGGGGCGGATACATGGATCTCTGCGCCCTGCCGGACCCCGAGCAGTTCCCAGTGCCCCGCGGCGCTCCAGTGGCTGAGCACCGCGCCCTCGCCGCAGGCCAGTGTGGCCGCCATGTAGCGGCCCTCCAGTGACACGTTCGGGTGGCCCACCGCGTAAACACCGCGATGAAGGCGATGAAGCTGGTCTTTCTCCGCCATCCGGGCGATTTCCCGGCGGCTGAAGCCGAGGCGTATGAGCTGCCAATAAGCCACGACGCCGTGCTGCCGCGAGGCCAGCACAGCCAGCTTGGCTCGCCGCTCTTCACCTTGTGCACCCATACGGTGCTTAAGGTGAAGAGCGAGAGGTTTTCGCCCCCCTCGGGGCCAGAATTCGCTACGAGGCGCCGACCAGGAACTTGCCGTCGCGCTGCAGCTCTTCGCCGTCCACGGTGATGGAGCCGCCCGGGCGCAGGTCGCACACCATGTCCCAGTGCACGGCCGAGGAGTTGGTGCCGCCTGTCTCCGGATAGGACATCCCGATCGCCATGTGCACGCTGCCGCCGATCTTCTCGTCGAGCAGGATCTCGCGCGTGGAGTCGGTGATGCCGTAGTTGGTGCCGATCCCGAGCTCGCCGAGGCGGCGGGCGCCCTCGTCGGTGTCGAGCATCTCGTGGAGGAACTCCTCCCCGCGCTCGGCGGACGCGTCGACCACCTTGCCGGCCTCGAAGCGCAGCTTCACGCCGGACACCTCGCGCCCGGAGTACACGGCCGGGAACGAGTAGCTGATCTCGCCCTCCACTGAGTCCTCGATCGGGCCCGTGAAGAACTCGCCGTCGGGCATGTTCCGATCGCCCACGCATGGCACCCACGTGCGGCCCGCGACACCCAGCTTGATGTCCGTGCCGGGCGCGGTGATGTGGACCTCCTCCTTGCCGCCGATCCACTCCGCCAGGCGACGCACCATGTCGGACTGGCGCTGCCAGGCCGTGACGGGCTCGGGGTCGGTGGCCAGGCAGGCCGCGTAGTAGAAGTCCTCGTAGGCGGCCAGCGACATTCCGGCCTCGCTCGCGTAGGCGTGCGTGGGGAACAGCGTCAGCGCCCAGCGGTACTCCCCGGTCGCGCTGCGGCGCATCGAGGTGTCCATCAGGTCCTTGCGCGCCCGCTGCACCTTGGCCTGCTTCTTCGGGTCGACCTGGGAGAGGTCGCGCGTGTTGGCGTCGCCGAGAATCGCGATGCGCACGTCCGCCTGCTCGACCGCCCACGCGGCCGTCGGCGGCACCCACTCGAGCTGGTCGTCGTCGGCCAGCTCGTAGAACGCCGCGGCGGCGCCCTCGGGCGAGAGCTGCACGATCGGATAGCCGCCGGCGCGCAGGATCTCCTCGTACACGGCGAGCGCCAGCGGCTCGGCTGTACTGGGGGACTGCACGACGCAGGTCTCCCCCTTCTTCACCTTCGTGGAATAGCGGACGAGAATCTGTGCGAGCGCCTCTACGCGCTGATCTTTCATGCGTGCTGCCTCACCTGGTCGACAAGCCATGCGTGGACGCGCTCGTCGTCCGTGAGCTCGGGATGGAACGCCACCCCGAGGATGTTTCCCTGCCGCACCGCCACCGGGTGCCCCTCGATTTCAGCGAGCACTTCCACGTCCTCCCCGTATTCGTCTACCCAAGGTGCACGGATGAATACCGCACGCAGAGGCCCGTGACCATTCAGACCCTTCAATTCGAGGTCTGACTCGAAGCTCTGGACCTGCCGGCCGAAGGCGTTCCGGCGCGCGCTGACGTCGAGCAGGCCGAGGTGATCGCGGTCGAGCATGATCAGGCCGGCGCAGGTGCCGAGCGTGGGCACGCCGCTGCGAACGAGGTCCCGGAGCGGCTCCGCCAGCCCCTCCCGCTCGATGCCGAGGGTCATCGTGGTGGACTCGCCGCCGGGGATGACGAGCGCGTCGAGCCCGTCGAGGTCCTTGGGGGTGCGCACGATGCGGGTCTCCGCGCCGAGCCGCTCGAGCACGCGGGCGTGCGCCTCGAAATCGCCCTGGATGGCCAGGACCCCTACTACCAAGTTCGCTACCAACCGCGGTGCTGAATGAGGCCCTGCTCGCCCAGCTCTGAGATCTCGATGCCGCTCATTGCCGCACCGAGATTGCGCGAGGCCGCGGCGATGCGCTCGGCATCGTCGAAGTGGGTGGTGGCCTCCACGATGGCGCTGGCGGTGCGCTCGGGATCCTCGGACTTGAAGATCCCGGAGCCCACGAACACGCCCTCGGCGCCGAGCTGCATCATCAGCGCGGCATCGGCCGGCGTGGCGATGCCACCGGCGGAGAAGTTCACGACCGGGAGCTTGCCGCTCTCGGCGACCATGCGCACGAGCTCGAGCGGCGACTGCAGCTCCTTCGCCGCGGTGGGCAGCTCGGCCTCGTCCATCGAGCTGAGCCGGCGCAGGTCGCCCATGATCGTGCGCATGTGGCGCACTGCCTCGACCACGTTGCCGGTGCCGGCCTCGCCCTTGGTGCGGATCATGGCCGCGCCCTCGGCGATGCGGCGAAGCGCCTCGCCGAGGTTGGTGGCGCCGCACACGAACGGCACCTTGAAGTTCCACTTGTCGATGTGGTTGGCCTCGTCGGCGGGCGTGAGCACCTCGGACTCGTCGATGTAGTCGATCTCGAGCGCCTGCAGCACCTGCGCCTCGACCAGGTGGCCGATGCGCGCCTTGGCCATCACCGGGATCGTGACGGCCTCCTGGATCCCCTCGATCATCGACGGGTCCGACATGCGCGCCACGCCGCCGTGCGCGCGGATGTCCGCCGGCACGCGCTCGAGCGCCATCACCGCGGTGGCACCGGCCGACTCGGCGATGCGCGCCTGCTCGGGCGTGACCACGTCCATGATCACGCCGCCCTTGAGCATCTCGGCGAGACCGGACTTGACGCGGAATGTCGCGGCTTCCCTCATCGGTGGCTCATGTTAACCGGCGCGCGTCGCCCGGTCGCGTCACACAAGGGGCAAATGACCTATACGGATGCCGCGCCGGGCGCGCCGACGGTGGCAGGCCCCCGCCGCGAGCGCTCGCGGCGCGCGGCGGCCTTGAGGGTGCGCCGGAGCATGCGGCGCTGAAGCACCTTGCCGAGCGACCTCCCCGCCAGCCCCGCCGCCGCGGCGAACGGCCACAGCACGAGCGTGGCCACCACGGCACCCGCGAAGCCGGCGCCGTGCGGGTCGAGCGCGACCAGCGCGGTGAGCGGCAGCGCGATCACCCACATCCTGCGTGTCAGGAATCCGACCAGGAAGGCGAGCAGCGCGGCGATCTCGATCGGCGGCAGCGACGGGAACGGCATGAGGCGCCACACGCCGGGGAGCAGCAGCCCGATCGCGATCCCGTACGCGAGCGCGCAGATCGCGATGAGTCTGAACTCGCTCCAGCGGATCCTGATTTGCGGCCGGTCGTCCATGAGAGGTGGCTTTGCCCGTTTTCCCCTTTCTCCATGCGCAATCGAAGACCTCTTGCACGCCAGGATGCATTCCGTCCGCGCGTGTTTCCACGCTGTCGGACACGATGGTGCGAGCCCTTCTCATCTGCTCCGACGACGACTGCACGGCGCTGTTCGAGGCCTACGGCGAGCTCGAGGAGATCGAGGCTCTGGCGTGCAGCTGCGGCTGCGGGCTGGCCGTGGTCGGATGGCCCGAGCCGGTGGAAGAGAAGGACGAGCTGGAGCTGACGCTGCTCGCCGCGTGAGCGGGACGGGCCAGCGGCCGCGTCGGTTGCGGCCTCGCGGCCCGGTCCCTTCCTGTCCGGCTATTTCAGCCGGAAAGCCTTGATGCGATCCGCGTAGGCGGACTCGTCGAGCGCGTACACGCCGTAGGCGAGCGACTGGATGAGACTGAGCAGCGCCGTGTGCGAGCGTACGTAGGCGGGGCCGTTCGACGAGTAGTACAGCCGCTGGTCGGCCAGCTTGGCCACCTCGGAAAGAGTTGCGTCGGCGATCGCGATCGTGTCCGCCTTGCGGTGGCGCGCGAGCTTCATCGCGCGGACCACGAGCGGGTGCGGGCGGCCGGCCGAGAAGCCGATCACGAGCGTGTTCTCGTCGATGCGGCCGAGGCGCGCGAGGCCCTCCTGCGACGGGCTGGCCACGACCTCGCAGCGAAGGTCGAGCAGCATCAGCAGGTGGCGCAGGTAGCTGGCGAAGAAGGCCATCTGGTCGGTGCCGCAGAGCACGATCCGCTCCGCGCGCGAGATCAGCTCGATCGACGCCGCCACCTCGTCGCGGTCCACCTTGCGCGCGGTGTCCTCGAGGTTGGTGTGGTCGGCGGCGAGCGACGCCTCGAAGTCGGTCTGGTCGATCGGGAAGAGAGGCGGGGTGTTGAGCTCCGGGGCCGAGCCGTTCGAGGACTCGCGCGCGCGCCGGTACTCGTCGCGCGCGGCGGCCTGCAGCTCGGGGAAGCCCTCGAAGCCGAGCGCCTGCGCGAAGCGCACGACCGTGGAGCTGGAGGTCGATGCCCGGCGGGCCAGCTCCTCCGCGGTCTGGAAGGCGGCCTCGTCGAGGTGGTCGACGATGTACTGGCCGACGTCCTTCTGCGAGCGCGAGAACTCGTCGAACCGCTGACGGATCTCCTCAGACAGGGTCAGCGCACTGGTGCCTGCGCGGGTCACGGCGGAGTGATTCCACCGCGAGGCCCGAGTTCCTTCCGCTCAGACGAACTTCGGGTACAGCGTCATGCCGCCGTCGACGAACAGCGTGCTCCCCACGACGTACTCCGCCTCCGGCCCGGCCACCCACGCGATCGCCGCCGCGATCTCCTCGGGCTGGCCGGCGCGGCCGAGCGGGATCTCGTCGGTCACCGCCTTGAGCTTGTCGGGGTCGTCGATCAGGTCCTGGTTGATGGGAGTGAGGATCGCTCCCGGCGCGACGTTGACCACGCGGATTCCCGAAGGCGCGAGCTCGCGCGCGACGGTCTGCGCGAACAGCTTCATCCCGCCCTTGGACGCGCAGTAGTGGCCGAACTCGGGCCACGGGATCACCTCGTGCACGCTCGACACGTTCACGATCGCGCCGGGGATGCCGGCGTCGACCATCCCGCGCGCCGCCTCGCGCGTACAGAGGAAGGCGCCGGTGAGGTTGACCGCGATCACCTTCTCCCACTCCTCGAGCGGCATGTCCACGAGCTTGAAGGGCTTCTCGATGCCCGCGTTGTTCACGAGCAGGTCGACCGGGCCGCCGAGCTCCTCCTTGGCCTGGGCGAACATGGACTGCACCTGCTCCTCCACGGACACGTCGGCGCCGATGGCGATCGCCTTGCCCCCGGCGTCGGTGATCTCCTTCACCGCGCCGTTCGCCTGATCGGGGTTGCCGACGTAGTTGATGATCACGCCGGCGCCGTCGGCGGCCAGGCGAGCGGCGGTCGAGCGGCCGATGCCGGTGGCCGAGCCGGTGACGAGCGCGCGCCGCCCTCCCAGGGGTTGTGCGTTTGCGGGCACGGCGCTGCAATCTATCGACGCCTCGTTAATGTGCGCTCCTACATGGCGCAGCATCTTCAGATGCTCCAGCGCGTCTCCTACGACGATCTGTACCGGCGCTGGGAGAAAGGCAACTGGAGCGCCACTGAGATCGACTTCTCCGAGGACCGCAGGCAGTGGAGCGAGGACTTCGGTGACCTGGAGCGGCGCGCCGCGCTCTGGAACTACGCGATGTTCCTGCACGGCGAGGACTCAGTGGCCGACAACCTGTCGCCGTACATCGACGCCGCGCCGCGCGAGGAGCAGAAGTACTTCCTGGCCACGCAGCAGGTGGACGAGGCGCGTCACGCCGTGTTCTTCGGCCGCTTCATGCGCGAGGTCGTGCAGAACGGCGACAGCTACGCGAGCACGCTCGAGGCCACCCACCCGGAGCTGACCTGGGGCTTCAGGAAGGTGTTCCAGCGGCTCGACAAGATGGCCGACGAGCTGCGCCGCGACCGCTCGCGCACCAAGCTCGCCCAGGGCATCGCGCTCTACCACATCGTGATCGAGGCCTCGCTCGCGCAGCCGGGCCAGCACTTCATCGAGAGCTACCTCGAGGAGCGCGAGATCCTTCCGGGCTTCCGCTCCGGGATGGCGAACGTATCGCTGGACGAGCAGCGCCATATCGGCTTCGGCGTGAAGCTGTTGGCGGACCTGCAGGAGGAGGATCCGGAGTGCCGCGACGCCGTGGCCGAGCTCCTGCGCGAGATGTTCCCCTACACCGCCGCGGTGTTCATCCCGCCGGGCTGGGACCGCCGCTACAGCGAGGTGTTCGGCTTCACGATCGAGGAGATCTTCGCCGAGGGCATGCGCTCGATCGAGACGAAGATGCGCAGCGCCGGGATGCCGCTCGAGCAGCTGCCCGGTATCCCGATCCGCTTCGACCTGCCGGTGGAGGAGCGCGTGCGGCGCGCGATCGTGCTGCTCCAGGCCGGGGTGCTGGGAGAGCGCAACGGCGCGCCGTCGAGGGAGCCGGAGGTACTCGACCTCCTGTTCGACTCGCTGCGCACATCGGTCGACCCGCGCCACTCGCACGGGCGGCCGACGACGATCCAGTGGGAGTTCGCGGACGCCGACCCGTGGTTCCTGCGCGTTGAGAACGGCGACACCAGCGTCGCCCAGGGGTTCGCTCCGCGTGCCGACCTGACGCTCCGCTGCCGCTACGAGGACTGGGTGGACGTGATGGGAGGCAGGGCCGACCCGCGGCTACTGATGCTGAAGGGAAAGCTGCGACCCAGGGGCAACCCGGTTGCCCTCTGGCGGATGCAGAAGCTCTTCGGGCGCTGACGACAGATGGCCCCAGTCGACATTCGCCCGCTCGCGGTCACGGATGCGCGGACGCTGGCGCAGCTCTACAGCGAGAACCGCGAGTTCCTCGCTCCGCTCGAGCCGCTGCGGCCGGAGGCGTTCTACACGTTCGAGGGGCAGCGACGGCACATCGCGCAGCTCACCGACCGCCGCTCGTCCGGCAGCGCTTACCCGTTCGTGATCGTGGCGGGCGGCAGGATCGTCGGCGCGATCAACCTCTCCAACGTGGTGCGCGGCGCCTTCCAGAACTGCAATGTCGGCTACTGGGTGGCGCAGGCGTACAACGGGCGCGGCTATGCCACCGAGGCGCTACGGCTGGTCTGCGAGCGGGCGTTCGGCGAGCTGGGGCTGCACCGTGTCGAGGCGGGCACGCTGCTCGACAACACGCCATCGCAGCGGGTGATCGAGAAGAACGGCTTCACGCGCATCGGGATCGCGCCGCGCTACCTGCAGATCGCCGGTACGTGGTCCGACCACGTGCTCTTTCAGAAGACGGCTGAGGGGTAGTCAAAGCCCATAGCCCATAGCCCATAGCCCATAGCCCATAGCCCATAGGGATTCCTTCGTGATCTTCTTTACCGTCGTCATGGCTACCGGGATCGTCGCGCTTGCGCTGCGTGAAGCCGGGGCCGCCGATGCCTCGTGGGTGCTCGCAGCGATAGCGGCCCTTACGTACGCCGCGCTGCTGGCGCGGCGGCCCAGCGGGCCCCGCTCGCGCGGCGAGGCGGTCGGGTGGTTCGCCTTCGTCGCCGCCAGCGAGGTCCTGTCGTCGCTCAGCAGGTGGCACGCGCTCTCAGTCGTGCTGTGGGCCGGGGGCCTGGCGGCCTGGCTCGTGATCGTGCCGGTGGTGCTCGGCACGCCGCGCCTCGAGGACGAGCGCGTGCGCGGGTCCTGGCTGCTCGCGGTCGTGGCCACGAACTCCCTGGCGGTCGCGGCGGCGCCGATTGCCTCGCGGGCGCATGACGGCGTGCTGCTCGGCTTCGCGTACGCGTGGTGGCTGTGCGCGCTCGCGATCTACGCGCGGCTCGCGTGGCTCATGCTCGGGCGCATCTGGCGCCGCGAGCTCGGCATCGACGACCTGCACGGCGACCACTGGGTGGCGATGGGCGCGCTGGCGATCTCCACGCTGGCGGGCGTGCGGCTGCTCGCGGCCGCCACCACGCTTGACTGGAGCGGCGGCATCCACGACGCCACGCGCGCGCTCACGATCGCGCTCTGGATCGGCGCGCTGTGCTGGCTGCCCGCGCTCGTGGCGTCGGAGACCTGGCGCCTGCGGCAGCGGCCGCTCTACACGCACGAGCGCTGGAGCACCGTGTTCCCGCTCGGGATGCTCGCGGTGGCAAGCCACGGCCTGGCGCTCGCGGCTGGGGTGGCGGCGGCCAGCGTTTTCTTCGACGTCTTCACACCGCTGTCTGCCGCGGTCTGGTTGGCCACCGCGGTGGGGCTGCTGGCCTCGCTCAGCCGGACGCCGGCATCAGCGCCGGATCGTCCTCGTGCTCCTTGAAGAACTTCACGATCGGCCTGACGTACTCCTCGAGGTGCGGGCAGCGCAGCCCGTTGCGGGCCAAAATCTCATCGGCGTTGCGGGTGTCGAAGCGCACCGGGTGGTTGAGGTAGCGGATCGACTCGCCGGGAGCGCCGCCGTAGAGATCGCGGACGAGCTTGAAGCGCAGCGCGTTCACCACCAGGCCGGGCGGCACCCGCATCGCCGGCGGCTTGCCCGCGTACTCCATGCTGAAGATCCGTGCGACCTCCGCCGCCGACACCGGATCCGGGTCCACAAGGTGCAGCGTCTCGCCGATGGCCGCCGGGTCGTCAGCGGTCGCGACCATCGCGTCGACGATGAAGTCCAGCGGTACGCAGTTGAACGGCGCCCCCGAGCGCCCGAACTGCGGGATCGGCATTCCCTGCTTGACAGAGCGCGAGATCACGCGCAGGAAGTAGTAGGGGCCGTCGAACTTCTGCGTCTCCCCCGTCTTTGAGTCGCCAACCACGATCGCCGGCCGGTAGATCGTGGTCGGCACCCGCGCCATCGCCTCGCGCACCCACAACTCGGCCTGGAACTTGGTGGACTCGTAGTGGTTCTTGAAGCCCTGTCCCAGCGCCAGCTCGTGCTCGTAGACCACGCCTGTGCGGTCGCCCGCCACGTACGCGGTGCTCACGTAGTTGAGGCGCTCGAGTTTCTGGCAGCGCTCGCACAGCTCGAGCACGTTGCCCGTGCCGTCCACGTTCACGCGCTGGGCGACCTCCAGCGGCACGGCGAGGTTGTAGATCGCGGCCAGGTGGTAGGCGGATGCGGTCTCCGCGGCCAGGCGCTCGTAGGTGGCGTCGTCGAGGCCGAGGCGGCGCTCGGTGATGTCACCCTCCACGATCTCGATGCGCTCGGAGTCGAGCGTCGCCGCCGCTTCGCGCGCGGCGGATGCGAAGCGCGGCTCGACCAGCGCGGCCACGCGCGCACCGGAGTCGCGCTCCAGCAGGTCCCGCACGAGGCGCCGCCCGATGAAGCCGGGGAAGCCGGTGAAGAAGATCAGGCCGCTCGGCACGGCGCCTGAGTCTATGTGGGACCCGGCCTAGGTCGCCAGGTGGGGTCGGTCGCCCTCGGGCTGCTCCTCGGCCAGGCGCGCCTCGGTGACCGGATCGGGCTTGTCCTGCTCACGCAGGCGGCTGCCGATCGTGGTCAGCACGATCACCGTGGCGATCGCGTGCATGCCGATCGCGAGGATGAGGAACCACCAGCTGCCCGTGGCGAGTGACACGATCGCCCCCACCACGATCATCACGCCGAGGGTGAAGCCGATCAGAAGACGTGTTCCGGAAGTCATGCTTCCGGCGTGCCCGATGGGCGAAGGGCTAAACGGCCGATCGGGTCAGGCGGCTAACTCGGCGATCACGTCTACGAGCTTGTCCGGAATGCACAGGAACGGCGAGTGATCCGACGGCAGCCGCCGCACCTCCTGCGCGCGCTCGCTCAGTGCCTCCTGCGCGAACACGGGGATCGCGTTGTCCTGGTCGCAGATCACGTAGGCGCTCGGAATGTCGCGCCAGGCGACCGAGCGCACCGGCTGCTTGATCGCGGGCAGTGACTGCGGCACGAGCTGGCCGACGGCGAACTCGGTGTCCTCGGGCGAGCACGTGTTGTAGAAGCGAATCTCGGGCTGCGCCGTGACCAGGCTGCGCTCCTCTGCGTCCTTCACCCACCAGTCGGGCTCGACTCCGCCGACGGTGCTGAACAGCGACTCGCCCTCGTCGAGCATGAACGCGGTGAGGTAGACGATCCGGCTCACGTTGTCGGCGCCCGCGGCGCCCTCGGTGGCGACCACGCCGCCGTATGAGTGCGCGACCACGACGGCCTCGCCGTCGATCCCGGAGAGAGTGCGCCTCAGGTTGTCGGCGTCGTCGTAGAGGTCGCCGAGCGCGCCCGTGTCCGAGCCTCTGCTGGGGTTGGTCGGGGTCTCGACCGCGAAGCCGCGCTCGCGCAGCGGGTCGACGACCTTCGACCAGGCCCACGGTCCGTGCCATGCGCCGTGTACGAGCACAATGGTGCGCGAGTCCCCCATGAAGGTGGGCACCCTAATGGATCTCGGCGGGGTGGCGGGCGGCGCCGCTCAGCTCGAACACCCAGAAGTCGCGCCCCATCACGGGCACAGAAACGTTGAACACCGGCACCCCGGACAGCTCGCCCTGGAACGTGCCCGCGTGCGCGTGCCCGTGCAGCACCAGGTCCGGCTGGTGCTCGGCGATCGGGGCGGCCAGGCGGTCGGAGCCGAGGAAGGCCCAGATCGGCTCGGGCTCGCCGTGCAGCGTCTCGATCGTGGGGGCGTAGTGCATCAGCACGATCCGGAACGGGCAGGCCGCGATCGCGCGCAGACCTTCGTCGAGCGCGCGCACCTCCTCGCCGGTTTCGGCATAGATGCCCCGCAGCGACGGCTCGCCGAAGTCCGGCAGGTGCGAGCCGGGGAAGCCGCCCACGAAGCCCTTCACCCCCACGATGCCGATCTCGACGTCGTTCACACAGCACGTGGCGTGGCCGGGATCGAGCATGCGGACACCCGCCGCCTCCGCGGTCTCGATCAGCTCGTCGCTGCGGTTTGCGTGCCAGTCGTGATTGCCAAGCACGGCGAAGATCGGCGTCTCCACCGGCTGGCAGATGCGCGCGAGCACCTCGGCCTGCTCCGGCTCGCCGAGCGTGGTCAGGTCGCCCGCCAGCAGGATCATGTCCACGCGGCCGTCGACCTCGCGGAAGGCGGCGGCCGTGGCCTCTTCGTTCACGTCGCTCACGTGGATGTCGCCCGCCGCCGCGATGCGCACCGTGGCCTGCTCGGGCTGTTCGGCGGGCGCCCCGTTCGTCCTGATCTCCATCGGGCTGGGCGTTACCCGCGCCAGCCCGAGTCGAAAAGCGCTGCACGGGGTAATGCCGCTCGTGATGGACGCGAAGATGGGCCAGACGCTGAAGTCAGCCGTCGCGACACTGCGCGACGGCGGGGTGCCGTTCGTGGTCGGCGGCAGCGTGGCGAGCTGGGCCCGCGGTGGGCCCGAACCCGAGCACGACGTCGACCTCATGGTCAAGCCCGAGGACGCCGAGCGCGCGCTCGAGCTCCTCACCGAGCAGGGCATGCGCCCCGAGCGGCCGCCCGAGGACTGGCTCGTGAAGGCGTGGGACGGCGACGTGCTCGTGGACCTGATCTTCCGCCCGCTCGGCCTGGAGGTGAACGACGAGCTGCTCGCGCGCGGCGAGGAGCTCGACGTGCTCGCCGTGCGCATGCCGGTGATGAATCTGAACGACATGCTCACCACCAGGCTGCTCGCGCTCGACGAGCACGAGCTGCACTTCTCGCCGCTGCTCGAGATCGCGCGCGCCGTGCGCGAGCAGGTGGACTGGGACCTGCTGCGCGGGCGCACGGCCGGCTCGCCATACGCGAAGGCGTTCTGCACGCTGGTGGAGGAACTGGGGATCGCTCCGCCACCAGGCCAGGCCGCGACCGGGCGGAGCCGCGTGACGGTGCTCGAGTCGGTGCCGGACGCTAGGCCTGCTGGGCACTGAACGAGCGGCGGGCGGCCGCCTCGTTCGAATAGCCGGTCACCGAGTCGATCAGGCCGTCGCGCACGTGCCAGATCCAGGCGACGGTGGCGGCGCAGCCCTGCTCATGGGCGGAGACCACACCGACGCCGAGCACGTGATCGGGCCCGATGCACTCGAGGGTGCGCGGCCACACCGTCACCCTGTAGCCGCCCTCGTCGCGCTCCTTCACCCAGCGACACGCCGCATCGAAGCCGCGCAGCGGATCGCCGACCAGCCCGAGTGCATCGACAGGCCTCAGCTCGAGCGTCGGGTGGCAGAAGCTGCGCAGCGTCTCGCGGTCGCGTCTGGCGAACGCGCGGTACGCCGACTTCACGAGCTCTTCCGGGCTGTGGATGCCCGGATCGCTGAACTTCCTCGCCCCTGCCCCCTGCGGCACGCGTGAACCCCCCTCCCAGACGCCGAACTTTTACCCGCTATTCGCGGGCTTCAAGCCACCTCCTCGGATTGGTGAAAAGAGTTGGCGCCTAAGAACTTGCGCGGCGACGCTCGATCCGAGCGCGCTGCGGGCCGACCGTGTACTTGGGATCGGAGGCGGACATGAAGCCGGCGCGGAACACGGCCCAGCGCTCGGCGATCACGCCCGCCGTGAGGATCGCGCCGCCGGCCAGCGCGGCGGGCCGCGAGTGGCGGGCGCGGGTGGCGATCAGTGCCCCACCCGCAAGGTTGAGCGCGCCGGCCACGCGGGAGAGCTTGCCGGGCAAGCCCTTCCTGTACGGCTCGCCGAGCTCGCCGAGGCTCTTCTCCATGCCAAGCGCGGCAGCGACCGATACCAGGGCGCCGCCGGCCGCCAGGCGCCTTGCGGCCCCGGCCTGCTTGGCGGGCGTGGTGATCACGGCGGCCGCCCCGGCGCTTGCGGCCGAGCTGCCCGCGAACACGAACGGCAGCGTCAGGCGCGCGTCGTGCCAGGCCGGTATGGAGGTGTTGGCCACGAGCCCGGCGGTGTAGGTGGCGAGCGGCATGCCGAGCAGCGCCGACGCCACCTTCGCAGCGCGGCCCGCCGAGGGGAACATGCCGGTCAGCTCGCTGCCCACGGCGGCGGCGGTGGCGGTGCCGCTCGCGGCCAGGATCCAGGAGCCGACGCTCATCGGCGAGGTGACCTTGAACAGGCGCAGCATGTTGAGAAAGCGCGACGGCTTGCCCAGGTCGGAGATCAGGAGCACGGGGCTCACGCTCACCCCGGCAAGCGCGTTGAGCCAGGCGCGCCGGGCGAGCTTGTGGTTGCCGGTCAGCTCCGCCATCAGCGCGAGGCCCGCGGACGCCCCGCCCAGGCCTCCCGTGTAGAAGTAGAGCGGGACCTCGGGCGTCCACACCGGCTCCTTGAGCACCGGCTGGCCGTAGTAGGACTGCGGCCCCCCGTACGGCACCATCGACTGCTCGCGTACGCGCTCGGCGGGTACGGCCTCGCGCGTCATCGACGGCCTCCGAGCACCGCGGCGGCGATCCCGGCGCCGAGCGCCGCGGCGCCCGCGAACACACCCGCCCACACCTGGCCGACGTTGTGGGTGGGCGCCACCGGGTCCGGCGGCAGGCCGTACACCTCGGGCTCGTCGAGCAGCAGGAAGAAGGCGCCGAAGCCGTCCACGCCGTCGTCCGGATCGGCACCGTACAGGCGCGCGTCGGTGTGGCCCGCCGCGGTGAGCTTCTCAACCCGCTTCTCGGCGCGCTCGCGCAGCTCGGACAGCTCGCCGAACTGGATCGACTTGGTCGGACATGCGTGCGCGCAGGCCGGCTCCATGTCGTCCTTCAGGCGGTCGTAGCAGAGGGTGCACTTCCACACCCGGCCGTCGCCCTCGCGCCGGTCGATCACGCCGAACGGACAGGCCGGCACGCAGTAGCCGCAGCCGTTGCAGATGTCCTCCTGCACCACCACCGTGCCGTACTCGGTGCGGAACAGCGCGCCCGTCGGGCAGACGTCGAGGCAGGCGGCGGTGGTGCAGTGCTTGCACACGTCCGAGGCCATGAGCCAGCGGATGCCCTCGCCGTCCTGGTAGGTGTCGAGGCCCCAGCCGTCGCTGGCATTGGCGCGCTCGGCCGCCTGCACGAGGTCCTCTGCGGCGGCCTCCTGCCCGACCGGCACGCGCTGCTCCACGAACGCCACGTGCCGCCAGGTGTTCGCGCCGAGCGCCTGGGTGTTGTCGTAGGACTTGCCGGTGAACCCCTGCATGTCCTCCGGCACCTGGTTCCACTCCTTGCACGCCACCTCGCAGGCTTTGCAGCCGATGCAGATCGACGTATCCGTGAAGAAGCCGTAGCGAGGATCCGCCTTGGTGCGCGTGTCGAGAGTCAGAACCGAGTGGCTCATGACGCTGTGGCCTGTGGCCTGTGGCCTGTGGCCTTTGCTCGGTACTCGTCGACAAAAGCAAGCAGCGCCTTACCGCGAGGCCGGCGCCCCGGCACCACGTCGCACGTGGCGGCTTTCACTTCCTGGATGTGCACGTTCGGATCGAGCACCAGGGAGAACAGGTCGTTCACGGTGTCGCCGGTCACGTGCCCGCGCTGGCCCCAGTGGTACGGCAGGCCCACCTGGTGGATCGTGCGCCCCTGCACCTCCAGCGGCTTCATGCGGTCGGTCACCATCACGCGCGCCTCCACCGCGGTGCGCATCGTCACCACCGTGCACCAGTCGCCGTGCTGGAGCCCGCGCTCGCCGGCGAGCTCGGGGCTCACCTCGCAGAACAGCTCCGGCTGCAGCTCGGAGAGGTACTTGACCGTGCGCGACATGCCGCCCGCCGTGTGGTGCTCGGTGAGCCGGTAGCTCGTGAGAGCGAACGGGAAGACGTCGCTCTCGACCGGGTTGTAGAGGTTCTCCTCGCGGTCGAAGCGCTGGCGCAGCGGGTTCTGCTGCTGCGAGTAGAGCGGGTTCTCGAACGGCGTCTCGTGCGGCTCGTAGTGAACCGGCAGCGGCCCGTCCTCGAGGCCCGCGGGCACGAACAGCCAGCCGAGCCCGTCCGGGTGGACCACGAACGGCTCGCGCCCTGTCAATGCCGCCGTGCCCGACGCGTTGCGGGGCGGCTTGTAGTCGGGCGCCTTGTCGACCGTGAAGTCGGGCGTGTCCTCGCCGGTCCACTCGCCCTTCTCCTCATCCCACCACACGAGCTTCTTCCGCTCCGACCAGGGCTTGCCGTCCGGGTCGGCCGACGCTCGGTTGTAGAGCGTGCGGATGTTCTTCGGCCACGACCACGCCCACTCCGGCGCCACCCAGTTCTGATCCATTCCCGGCTTCTTGCGCGCGGTCTGGTTCACCCCGTCCGCGTAGATGCCTGCGTGCAGCCAGGAGCCGCACGTGGTCGAGCCGTCGTCCTCGAGCTCCTCGTAGGTGCTTATGAACTCGCCCGTCTCCACCTTGCGCCCGTTGATCTCCTGGAGCACGGACTCGGCGTCCGGCTCCTGGTGCCTGCCCACCGTCGGGTAGTCCCAGGTGAGGTCCAGCACCGGGCGGTCGCGCTCGTCCTGCGAGTCGGCCAGCTTCTGGCGGATCTTCTTGCCGAGCTCGTGGAAGAAGTGCAGCTCCGAGCGGCAGTCCTCGGGCGGCTCCACCGCCTTGTGGTGCCACTGAAGCAGCCGCTGTGTGTTGGTGAAGGTGCCGTCCTTCTCGGTGTGCGCCGCCGCCGGCAGGAAGAACACCTCGGTGCCGATCTCCTCGGTCACGAGCTCGCCGGTCTCGATCTCCTGTGAGTCCTTCCAGAAGGTGGCGGTCTCGATCATGTTGGTGTCGCGCACCACCAGCCAGTCGAGCTTGGCCATCGCCAGGCGCTGGAGCTTGCCGTTCGCGGAGCCCACCGCCGGGTTCTCGCCGACGACGAAGAAGCCCTTCATCTGGCCGTCGAGCATCCGCAGCATCGTGGCGTAGTTGGAGTGGTCGCCGTTGATCTTCGGCAGGTAGTTGAAACAGAAGTCGTTGCCCTCGTGGGCGGCGCTGCCCCACCAGCTCTTGAGCAGACTCGTCATGTACGACGAGAGCTCGCCCCACGCACCCGTGCTCGGGCCGTTCAGCTCGATGAACTTCTCGAGCGTGGGGTCCTTCTGCGGGTGGGGCATCGGGATGTAGCTCGGCAGGATGTTGAACAGCGTCGGGATGTCGGTTGACCCCTGGATGTTCGCGTGACCGCGCAGGGCCACGATCCCGCCGCCGGGCCGCCCCATGTTGCCGAGCAGGAGCTGGATGATCGCCGCGCTGCGGATGTACTGGACGCCGACGGTGTGCTGTGTCCAGCCCACGGAATAGACGAACGCCGAGGTCTTTTCGCGCCCGCTGGCATCGCACAGCGCCTCGGCCACTCTCAGGAAGGTCTCGCGCGGGATGCCGCAGATCTGCTCCACCACGTCGGGCGTGTAGCGGCGGAAGTGCTTCTTCAGGATCTGGAAGACGCAACGCGGATGCTCGAGGTCCGGGTCCTCCTTGGGCAGCTTGCCGCGCTTCAGCTCGATGCCGTGGGCGCCGTGCGCCTGCTCGCCGGATACCGCGGCGTCCTGCTTCTCCTTGCCGCCGGCGGTCTCCTCGTCGGTGCCCTCGTAGCCCCAGCTCGAGATGTCGTAGACGCCGCCCTCCTCGTCGAAGCCCGAGAAGAAGCCGTCGAGATCCTCGGTGTCCAGGAACTCTTCCTTGATGATCGCGCGCGCGTTCGTGTACTCCTTCACGTACTCGCGGAACTCGCGCCCGTTTTCGAGGATGTAGTTGATCACCCCGCCGAGGAAGGCGATGTCGGTGCCCACGCGGATCGGCACGTGCAGGTCGGCCATCGCGCTCGTGCGCGTGAAGCGCGGGTCGATGTGGATGACCTTGGCGCCGCGCTCCTTCGCCTCCAGCACCCATTGGAAGCCGACCGGATGGCACTCGGCCATGTTCGACCCCATGATCAGGATGCAGTCCGACCTGCAGAGGTCCTGCTGGAAGTCTGTGGCGCCGCCTCTACCGAACGATGTCCCCAGACCGGGAACGGTGGAGCTGTGTCATATGCGCGCCTGGTTCTCGACCTGGATCGCGCCCATCGCCGTGAACAGCTTCTTGATGAGGTAGTTCTCCTCGGTGTCCAGCGTGGCGCCGCCGAGGAAGGCCAAGCCGCGGGTGCGGTTGAGCGGGCGGCCCTCTTCGTCCTCGGCTTCCCAGGTGTCCTTGCGCGCGGCGATCACGCGGTCGGCGATCATGTCCGTGGCGGTGTCGAGGTCGAGGTACTCCCAGTCCGTGCCGTGGGGGCGCCGGTACTTCACGCGCATCTGGCGCGTCGGGCCGTTCACGTAGCTCTCGCTCGCCGCGCCCTTGGGGCAGAGCCGGCCGCGCGAGATCGGGCTGTCCGGATCGCCCTCGATCTGGATGACCTTCTCGTCCTTCACGTAGACCTTCTGGCCGCAGCCGACCGCGCAGTACGGGCAGATCGACTGCACCACCTTGTCCGCCGTCTTGGTGCGCGGCGTCAGCGTGCTCGAGCGCTTGGACTGGGCCGCCCTGCCGAGACCGAGCGGGTCGCGGAATTGACGAAGGAGCGGCGGGAGACTGGCCATCCGAGCGGGCGGTTACCCGCGCGGGGGTAGGACCTAACCGCTGCGGTTCGTCTAGTTACCTGCGTTCGCGCCAGCTACTCGGTGCCAGCGCCGTCGCCGTCCTGTCTCTCCACGCTGAAGCGCACCTCGTCGCCGTCGATCTCGACGTCGAGCAGCTTGTCGTCCATGAAGGGCGCGACGTCCGGCTCGAGGAAGACCTGCACGCCCTGCTCCTCCACCACCTCGTCCTCGTCCTCAGGGCCATCGGCGGGATAGAAGTCGAAGATCGTCGTCGGGCCGCTGCCGTTGGTGGACGCCTGCGGCACGGTCGTGATCCTCACGCCCGCGCTCCCAGGTGAGGAGTCGGTGATCTCCGTGATCGCGGCCGCGGCGGCCTGAGTTATGTGCAGCAGAACGCCATCTCCCGTCCGCGTGGACTACCCACGGGCCGAATCGGCGAAACCGTGTTACGTTCGACCGACATGAATCTCAAGCGTGGTCTACTGGCCCTGACCACGGCGGCCCTCTTGGCGTTCGTGCTGAGCGGCTGCTTCGTGATCGTCAGCGACACCCCGTCCCAGGAGAAGGTGATCGGGGACGTTGTGGTGCATACGGAAACGTGTGTCAGCGGCACGATGACAACCGATCCCTGCCCCGTGGGCAATGTGAGCGGGGAGTACTTCAACATTTCGGGCAACAGTGCAGGCCAGTTCCTGCTCGCTTACCGGATCCCGGACGGCTACGGCGCGCCCACCCAGATCAGGTCGACGGCGGGCACCCCCCAGCTCGTCATGGACGCGAGTCCGAGTTACGTTCAGGGGCTCACCGCGCTGGCGCCGCCGCAAAGCGGCGAGCACTGGGTGGGCTACATCTCACAGAACCTGACCTCGATCACCAACAATGCCGATTACACGTTCGACACGCACTTCACGCGGCCGCCGGCGCAGAACGGCGTCCCATCGAACTTGCCATTCACGTACTTGACGGTCACCGGTGGGCGTAGCACGGACAGCCACCCGGCCACCCGCGATGTCAACTGCGGCGCTGACTTCAGCGCGCTCACTACCGCAGGCAACATCGAACCCACGGGAATGAGCACGCCGCTGGACGGGACGTCGTGCGTCGCTTCGCCGAGCGTCGCGCCCTCCGCCACCCAGCTCCCCGCCGACACCGTCCTCTTCCCGCGCGACCTCGCGGTGGCCCCCGGCAGCGCCAGCGCCAGCCGCAACAGCACGGTCAACGTGCCGTTCACCATGAACTACGTGGGCGCCACCAACCCGGCCGCGGTCTTCACGCTCGCCTCGTCGATCACCGGACTGAGCGGCGCGACCGCCACGCCCGTCAACCCCACCTTCAACCCGCCTTCGAACAGCTCCACGGTCCAGAACGTGGCGGTGAAGGTGCCGCTCAAGGCCGCGCCCGGCACCTACGACGTGCCCTTCAGCGCGACGCTCGCGGGCGGCGAGACGCGTCAGGCCGTGGGCAAGCTCACGGTGCTGCCCGACACCGCGGGGCCGCGCGTGACGATCTCGATCCCCAAGCTGCGTCTGAAGAAGGCGTCGAAGGGCTTCAAGATCACCGTGAGCTGCAGCGAGGACTGTTCACTGCTCGCCAGCCTCACGGCCAGCTCCAAGGCGCTCACCGCAAAGACGGTCAAGCTCGGCAGCGCCAAGGCCACGCTGCCCGCGGCCGGCAGGAAGACGCTCACAGTCAAGCCAAGCCGCACGGGCAAGCGCAAGCTGAAGGCGCTCTCCAAGCACCACAAGCACCTCAAGGCCAAGCTCACGATCGTCGCCACCGACGCCCTCGGTCACAAGACCAGCGCGTCGAAGACGCTCCGCCTCAGGTAGGGAACGGGCGCCCCGGCCGCCAATGCGGCCGAGGCGCCACGTGTGCCTAGGAGAGACTCGGTGCCGGGTTGGGCTCGAGCGCCAGCTCGAGCACCTCGTCAACCGTCATCACCGGGTGGAACTTGAGCTGCTGCCGCACGTCCTCGGGAACGTCGTCGAGGTCCGCGCGGTTGCGCTCCGGCAGGATCACGTCGGTGAGTCCCGCCGCGTGGGCGGCCAGCACCTTCTGCTTGAGGCCGCCGATCGGCAGCACGCGTCCCTGAAGCGTCACCTCGCCGGTCATGCCGACGGTGTGGCGCACCGGCCGCCCGCTCAGGAGCGACGACAGTGCGGTGACCATCGTCACGCCCGCGCTCGGGCCGTCCTTGGGGATCGCGCCCGCCGGCACGTGCACGTGGAAGCGCTGCTCCTCGAGCTGCTCGGGGTCGATGCCCAGCTCGTCCGAGTGGGCACGAACCCAGGTCAGCGCGATCTGGGCCGACTCCTTCATCACGTCGCCCAGCTGGCCTGTGAGGGTCAGCCCGGCCTCGCGGCCTGGCATCGCGCTGGCCTCGACGAACAGCACCTCGCCGCCGGTGTTGGTCACCGACAGTCCGGTGGCCACGCCGGGCAGCGCCGTGCGCTCGGCCGCCTCGTGGAACACCTTCTGGCGCCCGAGGGCGTCGCGAACCACGTCGAGGTCCACCGTCACGGGTGCCTCGGCGGTGCCGCTCGCTATGCGGGTGGCGACCTTACGCAGGACCGTGCCGATCTCGCGCTCGAGCTGGCGCACGCCGGCCTCGCGCGTGTAGTCGGTCACGATCGTCTGCAGGACCTCGTCCTCGACCGTCACCTCGTCCTCACGCAGGCCGTTGCGCTCCAGCTGCCGCGGCCACAGGTACCCGCGCGCGATCGCCACCTTCTCCGCGGTGGTGTAGCCGTCGAAGCGGATCACCTCCATGCGGTCGAGCAGCGGGCCGGGGATCGTCTCGGCCACGTTGGCCGTGGCGATGAACAGCACCTGCGACAGATCCAGCTCCACGTCCAGGTAGTGGTCGCGGAACGAGTGGTTCTGCGCGGGGTCGAGCACCTCGAGCAGGGCGGCCGAGGGGTCGCCGCGCCAGTCGGCGCCGACCTTGTCGATCTCATCGAGCATGATCACCGGGTTCATCGTCCCGGCGTCGCGCAGGGCACGGACGAGCCGGCCCGGCAGCGCGCCGATGTACGTGCGCCGGTGGCCGCGGATCTCCGCCTCGTCGCGCACGCCGCCGAGCGACATGCGGACGAACTTGCGGTCGGTCGCGCGCGCGATCGACTCGCCCACCGATGTCTTGCCGGTGCCGGGCGGTCCGATCAGCGTGAGGATCGCGCCGGAGCGCTTGTCCTCGGGCACGCCGCGCTCCTTGCGGAGCTTGCGCACCGCCAGGTACTCCGTGATCCGGTCCTTCACGTCCTCGAGGCCGGCGTGGTCTGAGTCGAGCACCTCACGCGCGTACACGGGGTCGAGGCGCTCCTCCGAGCGCCCGCTCCACGGCACGGCGATGAGCCAGTCCAGGTAGGTCCGGATCATCGAGGCCTCGCCCGACTGCTCGCCCATCCGCTCCAGGCGGTCGAGCTCGCGGTCGGCCTGCTCGCGCACGGCCTCGGGCATGCCGGCTTCCTCGATCTTCGTGCGGTACTCGTCGATGATCGAGCCGTCGTCGTCGCCGAGCTCCTTGCGGATCGACTCCATCTGCTTGCGCAGGAAGTACTCACGCTGCTGCTTCTCGGCGCCGGACTGGACGTCGTCGCGGATGCGTGCGCGCACCTGCAACTCGGCCAGCCGCTCGCGCTGGAGCGATACGGCCAGCTCCAGGCGCTCGGTCACGTCGATTGTCTCGAGCAGCTCGACCTTCTGCTCGAACGGGATCTCGGGCGAGTAGCCGGCGCTGTCCGCCAGCGCGCCCGGCTCCGCGATCGCGCGCAGGAAGGACGCGATGCGCCCATCGTCGCCGCGCAGGTCGAGGATCTCCTCGACCACGGCGCGGTATTCGCGCTCGAGCTCGCGGGTGCGGCCGTCCACCGGAGTCGCGTCAGGCTTCGGGTCCGCCTCCACGCGCAGCTGGCCGTCCGGGCCGCTCTGGGCGGCTCCGATCACGGCTCGGTACAGGCCGTTCAGCGTCACGGCGCGGCCGCCGCCTGGCAGCCGCACTCGGTCGGACACCTCAGCAACGGTGCCGACGCTCGCAAAGTCGTTCTCATGCCGTGGGACGAGCAGCACGCGATCGGCGTCGCCGACGTCCACGGCCAACGTCAGGTTCATGTGCGGGAAGACGACGGTGTCTTCCAGCGGCACGAGTATCAATGTCTCCAAGGCTTCACTCCCTAAAGGGGCTTAT
>Ga0070680_100000746_pt1 | contig 22718 bp, 22 predicted proteins | sample KBSC73BmetaG_FD_64672 | JGI IMG/M metagenome (GOLD analysis project Ga0070680, IMG submission 64672) | Corn rhizosphere microbial communities from Kellogg Biological Station, Michigan, USA - KBS C7-3B metaG | ecosystem: Host-associated > Plants > Roots > Rhizosphere | place: USA: Michigan...
CGCACTTCGTGGAGCGCCACGGCCTGGTGGTGATCATCGCCATCGGCGAATCGGTGGTGGCGGTGGGCATTGGCGCGGGCGGCCTGCCCGTCGACCTCTCACTGATCGCGACCGCCGTACTCGGCCTGATGTTGAGCGTGTGCCTGTGGTGGGCGTACTTCGGCAGCGGCGACGCCGACCGCGCCGAGGAGGCGCTCAGCACCGCTCCGGCGGCCGAGCGACAGCTACTGGCGGTGCGGGCCTTCGGCTACTGGCATCTGCTGATCCTGTTCGGCGTGATCGCGATGGCGGCTGTGCTGCGCCACGCCGTCGGGCATCCGTCGGATGAGCTCGGCAGCGAGCAGGCTTTCCTGCTCGGTGGCGGGGCCGCGCTGTTCCTGATGGGAGACGTGCTCTACCGCCGCACGCTCGGTCTCGGACGCAGCGCGTGGCGGCTGATCGCCGCCCTGCTCGCGCTGGCCACCGTCCCACTCGGCACCGGGGCGTCCGCGGCCGCACAGCTCGGCGCGCTCGTGGCGGTGCTCGCCGCGGGGCTTTACCTGTCGGGGCGGTCCGGGTAGACGTCGTCGATCGTGGTCAGTGCGGCGTAGGGCGCGCCGCCGGTCGCTGCCGTGATCGCCTCGCCGCCGCCGGCCAAGCGGTCGAGGACGCACACCACGCCCGCCACCTCGAAGCCCTCCGCCTGCACACGCTGCACCGCCTCGACGGTGGAGCCGCCGGTGGTCACCACGTCCTCGACCACGAGGCAGCGCTCGCCCGGGTCGAGCAGCGGTCCCTCAATCCAGCGCTGGAGCCCATGCTCCTTGCGCTCCTTGCGAACGATGAAGGCCTTCTCTGGATAGCCGGCGGCCAGCGGCGCGCACGCCACGGGGATAGCGCTGACCGGCACGCCGCCGACCGCGGTGGCGCCCCACTCGCGCGCCTGCGCGGACACAAGCTCCGCGAGCGCCATGAACGCGTCCGGCAGCATGATCGCCCGCTTGGCGTCCACGTAGTACTGGGCCTTGCGGCCGCTGGTGAGCGTGACCTCGCCGATCACGAGGGCGTGCTCGCGCAGCGCCGCGATCAGGCGTTCACGCGCCCCCACCTGGCCTCCAACATTCGCGGACGAAGACGTCATGAAGCGCGCGTATCGTAGCCGCGAGCCGATGGGGGCCACGTGATCAAGCGGCTGCTGCTTCTGGCATCAACCCTCTGCACGCTGATCGTCGTAGCAAGCTTTGCGATGTTCGCCGCGGAGGAGGCTCGCGCGGGCTCCAACGCGCAGAAGGACAAGGTCGTGGCGATCGACGGCACCGACCTGACTCCCACGCAGGAGAAAGCCCGCGCGAAGAAGCACACGAAGGTGCGGGAGACGATCGACGATGCCAACGACGTCCTCACGAGCCCATTCAACGGGATCACCACCTCGAACAACATCTGGGTGGAGCGCGGAGTGCCCGCCCTGCTGGCGTTCCTCCTGTACTTCGTCGTGCTGCGCCTGATCGCCGGCTACGCGGTAAGGCTGCGCTAGCGGTAGACGAAGATCGTCTGGCCGAGCTGGATCCAGTTGAAGATCGAGGCGGCGTCGGGGATCGGCACCCGGATGCAGCCGTGGCTGGCCGCGTAGGGCGGCACGTCCACGTAGCCGTGCACGGCGTAGCCGCCGATGAAGTAGCTCGAGTCCACCATGCCCTTGGCGTTGGTGCCCGGGGTCTTGGAGTAGAAGTGGAAGGTGCCGAACACGGTGGGTGTCGATGGCTTGCCGGACGACGCGTGGTAGATGCGCACCGGCACGCCGCCCTGCGCGAACACGAGCACCTGGCGCGACCAGTCGAACTCCACGTGGCGACCTGCGCGGGGGTGCTTGAGCTTGAAGCCGCCCTGGGCGCGGAAGAGCTTCTTGAAGACGGTCTTGGATGCGGTCTGGATGCGCGCCATGCCGTTGACCTTGCGGAAGGCCAGCACGGCGCGGCCGGTGGCGTCGTCATAGCGGCCGCTGACCGGCGTGACGTAGGCGAGCGCGCGTAGCCCCTCCTGCATCAGTCGTACCGCGCGGCCGTGCGAGGCGATGTGCGCGCCGCCCCTGATCTTGATCACGTGCACGCCCAGCGAGGTGGTGGCGACCGGATGGGCGGTGTCTGCGGACTTGAACACCTTGACCACGGCCTTGTAGGCGCCGACCCGGCGCGCCGTGAAGTGCAGGAACACGCCGTTGGCTGCGCCCACTTTGCCGTGAAGCGGCGAGCGCGTGGTGGCGATCTCCTTGCCCTTGAAGAAGATTCCGGCGGTGGCGTAGCCCTGGTCAGCGAACGAGCGAGTGCCCTGGATCAGGACGCGCTGGCCCTTCATCACCCAGACGCGATGCCCATCGCGGATGCCCGTGGCCACGTGGATCCGCATCGCGGGAGCGGCTTGGGCGGAGGCGGCTGAGAGGACGACAACGAGCGTCGCGGAGAGGGCGAGGATGCGACGCATTGGAGGGCACTTTAAATCACGGCCAGGCGGACGCGCCACCCCACCTACGCGACAAGACGGCGGCGCATGAAGATCACCGGCACGATGAAGAGCGCGCTCGTGACCACGAGCAACCAGGCCGAGTTGCCGATCACCGACAGGGCGTCCGGCCCGAGGATCAGCCCGCGCGTGATGCGGACCAGGTGGTAGAGCGGAGTGAACCAGGCCACCACGTGCGTCCAGTCCGGCAGGCGGTCGAGCGGATAGAAGATCCCGCTGAACAGGAACATCGGCGTGACGAACAGGGTGTAGTAGTAGGTGAAGTAGTCGACCTTCCCGACGATCGCCGTGAAGCTCAATCCGATCGCCGCGAAGCAGGCCGAGCCGAGCACGAGGAAGGCCGGAGTGAGCACCGCCCAGGGCGAGTCGATCAGGCCGAAGATGAGCACCACGAGGAGGAACGCGGTGCCGTAGATCACCGCGCGGGTGCAGGCCCAGGCCATCTCCCCCGCTACCAGGTCCTCCACCTCCACCGGCGTGGACAGCATGTTGTCGTACAGCCGGTACTCGGTCATCCGGAAGTGGACGTTGTAGGTGGTCTCGAACACCGTGGCCCACATCGCCGCCGAGGCCACGAGCCCCGAGGCGATGAAGTCCTTGTAGGGAATGCCGTTCACACTGGCCAGGTAGGTGCCGAGCCCGAAGCCCATCGCCAGCAGGTAGACCACCGGGTCGAGGAACGTGGGCAGCAGCGCGCCCTTCCACAGGTACGAGAACACGCGCAGGTCGCGCCGCCACACGCGCCAGGCCATCTTGGGGTTGGGAAGAGCGAGCCTCATTCGCGCAGGCCCCGTCCGGTGATCTCGATGAAGACGCCCTCGAGGTTGGGCTGGCCGAAGCGCTCGAGCAGCTCGCCCGGCGTGCCCGACTCGACGATCTTGGCGTGGTCCATGATCACGAGGCGGTCGCAGATGCGCTCGGCCTCCTCCATGTAGTGCGTGGTGAGGATCAGCGTCACTCCCTGGCCCTTCAGTCCCTCGAGCAGGTCCCACACCGCCAGGCGCGCCTGCGGATCGAGCCCGGTGGTGGGCTCGTCCAGCACGATCAGGTCCGGGTTGTTGATGAGCGCACGGGCAATCAGCAGGCGCTTCTGCATTCCGCCGGAGAGCTCGCGCGGCTTGCTCTGTGTGCGGGCGCTGAGCTGCGCCAGCTCGAGCAGCTCGTCGATGCGGCCGTCCGCGTTCACGCCGTGGTAGAGCGCCTGCTGCACCAGGTTCTCGCGCACGGTCAGGTCCCAGTCGAGGTTGGCCTCCTGCGGCACCACGCCCAGGCGCGACTTCACCGCCCGCCGCTGCGTGCGAGCGTCGAGCCCGAGCACTCGCAGCTCGCCGCCGTCCACGTGTGCGAGCCCGTAGATCATCTTCATCGTGGTGGTCTTGCCCGCGCCGTTCGGCCCGAGGAAGCCGAAGCACTCGCGCTCCGGCACGTCGAAGTCGATGTGGTCCACGGCGACCAGGTCGCCGTAGGCCTTGTAGAGCGCGCGGCCCTCGACCGCGCTCATCGAACGGCGTGCTCGCGGAGCGCGGGGAAGACGTTTGGCGCGGCGATGCAGCCGGCCACCATGGCCACTCCCAACCCGACCGCCACGCCCGGATCCGAGTGCACCGTGACCGCGTACGAGATCGAGTTGTTGACCGCGTGCAGCGCGATGCCCGGCAGGATCGAGCCGGTGCGCTCGTAGAGCATGCAGAACACGAAGCCGAGCACCGCGAGCACCGGCAGCACCGACAGCGTCTGCGATCCGGTGTAGTGCACGGCGCCGAACACGAGGCCGGCGATCACCGCGGCGGCGATCACCGAGAAGCGGCTGCGCAGCGCGCGGTAGAAGAAGCCGCGGAAGAAGAACTCCTCGCACACGGGCGCGACCACGATCACGAGGATGGCCGCCAGCACGAGCAGCAGGCCCCCCTTGTCGGCCCCTAGGTCCTTGGCCACCGTCTGCTTGCCGTGCGGATGCAGGATCACCTGATAGAGCACCGAGAAGAGCCAGAAGGCGGCATATGCGGTCAGCGCGGCGTTGACCGCCTGGCGCAGCGGTGTGGCCCTGAGGCCGAACTGCCACGGCCTCGGCGGGGCGATCCGCGCCGCGAACACGAGCGCGGCGCCCACGAGCAGCCCGTCCTGCACGAGCGTGCCGCCGAGCGCGATGCCGGCGCCGCTCGTGGGGAAGTCGTTCCCGGTGGCGGCGAAGATCACCTGCAGCACCGCGGCCACGATGAACACCGCGATGATGGCGCTCACGAACGCCGCCGGGGCGAACCAGGCGGGCCAGCGTGGAGCGGCCTCGGCCGGCTCCGTGAACGGCGCTTGCTCGAGGTCGCTCGTCACGCGTCGAAGACTAGGGGCGGCAATTCGGCGAGCGTGCTGATCACGGGCACGCCCGGGTTGCTCGGCCGGTCGCCGTCCCGGACGATCAGCGCAGCGCGCATGCCGAGCGCCAGTGCGCCGTCGATGTCGTTGTCGATCCGGTCGCCCACGTGCAGCGCCTGCTCGGGCTGCGCGCTCGCCAGCTCGAGCGCCTGCATGAACAGCGCCGGATCCGGCTTGGCGGCGCCCGCCCCCGCGGACGACACCACGCCGTCGAGCAGTGACGCGAGCCCGGTGCGCTCGAGCACCTCGGGCAGCGAGGAGTCCCAGTTGCTGGCTGCCACCACACGCAGCCCGCGCGAGCGCAGCTCCTCAAGCGCGGCGGGCGCGTCCGCGTACGCGTCGAAGTGGAGCGACCCGAGCAGCGCCTCGCGCACCGTGGCGAGCGGCACCTCCTCGATCCCGAGCGCCTCGCGCAGGATGCCCGCGCAGCGGTCGCGCAGAGCGTCGAGCGAGTCCGGGTCGCCGCCCTCCAGGTGGTGCTCCAGGTAGTAGGCGATCTCGGCGCGGAAGCCGGCGCTCGCCTGCTCCTCGGTCACGTCCACGCCGGCGAGCGCCTTAAGCCGCGCCTTGAGTCGCGGCCCCGGCGGCTGCATGTGCACCAGCGTGCCGAGCGCGTCGATCGTGACCGCGCGGATCATGTGACCAGCTGCCAGCTCACGAACAGGCCGGTGGAGCACACGAGCAACGCGCCGCACGCCCCAAGCACTGCGCCGAACTCGACCTCCCGATCGCGCAGCATCAGCGCGACCCACATCGGGATCGGGAACACAACTGCGAGCAGGCGGCCGAACGACATGAGCGGCTGCCAGTCCACCGGCGCGGACACCGCCGCCACGAGCGACGCCGCGGTGTAGATGCCATAGGCCGGCGGCAGCCGCCGGAAGATCCCCACGGTGGCGATAACGGCCAGCACGAGCAGCACCAGGTAGATCGAGTTCTCCGCCGCCACCACGCGGTCCACGGGCGCGGAGCCGAGCAGGGCTCCCACGCCGTGCACTCCGGCCACCGCGGCGTCCCAGGCGCCGGCGGCGGGGCCCTTGAACACATGTCCCCAGCCGCGCTCGACGCCGAACCAGCCGAGTGGCCGCATCCCAGCGAGGGCGAGGCCCAGGCAGAACGCCAAGGCTCCGATCGGCGCGACGCCGAGCCAGCGCAGCCGCCCCGCGCGCCAGGCCATCCAGGCGAACGGCAGGAGCAGCAGCAGGCCGGTGGGCCGCGTGGCGGTGGCGCCGGCACACAGCGCGGCGGCGAGGCCGAAGCGCCCCGTGCGCGCGGCGTAGAAGGTGCCGATGCTGAGCGCAAGGAACAGGCTCTCCGAGTAGGGCGCGCTGAAGAAGAACGACGCGGGCCACAACGCCACGAGCGCGAGCACGGGCCGCGCGTAGCGTGCTCCCAGCTCCAGCTCCACAAGCCTGTAGAGCAGCGTCAGGGCCACGACGAACGAGGCCGCCGACACCGCGTATGCCGCGAGCAGCAGCAGCGCCGGCGATTGAGAGCCGCCGGCCGCCGCCTGGATGCTCACGGGGTAGAGCGGGAAGAACGCGGTGAGCGGCGACCGGCCGTCGTAGCCGGACTGCGCGATCGACAGGTACCAGACGGAGTCCCAGCGGGCGAGCGCGCCCAGCGGGCGGCCGAGCGCGCCGGACAGCGCGGGCACGTCATGAGCGCTCTCCTGGAAGCGCACGACGGGCAGCAGGTAGACCGCGAGCAGCGCCGACACCCACACGAGCGCGCGCGAGAGCGAGAACGCGAGCAGGGCCTCGCGCAGCGCCGGAGAGAGCGCCAGGGTGCGAATCCGGGGGCGAGCGGAGATAGCCTGCTGCCACATGGCTCCCCCCGATCTTTACATCGCGGGGTCCTTCTGGACCGATCACAAGAACGGAATCACCGCGATCGCGACCGTGATCGCCACGCTGATCCTGGCCTGGGCGGTGGATCGCGCCCTGAGCCACCGCGCCGCAACGCTGGCCACGACGGTCACCGGGCGCGAGCTGTCGGCCACCGCCGACACGCGTCTGCGGCTCCTGCGCCGGCTCACGACGCTCACGATCATCGTGATCGGAGTAGCGCTGGCGCTGGCGCAGTTCACGGCGGTCAAGCGCGTGGCCACGGGCATCCTCGCCTCGTCCGCCGTGCTGGGCCTTGTCGTGGGCTTCGCCGCGCGGCAGACGCTCGCCAACCTGGTGGCGGGCATCCTGCTCGCCATCACTCAGCCCATCCGCGTGGGCGACCTCGTGACCTTCCAGGACGAGACCGGCACTGTCGAGGACATCCGCCTGAGCTACACGTTCATGCGGGCGGGCGACGGCCGGCGCGTGATCATCCCCAACGAGCAGCTCGCCTCCGGCACGATCATCAACCACACGATCGTCGACCCTCGCGTGCGCGTAGAGGTGGCGCTGTGGATCCCGGTGGACGCGGACCCCGTTCGCGCCCTGGCCGCGCTGTCGGAGGAGCAGGACGCCGACGTGGCGGTTGCCGACATGACGGTCGACGGCATAAAGCTGACGGTCGGCCTCTGGGCGCCAACCGCCGCGGACCGGGCGACCGAAGCGGCAGGACTTCGCGTCCGGTGCATCGAACGACTCCAGCAAGCCTCTATCCTGGGCACCTGAGCCAAGGCGGCCAAGCGGCTCCGGAGCCGCCTACAACCCGCTCTTCCGATGACCCACCGCCAACGACAGGCGAGGCGGCGCCGCCACAGAGCCCGCCCGCGCAACTGGTTTCTCCTCGGCCTTGCCGTGGTGCTCGCCACGGGCATCATCGGTGGGCTCTCGCTCGTCGGCTACATCCTCGCCGTCGCCAGTAGTGCGCCCAACATCGACGAGCTCAAGCCGATCGACAAGGGCTCGACCAGCAAGATCTTCGCGGCCGACGGGCACCTGCTCGGCTACGTGCAGTCGGATCAGATCCGCACGCCGATCTCCTGGCATGAGATGCCGCCTGTGCTGCGCAACGCGACGGTGGCGATCGAGGACCAGCGCTTCTACAAGCACGGTGGCGTGGACTACGAGTCGATCGTGCGCGCCGCCCTGCGCGACGTCACCTCGGGCAAGAAGCTCCAGGGCGGCTCGACGATCACCCAGCAGCTCGTCCGCAACCTGTACATCCGCAGCCCCAAGCGCGACTTCACGCGCAAGATCCGCGAGGCCAAGATGGCGCAGGAGCTGGAGGAGAAGCACTCCAAGCAGTGGGTGCTCAGGGAGTACCTGAACGACATCCCGTACGGCACGGTGAACGGGCGCAGCGCGATCGGAGTGGAGGCCGCGTCCGAGATCTACTTCTCGAAGCACGCAGACGAGCTGACCCTGCCCGAGGCCGCGCTGCTCGCCGGCCTGCCACAGGCACCGTCCGACTACAGCCCGTTCCAGAACTCGGCCGCGGCGCTCTCGAGGCGCAACGAGGTGCTGCAGAAGATGTTCACGAACGGCTACATCACGCACGCGCAGATGGTCAAGGCGCAGGGGCAGCCGCTCAAGCTCAACCCGGGCGACCGCTACCTCAAGCGGCACGAGCCGTACTTCTTCGACTACGTGCAGGACGAGCTGATCCAGAAGTACGGCGCGAACGTCTTCCGCCAGGGCGGCCTCCGCGTGTACACCACGATCCAGCCAAAGCTCCAAGAGGCGGCGCGAACCGCAATCCAGAACCAGCTCTACCTGCCTACCGATCCGAGCTCGGCGGTCGTCACGATCGATCCGTCGAACGGCCACATCCTCGCGATGGCGTCGAGCGGCACCTACAAGGGCCGCCAGTTCAACCTCGCCGCGCAGGGACACCGGCAGCCGGGCTCGGCGTTCAAGACCTTCGTGCTGACGACCGCCGTCAAGGAGGGCGTCAACCCGAACTCGACCTATTACGTCTCGAAGCCGCTCAACATCGACGATCCCAAGTACGGCCCGTGGCAGGTGCACACGTTCGGCAACGACTACCTGGGGCGCGTGAACCTCGTCCAGGCCACGCTGCACTCGGACAACACCGTGTACGCGCAGCTCGATCTCGACGTCGGCCCGGACAAGGTCGCGCAGACCGCCAAGGAGATGGGCATCACCACGCACCTGAACGGCTATCCGGCCGAGGGCCTCGGCGGTCTCAAGTACGGCGTCTCCCCGCTCGAGATGGCGGACGCCTACGCCACGCTCGCTTCCGGCGGGATCCACCACAAGCCGGTGGCGATCACCAAGGTGGTCTTCCCCGACGGCAAGTCCGACAACCTGGGCCGCAACCCAGGCAACCGCGTGCTCACGGACGGCCAGGCCTACGAGGTCACGAAGATCCTCCACGAGAACGTGCTCGGCGGCACGGGCGTGCGGGCCAACATGGGCTGCCCTGCGGCCGGCAAGACGGGCACCACGAGCAACTTCAACGACGCCTGGTTCGTGGGCTTCACGCCCAAGCTGTCGACGGCCACATGGGTCGGCTATCCGAACGCGCTGATCTCGATGCTGAACGTGCACGGCGCCGGCCCGATGCAGGGCGGCAGCATCCCGGCTCAGATCTGGCATGACTACATGAACGTCGCGAAGGGCAGCTACTGCGGCGACTTCACACAGCCGAGCACGCCCGTCGTGTGGGCGCCGTTCTACGGGCATTACGCCACCACCGGCGCGCCGGGGCCCGATGTGACCACCCCCACCACCTCCACGCCCAACAACGGCACGGGCGGCACCACTCCGGGCGACTACAAGGGCTACGACCCGCGCCTCTATGCGTCGCCGCCGCAGGGTGATCCCAAGGCCCAGAAGCCGCCTTCGTCGCCATCGCCGAACGGTCAGAGTCCCAGCGGCGGTGGAAACGGCAATGGCAACAGCGGCGGCGGCTCGCCAGCCGACCCGACCGGCTGAGCGCGCCCGGCGGGCGGCGTGGCCGGGTGCCACCGCTCTCGCTCTGCTGTGCCTGCTGTACGTGGCGCTCGCCGCCTTGCCCGCGTACGCCGACTCCGGCATCGTGCTCGGCGCGCGCGGGGCCTGGCCGGACTGGGCGCTCGGGCCGCTCCGGTTCGCGGGGCTGAGCGGGCACGCGCTGTCGGGCCCGCTGTTCTACGCCGGGCTGTGGCTGGCGCTATTGCTCTACGTAGTGGTGCTGACCCGCGTGGGCGACGTGTCGGCGCGCGTGGTCGTGTGGGCGATCGTCGGCCTGCACGTGCTGTTCCTGCTGGCGCCGCCGCTGCTCTCGCAGGACGTGTTCTCGTACATCGCCTACGCGCGCCTCGGCGTCAAGCACTCGCTCAATCCGTACACGCACGCCCCGCTCGACATCCCGGGCGACCCGGTGTTCGGTTACGCGGGCTCGGTCGGCGCGGTGTCGGTGTACGGCCCGCTGTTCACGCTTCTGACGTACCCCCTCGCGTGGTTCGGGCTGAGCGGCGCGCTCTGGACGCTCAAGGCCCTCGCCGCCGCCTGCTCGCTCGGCATCGTCGGGCTGGTGTGGAAGGGGGCGAAGCTGCTCGGGCGCGACCCGGTGCTGCCGGCGGCGTTCGTGGGGCTGAATCCGCTGGTGCTGGTGCACGTCGTGGGAGGGGCGCATAACGAGGCGCTTGTCGTGCTGCTCACGGTGCTGGGGCTCGTCCTCGTTGTTGGCAGTTCGCAGTTGGCAGTTGGCACGGGTGTGGCTGCGGTCGGTGCCGGCATCAAGGCGTCGGCTGGACTCGTCTTGCCGTTCCTCGTGCTCTCCGATCGGCAGCGCTGGAGGCAAGCGCTCATTGCGGCCGTGCTTGTGTTTGTCGCCATGGCTGCGGTCGGCCTCGCCGTGTTCGGCACGCATGCGCTCGATGCGCTCAGCTTCCTCAACTCCAACCAGGCGCGCAGCTCGCGCTGGAGCTTCCCGTACAAGACGGCGCAGCTGCTCGGTGCGGTGCTTCCCGGCGACCGGCTCGACTACCGGACGGCGTCGCGGGTCCTGTGGGGCGTCGCTTTCGGCTGCGTGTTCCTGTGGTTGCTCTGGAAGACCTGGCGTGGTGGGAACCCCGTGCGCGCCGCCGCCTGGGCCACGTTCGCGATCCTCGTGGCATCGGCGTGGCTCGTGCCCTGGTACATCCTCTGGCTGCTGCCGCTCGCGGCGCTCGCTTTCGACCGCGGGCTGATGGCGGCGAGCATCGCCCTGTCGGCCTGGATGCTCGTGATTGCGGTGCCCCTCTAAATGGGCGAGCTCAGCCTGATCGCCTCGATCGAGCGCGCGCTTGGCTCGCGCGGCGGGCGCCTGCTGCGCGGCCCTGGCGATGACGCCGCGGTGGTGCGCGCCGGCGGCGCAGTGGCGGTCACGTCGATCGACGCGATGGTGGAAGGCGTGCACTTCAAGCTCAGCACGCACTCGCCCGCGGACGTTGGCCACAAGGCGCTGGCGGCCGCGCTCTCCGACCTCGCCGCGATGGGCGCGCGAACCGGTGAGGCATACGTGGCACTCGGTGTCCCAGCCGGCCTCGGCGAGCAGAACGCGCTCGAGCTGGTGCGCGCAATGGAGGCCCTGGCCGAGCGCACCGGCACAACGATCGCCGGCGGGGACGTGGTGGGCACGCCGCAGCTTCAGCTCTCGGTGACCGTGACTGGCTGGGCCGACTCCGAGGGCTCGCTCGTGTATCGAGACGGCGCCCGCCCCGGCGACTCGCTCGGGGTGACCGGTGAGCTGGGAGGATCGGGCGCCGGCCTCCTGCTGCTCGAGCGCGGCCAGCGCGACGGGCCGCTCGTCACCCGCCACCTGCGCCCCGAGCCGCGGATCGAGGCGGGCCAGGGGATTGCCCGGGCGGGCGCGACCGCCATGATCGACGTGAGCGACGGCATCGCCACCGACGCCCGGCACCTCGCCGAGCGCAGCGACGTGGAGATCGCGGTCAACCTCGAAAAGCTCCCGCTGCCGGAAGGCATGCGCGAAGCCGCCGCCGAGCTGGGCCTCGACCCGCTCGAGCTGGCCGCCGGCGCGGGCGAGGACTTCGAGCTGCTCTTCGCCGCGCCGCCCGACAAGCGCGACCAGATCGAGCAGGCTGCAGGCCTGCCGGTCACCTGGATCGGCGAGGTGCGCGAGGGGAGCGGACTAAGGCTGCTGGCCGCCGGAGGGCGGCCGCTCGATATCAGCGGCTACGAGCACGCGTGAGAGTTGCCGCAGCTTGCTGAGCCGGGCGCGCCGGCGGAGCATCGCCTCCGCGACCGCGTGCGGATCGATCTCGTAGTCGCCGCCTGCGACCCGGCGGACCAGGTCGGGATCAACGGTCTGCATGGGCAGCCACTCTTCGGGGTCGGGAGATTGACGCGTGTTCACGTGTCCAAAACATACGATCGACAGAGGACGCCTGCTGGTCCGAGCCGCGGGACGTAGCCGATGGAAGATCCTCCGGTGCCTCCGCCTCCCTTATCGTCAAGAGGTCCCGAGTGGCTCGATAGAACGAGCGTCCAAGCCTCAGCGGCGCAATGCGGACTCGGTGCCGCCGAGCGAGCCGGGGCCCGCGTAGCCGCCCGGCCCGAACACGGCGGGGCGCTGCGGCTCCTCCTCCCGGACCGCGGGCGGACGGCGCGCACGGGCCACCAGGATCGCCACCAGGCAGCTGAACACGCCCACGAAAACGCACGTGAACAGCGCGGCCGCGATGCCCACAGCGCCGCCGGTGACGAGCAGGAACAGGTACCAGAGCGCCTCGAGCGGATTGAGCGACAGCCTGCTCATGTAGAAGAGCACGACCACCACGAGAGGCAGTAACCCGACCACGCCGAGCACGATCGGCACGGGGCCGCGGTCCGGCACATCGGCGATCGCCGCGATCAGCCACAGGTGCAGCGCGGGAACCATGATCAGCGCCGCGTACGGGTTCACCAACCAGGTGGCCAGCGTGACCAGGCTCAGAGCGAGCGCGAGCGCACAGCCCGCGCCCGGCGCCGCCACGTCCAGGCGCCGCCGCCCGCCACCGCGCGCAAGGCCCGTGGTGAGCCACCAGGCGAGCGCGATCACCGCCGCCACCACTCCCAGCACCACCACGTCGCCGGCGTGTAGCGGGCGCAGCTCGGGCGCCACGGGGCTCTCGGGCGGGTCCGCCACGATCCCCACGATCACCATCAGCTTGGCCAGCACCAGCCCCGCCACCACGGACAGCACGGCCATGGCGAGCCAGCGCGCGAAACGACCAACCGGCTCGCGCCGGCGCCGGGCGCGCGCGAAGCCGTCGATCGACGCCACCAGCGCGGGCAGGATGAGCGAGAGCGCCACGAGCGCAATCGCCCAGCCCGGCAGGACCTTGTTCGCCACCGTCACGTACACGAGCGGACCGCGCTCGGGAGGCGCCGAGCTCTGGTCGACGGCGAAGACCGTGCGCAGCACCGAACGTCCCAGCGAGCCCAGCCGGTCGGGGCTGATGGAGTCGACCGAGCGCTTGTCCTTCGGCGGCGGCAGCTCGCCGCTGCCGGAGAAGCGCAGGGCGTCGAGGCCCGACTCGAGCAGCGGACCCTGCGCCCCCACCCCGATCGGGAATGCGATCCGGATCATCTGCGCGAACGCACCGCTCGTGCGCGGCGTGCGCTCCATCTCCTGGCCGATCGAGGTGGCGGCCGTGCGCTCGAGCCCGACCCCAACGCGCTGAGATCCGTTCGACCACGCCTGCAGCGCCGGCACCCGCGGACCGGGCGCCCCCATGTTCGACATCACGAGCACGGCCTCGACCTTGTCGCGGTCGGGCAGCTTGGCGAGCAGCCGGTGGATGCCCAGCTCGCCCAGCGTGGAGCCGTCGATCGACGCGAGTGTGAGCGTCTTGTGCGACGGCGTGCCCTGCAGCACGCGGGCGATCTCCATGATCGCCGCTGTGTCCGAGGCGCTGCTCGTGGCGTCGGGCACCGAACTGGCGTCGCGCGGCGCGATCACCACGATCTGCTTGCGCGAGGCACCGGCGCGCCTGCCGATCACGTTGGTGAGCGGCGTGCCGTCGTCCGCGCTGAAATGGTCGATCACCGTGCTGAAGCCACGGGCCGCAAAGGCGTGCGCCACACGCCTCCCCTCGGCGCGGTCGCCAAGGCTGCCGGGCTTCCGGTCCGGGAAGTCCGTTGCGATCTTCTTGGCGCTCCTCGCGGCCGTGTCACCCTGGAAGAGAACGTCCGCCGCGAGCACCTGCGGAACTGGAGTGGGCCGGTCCTCCAGCGAGAAGGCCGCCACGATCAGGGCAAGCAAAGCCGGCAGGAAGGCCGCGCGATAGAGCCGCGGCTCGATCACGTTGCGAGCGTCACCACAAATGGAACCTACAATCTCCTGGGGAGGGCGTCCGAAAGGACCCCCATCAACATGTCGCCACAACCCGCTCGCATCCTCCTGGTAGACGACGAGCAGTCGGTCCAGAAGCTGCTGTCCTATCCGCTGCGCAAGGAGGGCTACGAGGTCGTGCCCGCCCTGGACGGCGAGGAGGCGCTCGAGCGCTGCCGTGTCCAGAACTTCGACCTGATCGTGCTCGACGTGATGCTGCCCAAGCTCGACGGCTTCGACGTCTGCCGCCAGATCCGCGCGCAGTCGAGCACGCCGATCATCATGCTCACCGCCAAGGCCGAGGAGTTCGACAAGGTGCTCGGGCTGGAACTTGGCGCGGACGACTACATCACCAAGCCGTTCTCGATGCGCGAGTTCCGCAGCCGGGTGAAGGCCGTCCTGCGCCGCTCGGATCTGCTCCGTGAGGAGCAGCGCGACGAGGAGCCGCTCGCGGCCGGCGACCTGAACATCGACTTCGCCAAGCGCACGGTCGAGATCCGCGGCGAACCCGTGCGGCTCACCTACGTGGAGTTCGAGATCCTCTCGATCCTCGCGCGTAACCCCGGCAGGGTCTTCAGCCGCACGATGATCCTCGATCGCCTGTGGGGCGACTCGTCCTACCGCGATCCGCGCACGATCGACGTCCACATCCGGCACCTGCGCGAGAAGATCGAACGCGATCCGAAGGAACCTGAGTTCCTCTTCACGGTCCGCGGCGTGGGGTACCACTTCCGAGACCGATGAACCTGCCGCTCCTGCCGGCGCGCTCGCTCGGCAACAAGCTGGCGCTCGTGTTCTTCGCCGTCATCGCGTTCGCGTTCTCGGTCATCTTCTTCTTCGTCGTCCCGCAGCTCCAGTCGAACCTGGAGCACCAGCGAGTCACCGAGCTGCGGCGCCAGGTGCCGGGCTTCACGGAGCAATTCCTTGGAGTGCTCACCTCCAAGGTGCCGGACAAGCAGATCGACGACTTCGTGCGTTCGGTCGGCGACAGCTCGGACGCGGCGGTGACGGTCTGGACTCGCCGCCAGAACCAGCTCTGGCCCTCGTTCAGCTCCCGCGCGAGCGCCGACAGCAGCCCCAGCCTCGCCCTTGCGGCCTGGGTGAATCGCACGGGCCGCATCCAGTCAGGGGTTGAGAGCGGGCCGGGCGGCCGCACGGCGCAGGCAGCCGTGCCGATCCGCCAGCGGCACGAGAAGAAGCCGACCTGGATCGTGGCGTACTCGCGCGACCTCGGCGACGTGCAGGACGCCGTGTCGCTGATCCGCACCCGCGTGCTGATCGCCGGCGGCATCGCGCTCCTGATCGCGCTGATCGGCGGCTACATGGTCGCCAGCGCGCTCGCCCGCCGCGTGCGGCGCCTCGAGACCGCGGCCAAGCAGGTGGCCGCCGGCAATTTCATCGAGCCGCTGCCGGAGGACTCGGCGGACGAACTCGGGCAGCTCACCCGCACCTTCAACGAGATGCAGGTGCAGCTCGCGAGGGTGGACAGCGCGCGCCGCGAGTTCATCGCCAACGCCTCGCACGAGCTGCGCACGCCGATCTTCTCGCTCGGTGGCTTCGTGGAGCTGCTCCAGGACGAGGACCTCGACGAGGAGACGCGCACCGAGTTCCTGTGGCTGATGCGCGAGCAGGTGGAGCGCCTGCAGAAACTCGCCATCTCCCTGCTCGACCTGTCCAGGATCGACGCCGGCTCGCTCGAGCTGAATCCCGAGGACGTCGATCTATCCGAGCTGGCTCGGGAGGTGGCCGGCGAGTTCACGCCGGACATCTCACGGCATCACACGCGGCTCAAGCTGCAACTCCCGGAACGCGACGTTGAGGCTATTTGTGACCGGGAACGGGTAGCCCAGATCATGCGAATCCTCCTCGACAACGCGCTGCGCCACACCCCGGAGGGGACCCCAGTGACCGTATCCGCCGACCGCATCAACGGAACCGCTGAGCTCACCGTCTCCGACACCGGGCCGGGCGTTCCAGCCACCGCCGGCGACCGCGTGTTCGAGCGCTTCTACACAGGCGACGCCGCGCGCGGCTCGGGCCTCGGGCTCGCGATCGCACGCGAGCTGGCGGATCGGATGAGCGGCCGAATCGAGCTTCGCTCCGCGAAGGGCCAGACGGAGTTCACCCTGGCCCTGCCCGCGGCAGAGTCGGGCGGGAACGGCTCGGCGTGAGGCGCGCCGGACTCGGTGCCTGCGCCGTCGCGGCGCTGCTTGCCGCGGGCTGCGGCGGGAACGGCAATAAGAGCGACACCCAGGCCGCCGGGTCAGGGCCGGTCACGGTTCAGAACAACAAGGTGCAGGTCATCGGTGGCGGCGGGGAGACCGGGGGCTTCAATCCTGCCGCCATCTACCGCCAGTTCGGGCCCGGGGTGGTCACGGTGATCTCCGTCCTGCCCGGTCAAAGCGGCGGCCTCTTCGGGGGCGGCGGCTCCAGCGGTCAGGAGTCGCTCGGCTCGGGCTTCGTGACCGACGCCGCCGGTCACGTGGCGACGAACGCCCACGTGGTCACCACCGGCGACGGCGCGAACATCAAGCGCGCGAGCCAGGTCTACGTGGAGTTCCCGGACCACAACCGGGTGCCGGCCAAGATCGTCGGGGACGACCCCAATGCGGACGTCGCGCTGCTCAAGATCGATCCGGCCGGGCTCAAGATCACCCCGCTGCCGCTCGGCTCGTCGACCGACCTGGTCGTCGGCTCTCCCGTGGCCGCGATCGGCAGCCCGTTCGGCGAGCAGCAGTCGCTGTCGGTCGGCGTGATCTCCGCCGTGAACCGCAGCATCAAGTCGCTCACCTCCTTCGACATCAACAACGCGATCCAGACCGACGCCGCGATCAATCACGGCAATTCCGGCGGCCCGCTCCTGAACGCCAAGGGCCAGGTGATCGGGATCAACTCGCAGATCAAATCCACGAGCGGCGGCGGCGAGGGCGTCGGCTTCGCGGTGCCGGTGGACACGGTGCGGCGCTCGATCACGCAGCTCAAGCAGAACGGCAAGGTCAGCTACTCGTACATCGGGATCAAGTCGGTGGATCTCTATCCGCAGCTCGCCAAGCGGCTCGGCATCGCGGCCAGGACCGGGGCGCTTGTGGCGGGCGTCGAGCCGGGCAGCCCCGCCGACAAGGCGCACATCAAGTCAGGCACGGGCGTCATCAGCTTCGAGGGCGACTCCTCCATTCCGGAGGGTGGCGACGCGATCGTCGCGATCGATGGCAAGCCGGTGCACAGCGGTACGGACCTGGGCAACCTCGTCGCGCAGCGCGACCCCGGCACCAAGGTGCAGGTGACGCTCGTGAACGGCCATACGCGACGGACCGTGACGGTCACGCTGGCCCCCCGGCCTCCCAGCGCCGCTCCGTGAGCCAGGCCGATGACGCACCGGCGCTGCGCGCGCTGGTGCGGGAGCTGGCACTCGCACTGAGGGAACGCGTCAAGCCGCTGCTCGGGTCGCACGCGGCGCGCGCGCACGAGGAGGCACTCGCCGTGGGCGGGGACGTGACCTTTGCGATCGACGCCGCGGCCGAGGAGCTGCTCGCGTCCTTCCTGGCCGAGCGCGCGCCCGGCGTGGCCTTCTTCTCCGAGGACAAGGGGCTCGTGCTTCCGAGCGGCGACGCCGACACGGTCCTCGTGGTCGACCCGATCGACGGCACCCGTCCCGCGCTGGCGGGCTTCGAGTCCTGTTGCGTGTCGGTGGCTGCCGCGCCGCTGCGCGATGACGTGACGATGGGAGAGGTCAACGTGGGCTGCGTGGTCGAGATCCCGGCTGGCACGGTCTTCCTCGCCGAGCGCGGCCACGGACTCGTCGAAGGCCCGCCGATCCGGCTCTCGCGCAACGAGCAGATCGACCGCATGTTCTGGGTCTACGGCTTCCGCGGCCGCCCGGTTCGCCTGTACATGGAGCTACTCGGCGACCTGATCGAGGCGTCGTCGGTCGGCGGCGGCTCCTTCGAGCTCGGCTCCGCCACCTTCGACATGACGCGGATCCTCACCGGCCAGCTCGACGCCTACATCGAGCCCGGCCCGCGACTGATCGAAGAGCTCCCGGAGACGCGCTCCGAGTTCGAGCGCGTGGGCGGCGGCGCGGTGCTCAACAACACGCCGTACGACATCGCGGCGGCGGCTCTCTGCCTGGAGGAGGGCGGCGCGACCGTCACGGACGCGGCGGGCCGCCCGCTCGCCGACCGGCCGCTGCTCGGGTCCGGCCCGGAGCATCAGATGTCGGTCCTGGCGAGCGCGAACGCTTGTCTTCACGCGCGCCTTTTAGAGGAGCTGGACGCCGGAATGGAGCGACTTGCGTTTAGCCTTCCCGGCGCACAGGAAACGGAGAGTCGATGACCCAGGTGGAGAGCAGCACTCGCAGCGTGCGCCTGAAGGTGCCCGCCAAGCCCGAATACATAGTCCTCACGCGTCTCGCGCTTTCCGCCGTGTGCCGGCTCACGTCGCTCGAGCCCGAGGACGTCGCCGACCTCAAGCTGGCAGTCACGGAAGCCGCCACCGCCTTCGTCCGGGAGGAGTCGGACGACCGGCTGAGCTGCGGCTTCGAGCTCGAGGACGACCGGCTCGTGCTCGACATCGGCGGGCCTGCCGCAGCGACGGTATCCGAGGAGGAGCAGGAGCTCGGCCAGGCGATCATCCGCGCGACCGTCGACGAGTGCGACTTCCGGCCGGACGGCGTGCGGCTTGTGAAGTACCTCAAACCACACGAACAGTAGGCTCCCGGACTTGCGGGAGAGCCTCGAGGCTGTCCATCTAAGAACGCGACCGAAGGAGTGATGGAGTGCTGCAGCCCGTGGCCGTCGGCCACAAGAGCCTGGCGGATTACACGCATCTCGTAGGCCGGCCGCTCGTGGAGGAGATCCGCGAGCTGGCGGAAGCGCTCCAGGGCCTGAAGGTGCTGCATCTCTCCGCCACCGCTTTCGGCGGTGGCGTGTCCGAGATCCTCTACACGCTCGTGCCGCTCATGCGCGACGTCGGCATCGAGGCCGACTGGCAGATCATGATCGGGCGCGAGGAGTTCTACAACGTCACGAAGCTGATGCATAACTCGCTTCAGGGGAGCGAGCAGACCATCTCGGACGACGAGTGGATCACCTACGAGCGCTACAACCGGATCAACGCTCTCGAGCTCACGGACGGCTGGGACGTGATCATCGTGCACGACCCGCAGCCCGCCGCGGTCAAGCAGCACGTTCCCGAGAAGGCGCGCCAGTGGGTGTGGCGCTGCCATATCGACCTCTCCACGCCGAACCCGGAAACGATCGAGAAGCTCGTGCCGATGGTGCGCGATTACGACGACTCGGTCTTCCACCTCCAGGAGTACGTGCCGGCCGCGCTGAACGGCGCGAGCGACATGAAGATCCACATCTGCCCGCCGGCGATCGATCCGCTGTCGCCGAAGAACATGGCGCTCTCTCCCGAGGACGCCGCATTCGTGTGCGACCAGTTCGGCGTCGACGTGGACCGGCCGCTGATGTGCCAGGTGTCGCGCTTCGATCCCTGGAAGGACCCGATCGGCGTGATCGACGCCTACCGCCGGGTCACCGAGGAGCTGCCTGACGTGCAGCTCGCGCTCGTCGGCTCGATGGCCACCGACGACCCGGAGGGCTGGGAGTTCTTCAATTCCACGCTCGAGTACGCACAGGGCGACGAGGACATCAAGATCCTCAACAACCTCAACAACGTCGGCGCGATCGAGGTGAACGCCTTCCAGTCGCAGGCCGACGTCGTGATCCAGAAGTCCACCCGCGAGGGCTTCGGTCTGACCGTGTCAGAGGCTCTGTGGAAGGCGCGCCCGTTCATCGGCGGCGATGTCGGCGGCATCCCGCTTCAGGTGAAGGACGGCGAGACGGGCTTCCTCGTGTCGTCGCCGGAGCAGTGCGCCGACCGCTCCCTGGAGATCCTGCGCGAGCCCGAACTGGGCAAGCGCCTGGCGCGCGCGGGCAAGGAACACGTACGCCAGCACTTCCTGACGCCTAGGCTTCTTCGCGACTGGCTCGGCATCTTCTCTAACTCCGCATGACCAAAGACGCCCGACTCGTTCTCGTCTCGAACCGCGGCCCTGCCACGTTCGAGCGGGATGAGGAGGGCGAGCTCCGAGTGACGCGCGGGGGCGGCGGCCTCGTGACCGCGCTCACCGGGCTCGTGAATCACCGCGACGCGCTGTGGGTGGCGTCGGCGATGACGGACGAGGACGCCGAGAAGAGCCGCGAGCACGGTGGCGGTTCCTTCGACTGCGAGGTTGACGGCGTCTCCTACCGGGTGCGGCTCGTGGAGAGTGACCCGGACGCCTACGACCGCTTCTACAACGTCGTGGCGAACCCGCTGTTGTGGTTCATCCAGCACTACCTCTGGGACCTGTCCAACGCGCCGGACATCCGCCAGAACGAGGTGCAGGCGTTCGAGCGCGGCTACCGCCAGGTCAACGACGACCTGGCGCGCGCGGTCCTCGAGGAGGTCGAGGGCCAGGACGCGGTCGTGATGCTGCACGACTACCACCTGTACACGGCGCCGCGCACGATCCGGCGCTCCAACCCGGACGTGTTCCTCCACCACTTCGTTCACATCCCGTGGACCCAGCCGGACGCCTGGCGCGTGCTTCCACGCGACATCCGCGAGGAGATCTACGAGGGGATCCTGTCCAACGACATCGTCGGCTTCCACACGCGCGCGTACAAGCGCAACTTCCTGCTGTGTTGCCGCGAGCTGTTCGACATGGACGTGGATGAGGAGGCGGGGGTCGTGTCGTTCGAGGGCCGCGACGTGTGGGTGCGCGCCTACCCGCTGCCCATCTCGGCCGAGAGCTTCGCCCGCACGGCGCGCCGGCCGCAGGTGAAGGAGTACGAGGAGGAGCTGCTGCGCCGGCGGCGCGAGCACATGATCCTGCGCGTGGATCGCGCGGACCTCTCGAAGAACGTGCTGCGCGGCTTCACCGCGTTCGACCTGTTCCTCGAGCAGCACCCCGAGTTCCGCGAGAACGTGACGTTCATCGCGCAGCTCATGCCTTCGCGTCAGGACGTGCCGGAGTACGCGGAGTACCTCGAGCGGATCGAGGCGCTCGTGGCCGTCGTGAACCACCGGCACGGCACCACCGACTGGATGCCGATCGACCTGAAGCTGCGCGAGAACCTCGACGAGGCGGTGTCGTCCTACAAGCACTACGACCTCCTGATCGTCAATGCGATGTTCGACGGCATGAACCTCGTAGCGAAGGAGGGGCCGCTCGTGAACGAGCGCGCGGGCGTGTCTCTGCTCTCGGAGAACACCGGCGCGCACGAGGAGCTGGCGGAGTTCGCCCTGTCGGTCAACCCGTTCGACGTACAGGAGCAGGCGGACGCGATCTACCGCGCGCTGACCATGTCTCAGGAGGAGCGCGCCTGGCGCGCCGAGGGGCTCAAGCGCATCGTCACCTCGCGCAACCCCGGCGACTGGGTGGACGACCAGCTCGCCGACATCGAGGCCAAGCGACGCGGGGAGGCGCCGCCCTCCAACGCGCCCACCGGCCGCTTCGCGCAACGGTGATCCTCACGCTCGTCAGGCACGCGACGCTGCTGCTCGACTACGGCGGGCGGCGGCTCCTCGTCGATCCCATGCTCGGCGACCCCGGCTCGGCGCCGCCGATCGAGGACACGCCCAACCAGCGGCCCAACCCGCTCGTGCCGCTGCCCGTGCCGGCCGGTGAGCTCATGACCGATTTGGACGGCCTGCTCGTCACCCACCTTCACGCGGACCACCTCGACCCGGCCGCCGAGAAAATGCTGCCGAAGGCGCTGCCGCTCGCCTGCCAGCCCGAGGACGTCAGGGATCTGCGCGACCGCGGCTTCGAGGACGTGCGCCCCGTGGACGCCTCGATCGACTTTCTCGGGATCGACGTAGCGCGGACCGGCGGACAGCACGGCACCGGCGAGATCGCGCTGGAGCTCGGCCCGGTGTCCGGCTTCGTGCTGAGGGCGGACGGCGAGCCGGCGCTCTACATCGCCGGCGACACGATCTGGTGCGAGGACGTCCGCAGCGCGATCACGGTCCACTCCCCCGACGTGACCGTGGTGAACGCCGGGGGCGCCCGCTTCAACTTCGGCGACCCGATCACCATGACGCCCGCCGACGTGATCACCACCGCCGAGGCCACCCCCGGCAAGGTGATCGCTGTGCACATGGAGGCGATCAATCACTGCGTCGATACGCGCCGCGACCTCCGCGCCGCGACGAGCGAGCCACGGATCCTGATCCCTGAGGACGGCGAGCCGCTCGCGCTCAGCTAGGGCCCGAATTCGCCGCCCTCCACAGACGCTGGCGGCGGCGCCGGCGGCGGCGGGGGCGGGGGCGGGGGCGAGGTTGCAGATTGCGGGATTGCAGGTGGCAGAGCGTGCTTCCGCCGCCGCTGATGACGCTTCCGATGGGGCCTCCGTAATTGCCGCTTTTCCCGAACTACGGGCAATGAGGGGCGCACGGGAGCAGGCTTCACTGCCGGCAGCGGATGTGCAATCTGCAATCTGCCACCTGCACTCTCGCCACACCCATGCAGCGACGACACGAAGAACACGGCAGCGGCCACCAACCCGGCAAGCCGCGCCACATTGCCCCACTTCACCCTCTCCACGAAATTCGCCATGCCCCACTAAGGCACCGAAACCCAATCCTTCGCCCCC
>Ga0070680_100000750_pt1 | contig 22666 bp, 18 predicted proteins | sample KBSC73BmetaG_FD_64672 | JGI IMG/M metagenome (GOLD analysis project Ga0070680, IMG submission 64672) | Corn rhizosphere microbial communities from Kellogg Biological Station, Michigan, USA - KBS C7-3B metaG | ecosystem: Host-associated > Plants > Roots > Rhizosphere | place: USA: Michigan...
CTCGAGACACCGCCGGGATCGAACCTGGAGTACACGCGACTCAAGGCCGAGGAAGCGGCGACCATCGCGCGCTCGCATCCGGAAGTCGAGTACACGTACACGACGCTCGGCAACGGCGCTGCCGGTGGTGTGGATGAAGGCAACATCTACGTCCGCACGGTTCCGAAGAACAAGCGCAGCGTGTCGATCGAGGAGCTCGCGGAGCAGTTGCGCCACGAGACGTCGCGCATGTCCGGCGCAACGATTTCGGTTTTCACGAGCGACTTCAACGCCGGATTCAAGCAGATCCAGTTGCAGCTTCGCGGGCAGGACGTCGCGGCGCTCGCGCAGGCCGCGGACATGGTGAAGGCCGAGGTCGAGAAGATTCCGGGTGCGGTGGACATCGGATTGTCGACGAAGGGCCAGGAACCCGAGCTCGAGATCGAGCTCAATCGTGGTGTCGCGGGTTCACTCGGGTTGACGGTCGGACAGGTTGCGCAGTCGCTGCGTCCGGCGTTCGCGGGAATCGATGCCGGCTACTGGATCGATCCTTCGGGCAAGTCGCGCAAGGTGACGGTGCGTCTCACGCCGGAATCGCGTCAGCGCGCGGCCGACCTCGTGCAGCTTCCGATGGTCGTGATTGGCGCCAACGGCGCGCCCACGACGATGCCGCTCGGCCAGATCGCGACCATTCATCAAGGCGTTGGCCCGGCGATCATCGATCACCTGAATCGCGAGCCGGTCGTTACCGTCGAGTTGAATACGTCTGGACGTGCGGCGGGCGACGTCACCGCGGACATCGAAGCGAAGCTGTCGAAGATGCGGCTGCCCGCCGGCGTCCATTACACCATTGGTGGCGACGCCGAATCACAGGCCGAGGTGTTCGGTCAGATCTTCTCAGCACTGGGCGTGGCCGTGCTGTTGATGTATCTCATCCTCGTCGTGCAGTTCGGATCGTTCGTCGATCCGGCCGCGATCCTGATGTCGTTGCCGCTCTCGCTGATCGGCGTCATGGTGGCGTTGTCCATCAGCGGCATGACGATCAACATCATGAGCCTGATCGGCGTGATCCTGCTCATGGGCATCGTGGCGAAGAATGCCATTCTGCTCATCGACTTCGCGAAGTGGGCGCGCGAGGAGCAGGGCAAGCCGTTGCGCGAGGCGTTGATCGAAGCGGGCGCGATCCGCCTGCGTCCGATTCTGATGACGACGTTCGCGCTGATCGCGGGCATGGTGCCCGTCGCGCTCGGCCGCGGCGAAGGGGCGCAGTTCCGCGCGCCGCTCGGCGTGGCGGTGATCGGCGGTGTGATCACGTCGACGTTCCTGACGCTGCTCGTGATCCCGACGGGCTACGAGATCATCGACGAGTTCCGGCACTGGTTCATGCGGCTGCTCGGGCGCAAGCCCAAGCAGATGACCGCCGAGCACCCGGTCCCGGTCGCGGGAGATTGATCGGCAGTCTCTAAACGGGCGTCGGAGTTCGCAGATCGAGCGGGAAGTGGAGGACATCCACTTCCCGTTCTGCGTTGCGGAGCCGGTCGAGCTGTTCACCGAGCTCGCGCGCGGATTCGAGCACCATCGTGATGGGCTGCAAATCGGAGGCGCCGGCGTGGAGGCGAAGTAGATCGAGGCGTATGGCCTCGAGGGCGCTGACCGCCTCGGCGAGATCGTGCTTTGCGGCGTCGCGCGCAGCGATCGCGTTGGCTGGCGCGTGCGTCGTCGCATGCGGCGATCCGAGCGCGGCGAGCGCATCGAGCTCCTCGACGCGCGCGCGGGCGGCGGCCGCGTGTGCTTCGAGATTGCGCACGACATTGGGCAGATCCGGAAGATCATCGCGATACGCAGACGGGAGCGCGCGATACAGATCGTCGAGCGCGATGCCGAGTGCGATCTCCGTTGGGCGATAGGCGAGATCGCCTTGCATGTTCGCGCGACTCGGCGAGAGGAGCTTCGCGACCCATTCGCCGAGCCGGCTGTTCCAGATCTTGGAGCGAATGGCGCCGACGAGCTTGGGACGAACGCCGCGCTTGATGAGTCGGACCCCGGCGATGTTGCTCAACGTCAGGGAGAGGGCGCCGCTCGCCATCAGGGCGACCGCGGTGAGAGCCGCGGTGCGGCCACCCAGCCGAAAAAAGAGCGGTTGCAAGAGCAGGCTCAAGAACGACAGTCCCCCTGCAACCGTCAGCGCGTAGGTCGCCCACCGGGCCCCCGGCGCCCATCGCGGCTCGGTGTTTTCCAGCTCGAACACCAGTTCCTCGCGCCGTTCACGCTGCCATTCGGCGAGCGTGCGGCGGAGATCGCGCAGCGTATAGCCAGCCGCGAGCGCCTGATGCGTCTTTCGCGCGTGAAACAGCGTGGTCGCGGCGAGAGGCGCAAGATCGAGCGCGAGGAGCGTCAGCCAGTCGTTGCCGGCATGTGGGCTTCCGTGGAGGCGACGCAGCAGCTCACTGAGCAGTCCCATCGTGAAGCCGCCGCTCCACACGATGTACAGCGGCTTGAGCGGATCCTGCGCCTGCGCCCAGACGCGCAAGGCGACCGGAATGCGCGTCGCATGCGCGCTCGCGGCGGCGTCGATGGCCTCCGCGAGCTCCTCGCCCGTCGCGTAGCGGTCGTCCGGACGTTTGCTCAGACAGCGGTTGATGACGGCGACGAGTCCGTGCGGCGTCGACGGAGACGCGACCGCCAGCGAGGGAGCCTCTGATGAGACTTGTTTAATGAGCAACGCTGGGAGATTTGGCCCGTCGAACGGCAGCTTACCACTCAGCGCGAGATAGCCGACGACACCGAGCGAGTAGAGATCGCTGCGTCCATCGATCGGCTCGCTCGACGCCTGCTCCGGGCTCATGAAATGGGCGGTGCCCATGACGCGGCCAGGATCCGTCTGGCGAGCGTCGTCGCCGCGTTGGGCGATGCCGAAGTCCGTCACGAGCGCGCGGCCCGTCTCACTCTCGATGAGAATGTTGTCGGGCTTGATGTCGCGATGGACGATCCCGCGGCCGTGTGCGTAGGACAACGCCCAGGCGACCTCGCGGAGTAGACGCGCCGCGGCGGCCGGCGACAGTGGCCCCTTCGTTCGAAGCCGCTCGCCGAGCGTCTCACCCTTCACGAACGCCATGACGAAGAAGACGAAGCCGCCGGCCTCGCCGACGCGATGAATCGGAACGATGTGCGGATGCGACAGCGAGGCGGCCATGCGCGCTTCGCGCAGAAACCTCTCGCGAACGTCGTGTCGGGCCGCGAGCGCTCCGGGCAACACCTTGATGGCGACCGGCCGGTCGAGCTGCACGTCGCGGGCGAGATAGACGATTCCCATTCCGCCGCGCCCGAGCTCACGCTCGAGCGAGTACTCGCCGGCCAGGGCGAGTTGAAAGTCGACGAACTCCTGATCGATCATGTACGACTCCAGGATGTGTCAGTGCGGGTGCCGGTCGGCCCTACGTCGTTCGGGACGGAAGGTTGCGGGTTACCCCTCCCCCATCGTCTTGGCCGGAAGGTAATTTTTACTCATCCCACCGGAGTGGTGTCGTCTTGCTCGCGTACTTGAACGGCCGATTTCTCTCGCGGTCCGCGGCGCAGGTGTCCGTGGAGGACCGAGGCTTCATCTTTGGCGACGGCGTCTACGAGGTGTGGCGCGTCGTCAACGGCCGGCTGTTCGAAACGGAGCGGCACGTCGACCGGCTCGCGTTCGGGCTTCGGGAGCTGCGGATTGCTCGGCCCGACCTCGTGTCCGTCTCCGGCATCACCGACGTCGCCGAGCATCTGCTCAGGGAGTCGGGGCTTTCGTCGAGCGGGTCCGAGGCGACACTCTACGTGCAGGTGACGCGCGGCGCGGCGCCGCGATCACACCAATTTCCACCGGCAACGACGGAGCCTACGGTCTATGCGACGGTGAATCCGTTCAATCCTCCGGAGAAGCTCCGCTCCTCAGGTGCCGCGTGCATCACGATTCCCGACATTCGCTGGTCGCGCTGCGACATCAAGACCATCCAGCTTCTGCCGAACGTGCTCGCGAAACAGGAAGCCGTCGAGGCGGGCGCGCTCGATGCATTGCTGATTCGCGACGGCGTCGTGACCGAAGGGTCGCACGCGAACATGATGGCCGTGGTCCGCGGCGAGATCCGCACGCATCCGGCCGACAACAGGATTCTCCCCGGGATCACGCGGACGGTCGTGCTCGAGCTTGCTCGCAAGGCGGGCATCGTCACGCGCGAGATCGCGGTCCCAGAAGCAGAGCTCGCGACGGTCGATGAACTTTTTCTCGTCGGAACAACTACGGATGTCATGCCGCTCGTGCGGGTGAACGGGCGAACGATCGGATCGGGAGCGCCGGGCCCGATCACGCAGCGGCTTGCTCGTGAATTTCGTGAGTACCTCGACGCCGCGTGCAGTGCCGCGTCGGCGGCTCGATGACGCGTCAGGCCTAGTCGATTCGCCGTGCACTGGTTGCTGCAGGTCGCGACGACGCACCCGCATGCGCACGAGTTCGCGCATCGCATCTGGGCGTACATCACGCTCGCGGCGACGGGCATCGTCACGGAGGAAGCGACTCCGCTGATCGGCGGGCTCGCGGCTCACGATCGCAACCTGCGTTTGACGGCCGTGGGGTTGTGGGTGGCGGGCGGAACATGGGCCGCGGACCTCGGGTTGTACTACATCGGCCGGTGGCGCGGTAACTGGGCTCGCCGACGCTGGCCGCGGCTCAGGTCGTTCATGCTGCGGGCGTTCAAGATCGTGCGGCGGCATCCGTGGCGTGCATCCATTGCCGTTCGCTGGGCGTATGGTTTACGGCTGACGCTTCCCATCGCGTGCGGCGCGGCACGCCTGCCGCTGCCGGTGTATGTGATGGGGAGCGCGATCAGCGCGCTGTCGTGGTCGTTTTTCTTCGCGATGCTGGGCTGGGCGTTCGGCCGAACGACGCTGATCCTGGTCGGACACGTTCGCCGGTATGAGAACATTCTCATTGCCGCGATCATCGTCGGCCTCGCGATCGTGTTCTACGTGATGCGAAAGCGGCACGTGGAAGAGGAAGTGGTGCATGCGCTCGAGTCGGGCGACTCCGGCCAGTTTCCCGTCGTGACCGAGCGACCGAAGGACATGCCGACCAAGTGACGGACGACGCGGCTCTGAACGGAGGATAGCGGAATGACTCAGAAGATCAGTCGCAGACGCGCTCTCGTGGGAATGCTCATCGCCATCGCGGGAGTTCCGTTCGCGCGACAACTCTCCGCGGCACGAGAAGCCGCGGTTCACGTTCCCGAAGCGATCGTCGACGAGACGCGCACGGGTGCAAAGGTCGACACCGCCGTCTTCGCCGGCGGCTGCTTCTGGGGCATTCAAGCCGTCTTCCAGCACGTGAAGGGCGTCGTCGCGGCGACGTCGGGCTACTCCGGCGGCTGGACCACCAAGCCGAGCTACGAGGACGTGAGCTCGGGGCGCACGGGACACGCGGAGTCGGTGCGCGTGGTCTTCGATCCGGCGCAGGTGTCGTACGGCACGCTGCTGCGCGTGTTCTTCTCGGTCGCGCACGATCCCACGCAGCTCAACCGTCAGGGGCCCGATGTCGGAACGCAGTATCGCTCGGCGCTGTTCTACACGTCGGACGAGCAGAAGCGCGTGGCCGAGGCGTACATCGATCAGCTCACCAAGGCGCACACGTTTCCACGGCCGATCGTCACCGAGGTGAAAGCGTTCAAGAGCTTCTTCCTGGCGGAGGCGTATCACCAGAACTATGCGACGCTGCACCCGGATCAGCCGTATATCGCAATCAACGACGCGCCGAAAGTCGATAACCTGAAACGCGAGTTCCCGAAGCTGTGGTCGGACAAACTTTCGGCGTTCTGACGACCAGACGTTAGCCGGCGGCAACTTGTCGAAGCTTTTCCCAGGCTGCTCTCACGTGTCTCTGTTCCGTGCGAATGTTGCCGACGGAAAGCCGAAGCGTGAACCGGCCGTTCAGCTTCGTGTGTGAGAGAAACACTTCGCCCGATTCGTTGACCGCATGCATGATCTCGTCGTTCATGCGGTCGCGCTCCTCCTCCGAGACTCCGCTCGGCGCATAGCGGAAGCACACGAGGGAGAACGGCACCGGAGCCATCAGCTCCCAGTCGGGATCGTCCGACACCCACTCGGCGAATTGCCGGGCGAGCGCGCAGTGCTCGCGCAATCGATCCGCGAGGCCTTCGGTTCCGAAGGCGCGGATGATCATCCATAGCTTGAGCGCGCGGAATCTGCGGCCCAGTTGCACGCCGTAGTCCATGTAGTTCACGACGTCGTCCTGCTCCCGCGTCACGAGATACTCCGGTACGAGCGAGAACGCGCGCTTGAGGATTTCGGGACGCTTGATGAAGAACGCCGAGCAGTCGAAGGGTGTGAACAGCCACTTGTGCGGGTTCACGACGAGTGAATCCGCTCCCTCGACGCCGTCGAGCACATGGCGCATCTCGGGAACGACGGCGAGCGTCCCGCCATACGCGCCATCGACGTGCAGCCAGACCTGCTCCCGCGTGCAGATCTCGGCGATCGCACGCACGGGATCGATGCTCGACGTGCTCGTGGTTCCAACCGTCGCGACGCACGCGAGCGGGAGAAACCCCCGCTCCCGGTCGTCGGCGATCGCGGCGGCCAGCGCCTCGGGACGCATGCGAAACCGATCGTCGTCCGGAATCTTCACGACATTCTCGAGACCGATGCCGAGTGCCAACGCTCCTTTGTCGATCGAGGAGTGTGCATGCGTCGACGCATAGACCCGAAGCCGAGGCAGGTCCGTGCGCCCCGCCATGCCGCGCTCGCGAATCTGGAGCTCGGGCCGTGACTCACGCGCCGCGGCGAGCGCCAGCATCGACGACATCGACGCGGTGTCCGTCGTGATACCGAACCAATCGCTGCTGAGCCCGAGCATCTGGCGCAGCCAGTCGGTAACGACCTGCTCGAGCTCCGTCGCGGCCGGCGACGTCTTCCACAGCATTGCCTTCACGTCGAGCGCAGCGACGAGGAGCTCGGCGATCATGCCAGGCACTGACGACGACGTGGCGAAGTAGCCGAAGAACGCCGGGTGATTCCAGTGCGTGATACCGGGCAGCACCTTCGACTCGAAGTCGCCCAGAATGTCATCGAGCGCCTCGGCATGCGCTGGCGGCTGGGCGGGGATCGAGGCGCGGATCTCGCCGGGTTTCGTCCGCGCCAGCACGGGATATCGCTCGGGGTGCTCGAGATACGACGCGATCCACTCGAGGGCTCGCGCGCCGCCGCGAAGCAGGTCATCGCGCGACAGATCTCCGTGATGCTGCGCTGGTGCGTCGTCGTTCGTTCGATTCACTACCGCCATCTGAAAATCCTCAACGCGATGCCGAAGCAGAGAACCATCCACACCACGAGCACGGCGAGCTGCGACAGCATGCCGGTCAACGGCACGCCGCGCAGCATGTTGGCGCGCAGTGCATCGTTGGTCGCGGTGAGCGGGAGCGCCTTGATGAACGGCTGCACGACGCGCGGAAAATTTTCGGACGAGAAGAAGACGCCCGAGAGCACCCACATCGGCAGCATCGAGAGATTCATCAGCCCCGACACGCCTTCGATCGTCTTGGACCGCGACGCGATCAGGAGGCCCAGTCCGCCGAATGCCAACGCGCTGACGACGATGATCACGACGGTGGCGAACACCGTGCCCCGCATCGGCACGCCGAACAACAGCGTCGAGAAGCCGAGCAGGACGACGACTTCGACGGTCAACAGCACCAGACGCGAGATCACGTACGACAACAGGTACTCCGCCCGCGACATGGGAGTCGCGACGAGGCGCTTGAGCAAATTCTTACGCCGCTGATCGACGATCGAGTAGCCAAGGCCCCAGATACCGCCGCCCATGATGGTCATGCCCAAGAGTCCGGGGACGACGAAATCGATGTAGCGCGATCCGCGTTCGCGGAGATGCGTGTCCGATGCGCGCAACACATCGCCGCGGCCAGCGCCTCGCTGCACGGCGTCGTCGACCATCAGGCGCGCCGTGCGCGCGTCGGGGCGCGTGTCGTCGTACTGATAGCGAACGCTGTCGGCTCCGCCAGCAGCGACCACGAGCGCGACGCGTCCCGTCCGCAGCGCAGCAGTGGCTGAATCGGCCGGAAGCACTTCCACGGCCAGGCCCGGGTCTTTCTTCAGCGCGGTCGTCAGCGACGCCGCGCGAGGATTGTCGCTCACGACCGCGACGTGCACGACATCCGCGGGCTTCGTGCGAAACGCGATGCCCAGGCCGATCGCGAGCAGGATCGGAAAGCCGAATGACCAGAACAGCGCCTCGGGCTCTCGAGTGTATTCCTTGAATCGCACCGTGATGAGCTGCCAGAGCGCGTTATCCTTCGCCCCGTCGTCGGTTGCGGCGCGCACGTGATTACTCGTCACGCAACTGTCTCCCGGTGAGTGAGACGAACACGTCCTCGAGCGAGGCCGAGTGTGTCGTGAGCTGCGCGAGCTCGTCTCCGCGGCGCGACAGCAGCGCGAGCAAATTCGGAATGGTGCGATGGAGCGCCGACACCTGCAGTTCGTAGGCGCCGGCGACGTGTCGCACCGCGCGCACGCCGTCGAGTGCCTGAAGCGCGGCGTCATCGATCGGCGCCGCGCCGTTCGCGAGCGCGAACTCCACCACATGTTCTGCGCCGAGCGAACCGATGAGCTCGAGCGGCGTCCCGAGCGCGATCACCTTACCATGATCCACGATCGCAACGCGGTCGCACAGCATCTCGGCCTCGTCCATGTAGTGCGTGGTCAGCATGATCGTGCGGCCGAGCGATTTGAATTCTGTGATGAGATCCCAGAGCTGACGGCGGGATTGGGGATCGAGCCCGGTCGTCGGCTCGTCGAGGAACAGGAGATCAGGGTCGCCGACGATCGCACAGGCCAGCGCGAGGCGCTGCTTCTGGCCTCCCGACAGCTTGCCGACTCTGGCGTTGGCCTTCTCCTCGAGCTGGACGAGCGCGATGACGTCCTCCACCCGGCGGCCGCGCGCATAGAAGCTTCGAAACAGACGAACCGTTTCCTCGACGGTCAGCTTGTCGGCCAGTTGTGTTTCCTGAAGTTGAATGCCCAGTCGCTGGCGGAGCTCCTGCTCGTGCGTGTCCCAGCGGAGCCCGAGTAGCTCGACGCGCCCGGAATCCGGGGTGAGCAGGCCTTCACAGATCTCGATGGTGGTCGTCTTGCCGGCGCCGTTGGGACCGAGCAGGCCGAAACATTCGCCGGGGTGAACGGCGAGGTCGAGGCCATTCACGGCATGCACGTCGCCATACGATTTGTCCAGATCGCGCACGAGAAGCGCGTATTCAGGCTGCGAGGCGTGAGCAGGCGAGGAGGACATGTCGCTGAATTCTACCCGCTCTTGCCGCCTGTCGCGCACTACCGTAGCGTCACTCGACATTCCGGAGGAAGCGTGCCGAAGCGGGCCATCATGATTGGCGTCGCGATGGCGGGGCTGTTCGTGCACGGCCGGCTGGCTCTCGCGCAGTCGCGGCCGACGGGCGGCGTTGCCGGTCGCGTGAGTGATTCCGCCGGCGCTCGTCTCGCGAATGTCGCGATCGTGATTGCCGCCGGCGCCGAGTCAGCGCCGCAGGCGACGTCCGACGACAGCGGATCGTTTCGTCTTCGCGACGTCGACCCCGGCCGCGTTCGTGTCATCGCGCGACGCCTAGGCTACGAGCCGGAGACACTGACCGTCATCGTGTCCGCGGGAGTGGATGCGACCGCCAATTTCCTTCTTCTCGCCGTGCCCGTGCAGCTCGTTGGACAGGACGTGAACGCGGATGCGTCGCGGGGAAAGATGGGCCCGTTCAACAAGCGCAAATCGCGCGGCGTTGGCGCATTCGTCACTCGCGCGGAGATCGAGCGACGCCAACCCTCGTCGATCAGCGAATTGCTCCGCTATCTCCCGGGTGTCGGCGTCGCGCAGCGCATGGCGGGCGAGCCGCAGCCCGTTCGGATGATTCGCTCCGCGAGCTCGAGCATGCAGTCGACCTGCGTCGTGCAGATCTACGTCGACGGACATCCCTATCCCAACGGCAACGTCGACGACTTCGAGCCGATGGCGATCGAGGGAATCGAGGTGTATCGCAGCGCATCCGAGATCCCAGCCGACTTTCGGACGCAGGACGCCACATGCGGCGTCATCGCCCTGTGGACGCGCGACCCCGAAGCCGCTCGGCGAAAGCCGTAGTCGAAACCCGGGCCGAACCCGGCTCGTATCAGGAGGCACAGTCGCCCGATCGAGGTCCCGATGTTCCTCCTGCTTGGCGTCGCTCTGGCGCTGAACTTCCAGGTCAAGATTCAGATCGGCTCCGACGGGAGCCGCCGTCCGATCGTCCGCGACAGCGCAGGAGATTCGGTGGACACGGGTGGACGCCGCGGCCACCTGCGTGGCCGGCGCAAGGCGGTGACGGCCGAAGATCAGGCCACTGCGTTCAAGGACGCCGCCGCGCGCACGACCGTCTTGCGTGCCCGCGTCGCTCGGCTCCGCCAGGATTCGGCGCTGATGTCGTACGACGCGATGTCCTACCAGCGCATCTCGGCCGGGATGGGATTCTCCAGCATTGGCCGCGACCGGCTGCTCTTCCGACACGAGAGCGCCGCACGCGTGCAGTGGCAACAGGGCGTCGGCGTGTGGATGGAAGCACGGGGACAGCGCACCGCGTTCCCGATCGTCTCGCAGGAAGACGCCAAGAAAGACATCCGCGAGGAGATGAACGATCCCGACATGAACGCGTCGATCCCGTACTTCCCGGGGTACGAGCCGCTCTGGGTGGGAAGCGACATCGCGCGCGCGCAGGTCGACGAAGAGGAGATTGTGAATCCCATCGCCGACGGCTCCGAGGCCTACTACACGTTCGAAACAGGTGATTCGGTGAGCCTCAAGCTCCCGAACAATTCGGTCATTCGACTTCGCGAGATCAAGGTTCGTCCGCGGGAGCCGAAATGGAATCTCGTGGTTGGATCCCTGTGGTTCGACACGGGCTCGGGCCAGCTCGTGCGCGCGGCCTATCGCCTGTCGATCCCGATGGACATCTGGGCCGTCGCGAACGAGGAAGATCCGAAGTCGATGGACGACGTGCCGGTGTGGGTCAAGCCGATGATCACGCCGATGAAGGCCGAGGTCACGGCCATCGCCGTGGAGTACAGCCTGTACGAGGGCAAGTTCTGGATGCCGCATCTGCGTCTCGCCGAGGGCAAGGCGCAGATGAGCTTCATGCGTGTGCCGTTCAAGATGGAAGAGAGCTTCAAGTACGCGAGCGTGAACGGAAAGGACTCGCTGCCTCCGCTTCCGGTGGCCGCGCGCACTGGCAACAAGATGCCGGATTCGCTGACGGCGGAGCAGCGAGCCGAATGGCGCGATTCGGTGCGATTGGAGAATCGAAAGCGGGCGCGCGCGGTCGCTGATTCCGTGCGTCGCGGATTACGTCCTGCCAGTCGGCGCATCGCGGCGTGTGATACCGCGAGCTCCTATGTCGTCACGTCGATGCGATTCGAATCGCGCCTGCCGGTGGCGACGCGTATTCCATGCGATCTCTCCAAGCTGGAGAACTCTCCGGATCTTCCGCCATCGATCTTCGATCCGGGTGACGAGCTTTTCGGAACGAAGGATCTCGAAGAGCTGAAGGCACAGGCGCTGTCGCTCACGGCGCAGGCCCCGTTCCAGTTTCGCCTTGGCGGCGGTGGGATGCTGCCGCCACCGGCGTACGAGTACGGTCCGTCGATGCTGCGCTACAATCGGATCGAAGGCCTCTCGATCGGCGCATCGGTCGAGCAGCAATTCGGCGGCGGATACTCGGGCAAGGCCGTCGGGCGCATCGGCCTGGCGGATCGTGAGCCGAACATCGAGCTCTCGGGTATGCGCTCGAATCTCGTACACTCCGTGGGTGTGGGCGTGTACAACCATCTCGTCTCGGCGAGCGACTGGGGCCGGCCGCTCTCGTTCAGCAGTTCGTTCTCAGCGTTGCTCTTCGGGCGCGACGAAGGTTTCTACTATCGCGCCAGCGGCGGCGAAGTGACGTGGAACAGCACGCCATCATTCGGCGGCGGTGCGCGGATCGATTGGCGCGCGTTCGTCGAGCAGGAGCGCAGCGCGAAGGTCAATACGAATTTCGCGGTGAACGGTGCTGACTTCCCCGCGAACTTCATCGCGGATCGCGGCACGTTCGCGGGCATCAGCGCGCGAGTGAATCGCGATTGGGGGCTCGATCCACAGGGGTTGCGCGTGTTCAGCAATCTGCGTCTCGAGGCAGCCCAGGGTGACTCGCTCTACGGGCGCGGCGCGCTGGACCTCACCGTCTCGCAGGGGCTCGGCCGGCTCGCGGGATCGCTGACGCTTTCGGGCGGCAGCTCAGTGGGCGGGCTTCCGCCGCAGCGCATGTGGTACCTCGGCGGATCGCAGACGGTGCGCGGTCAGAGCCCTGATCCCGCACAGAGCGGGAATGCATTCTGGCTGACGCGAGCCGAGCTCGGGTCGAGCGACCCCGGCTTTCGCCCGACGGTATTCGCGGATCTCGGTTGGGTCGGAGATCGAGCGAAGATGAGCAGCGTCGGCCGACCGATGTCGGGGGTCGGAGTGGGGACGTCGTTCCTCGATGGCATGTTCAGATTCGACGTGGCGCGCGGCATCTACCCGCGCAAACAATTTCGCGTCGACCTCTACCTCGAGTCGAAGTTCTGAGAACTCTCACGGCGGCGCGGCGGTGAGGTGGGAGTTCGGCGCCGAGACGCGTTGCGGTTGCTGGTGCAGGCGTTGCCGCCAGGCGGGGGCTGTCGCTCTCGACCGTTTGTGAAGATTGCGTAACAACCATTGACGATGATGTTCCCACCACTACTTTCCGAGCCATGACCTGCGCCCAGACCATGTGCTGCTGTTGCATGTGTGAGTGTCTCTGTTGCCACCCGGCAAACGAGGCTCTGGGCGTTCGCATGCATTAGCAGCTCGCTGCATCTCGCATTCGCGCTCCGATCCTCACCCGGATCGGAGCGCTTTGTCTTTCAGGGCCATGCGCGCCGAACCGGAGTCGAACGGAGACGAGACGCTCTCGTTGACCTTCACCCGGATTCGCCATGCAACCCATTGCCGTCTACCACGAACATCCCGACTGGTTCAAGCCGCTCTTCGCCGAGCTCGAGCGGCGCGGCCTGCCGTACGAGCGGCTCGATGCGTCCGCGCACGTCTACGATCCGTCCGAGGACGACGTGCCATACTCGCTCGTCGTCAACCGCGCGAGCCCATCCGCGTATCTCCGTGGTCATCGCCAGTCCACGTTCCATACGCTTCACTGGCTCCGGCATCTCGAGCGGATCGGCATTCCGGTCGTCAACGGATCGAGCATCTACTCATACGAGCTCTCGAAAGCCTCGCAGCTCGATCTGCTCGAGGGCCTCGGCCTGCCGTACCCGAAGTCGCGCGCGATCAATCATCCGTCGCTCGCGCCGCAGGCGGCAAGAGGGCTACGCTATCCGGTGCTCGTGAAGGCCAACATCGGCGGCAGCGGCGCCGGGATCACGCGCTATGAGAATGAGGCGGCGCTCGCGGGCGCCGTGGCCCGCGGCGAGGTGGAGCTCGGTGTCGACGGCGTCGCGCTCGTGCAGGAGTCCGCGCCGCTGCGCGACGGACACATCGTTCGCGTCGAGACACTCGGCGGCAACTACCTGTACGGCATCAAGGTCTATCCGGCGGTCGGATCCTTCGATCTCTGTCCGGCCGACGCATGCCAGACCACGACGGGCGTCGAGCTCGTGCGCGGTGCCTGCGCCATCGATGCACCGAAGACCGGAATGCGCGTCGAAGGCTACGAGCCGCCGCGTGAGATCATCCAGCAGGTCGAAGCGATCTCGCGTCGCGCCGGGCTCGACGTCGGCGGTATCGAGTACCTGATCGATGATCGCGACGGCAAACATTACTTCTACGATGTAAACGCCCTCTCGAATTTCGTCGCCGATCCCGAGAACGTGATCGGCTTCAATCCCTGGACGAATCTCGTCGACTATCTCGAGACCCGAGTCGCGCGCGGTGGCGTGCGCGACGGGAAGACGCTTGCGGCGGCAGCAAGCGCGGCGATCCACCCGCGCCATCCACTGCCATGAGATACGGCTACTGGCTTCCGGTGTTCGGCGGTTGGCTGCGCAACGTCGAGAACGAGCAGATGGCCGCGTCGTGGGATTATGTGAAGCGCATCGCGACGCGGAGCGAAGCAATCGGCTATGACCTGACTCTCATTGCCGAACTGCTGCTGAACGACATCAAGGGCATCAACGCGCCGTCGCTCGACGCGTGGTCCACGGCCGCGGCGCTCGCCGCGGTGACCGAGCGACTCGAGTTGATGGTGGCGGTGCGTCCCTCGTTTCATCCGCCCGCGATTCTCGCCAAGCAGGCGGCCAACATCGACCGCATCTCGAACGGCCGCCTCGCGTTGAACGTCGTGTCCGCGTGGTGGAAGGACGAAGCGCGGCGCTACGGCGCGACGTTCGACGAGCATGACGATCGCTATGCACGCACACGCGAGTGGCTCGACATCGTCGACGGCGCCTGGCGCGAGCCGGTGTTCACCTATCAAGGGAAGTATTACAAGGCGGAGGATCTCGTACTCGAGCCGAAGCCCGTGTCGACGCCCGCGCGGCCGCGGCCGACGATCTACGCCGGTGGTGAATCCGACGCCGCGAAGTCGATGATCTCGCGCCAGTGCGACGCGTACGTCATGCACGGCGATCCGCCGGAGCGCATCGCGCCCAAGATCGCCGACATGCGCCGCCGCCGCGACGAAGCTTCCGAAGCCCTCGGCGTCGATCTGCCGCCGATGCAGTTCGGCGTTGCCGCATACACGATCGTGCGCGACACGGAGCGCGAGGTGAAGGACGAGATCGATCGCATCACCAACGTCTCCATCGGGTCTGCCGGATATGCGAACTATCGCGATTGGATCGCGAACACCAAGCTCGAGCAGCAGGTGAGCTTGCAAGATTACTCGGTATCCAATCGCGGACTTCGCGCGGGTCTCGTGGGAACGCCCGATCAGGTCGCGGAGCGTGTCGCCGAATTCGCCGACGCCGGCGTCGATCTGTTGCTGTTGCAGTGCAGCCCACAACTCGAGGAGATGGAGCGCTTCGCCGAGAGCGTGATCGCGGCGCGTATCGCGTAGGGGTCGAGACAGTCGAGCCACGACGGCGACGCGGCGCCGTCGTGGCTCGCTACCTCGGCCGCCCGTTGAGAAAACGCACCGATAGCGTGCGCTGCGTTTCGGTCGCGGGTTCCGTCGCTGCCTTCTTCGGATCGATCTTGGGAAAGACCGCCGATGACACGACGTCGAGCACGGGAACGCCCGGGAGAATTTCCTTGAACGTCGCTCTGACCGCCTGTCCGCTGATCTGATCCTTCAGATTCTTCGTGAGATTGACGAGGGTCACGAGCGTGAGCCGGAGCTGATACGTCCTGGGATCGAGAAAGAGAGTTCCGGAAACGTCTGGTTGCCGGACGACCGGCGCAGGCCGGAAGTCGACCGCAATGAGCGTGTCTCCGTCGACCGACTCGAGTCCGGCGTAATCGAAGCAGTGATTGTCGAGGAATGTCGGATCGGCGAAATCGGCCAGCTCCGGCATGGTGAGCGTGATCCATTTGCCCCCGAACACCCCGGACTCGATCTCACGTGTGCCCAGCATGTGGCCGGGCGCGTAGCGCCAGTCCCGGAGGCCGGAGCGACGCACGGTGTCGTATGCGACGAATCGCGCGTCGAGAATTGGTTCGGGTTTGGTAATGCGTCGCTCGATGGAGAGCTCGAACGGATGCGTGCTCGCGAGCAGCCGGTTTCGCTCGGCGTTCTGTCGTACCTGATCGAAGAGAAGTGCCAGGTCTGGACCGATCAGATCGCTCGAGCCGCCGGGATGCGCACATGCCTTCGCGAGGGTGTGCACCGCGGGAAGCTGGATCGTGATGAGGCGCATCTCGAGTCGCACGCGCAGCCGCTCGCCTGCGTGCAGGTCGATCGCGGTGTCGAACGGCGCGTATCCGATGCGCCGAGCGGTGAGATGCACGGTGCCGGGATGGAGATCGCGGATGACGAATCGCCCGTCCGCGTCGCTGAACTGCTCGTGTCCGCCCGGAGTGGTGTTGACGACGGCGTATCCGATGGTGAGCGCGCCGCCCTGGAGAACTGTCTGCCCTTCGATTGTCGCGTTCTGCGCGGCCATGCGCTGCGCTGTCGTGACGAAGATCACGCCGCACAGCATCTGCACGGCGCGCGCGCGGATCACTCGTATTCCCGCGCGACGCGAATGGCGAGATACAATCCGAGGCCCGTGCCGAGCATGCTCAACACGAAGGCACTCATGAATCCGATGCCCGAGCCGGCCCACCATCCGATGTACCCGCCGATCGTCGAACCGATGAAACCCATCAGCTTGCGCATGCACTCCACCCTGAAGGAGAAGACGCCCTTCAGTAGTGACGCGCTAGTCGCTGGAACGCAAGCGGACCGGTCACGGACGTGCGTCAGCGCGCCGTCAGATGAAAGGCGGCGGCGTGCTGCACTCGGAGGTCGAACGGGCGCGGCACGACGCGCGAACCGACGGCGGCGCGACTGGTGCTGCGAAGGTGCTGGGCGGGAAAAGCTCTACCGAAGTCCCGTGTGGGACTTCGATGACAGCGCAGTTACTCCGTAGCCGCGAGCGAGATCGCAGTGATCCAGTGACCTCGCTCGCGCGGCTTACGAGAGTGAACTACTTTCGGACCACGCTGACTTTGCCCGCTTTGCCCTTGGCCGGACGGATGACGATGTCGATGTCGCGTCCGAGACGGGCCAACATGCGAAGCAGACGCTCGGTGGAGAATCCGCGCAGCTTGCCGGTCACCACGAGCGAGATCTGCGATGGAGCATCGCGCATGATGTAGGCGGCTTCAGTCTGCGTCAGCTCCTGATCCTCGAGGATGCTGGCAATTTCCTTTGCAAGCGTGTCTTTCGGAATTACCGATTCGGAGGCCGCACGCGGGCGGCTCTTGGTTTTGGCTCGTGCCACGGGTCCGTTGGGAAAAGTGGAATGAGAATGCCCACTAACATTAGAGCGCTTTAATCTGCTTTGATACGACCGAACGCGAAAGGGTGAATTGAGAATTTTTCGGTTTGAAGCCGATGCAAGTGCCGATTTGGCCTGTGATTGTGTCCAATTGGTAAGAAACGCAGTCGAGCACTGGCCGAGATCCGTAGTGTAGCAGCCTAATATCAGATGCCGCAGCAGAACGAACGCTAAATCCCTTTTACTGGATCCGCGCGACACGCGATGACGGACTTCGCCGATCACCTCCAATCGGCATTGGGGGCAAACTATCAGCTCGATCGCGAGCTCACGGGCGGCGGCATGAGCCGCGTCTTCGTGGCGGTCGATCGCGTGCTGGGGCGTCGCGTCGTCGTCAAAGTGCTTCCGCCCGAGCTGGCCGCCGGCGTCAATCGCGACCGATTCCGTCGAGAGATACAAGTCGCCGCGCAATTGCAGCATCCGCACATCGTGCCATTGCTCTCCGCTGGTGAGCAGGGCGATCTGCTCTGGTACACGATGCCCTTCATCGAGGGCGAATCGTTGCGGGCCGCACTCGAGAGAAAGCGCAAGTTCGGCAGTCGCGACGTCATGCGCATCCTGCACGATGTCGTCGACGCGCTCGCGTTCGCCCATGAGCGCGGTGTCATTCACCGTGACATCAAGCCGGCGAACATCCTGACGCAAGGCTCGCACGCGCTGGTCACCGACTTCGGCGTTGCGAAGGCCATCAGCGCGGCGTTGCCGATGAGTGGACTCACCTCGGCGGGCATCGCGATCGGCACACCGGCCTACATGGCGCCGGAGCAGCTCGCAGGTGATTCCGCTGCCGATCATCGCGTCGACATCTACGCCGTCGGCTTGCTCGCGTACGAGCTCGTGACGGGCGAATCGCCATTCACTGGTCCATCGCCGCGCGAGACGCTCGCGGCACAGCTCACGCGCGATCCACGACCGCTGCACGAAATCTCGCCGGAGATTCCGCGCTCGCTGTCGACGCTCATCATGCGATGCCTGGCGAAGGATCCCGCGGCGAGGCCGCAGCGCGCCGAAGACATCCTGAACGAGCTGGACTCCATGACGATGCCGATGGGCATCACACCGCAGGGCGGCGCGGTGGACGCGGCACCGGCTCGGCGCCGATCGTGGATGGGCGTCGCGGCCGTCGCGATTCTCGCCGTGGTCCTCACTGGCGTCGGATACGCCGTGACCCACCAGCGGCAGGAACCGCCCGCGCATCTCACGATTCCCGCGCCGCCAGCGCCGCCGCTGATTCCGGCAGACACCACGCTGAAACCCCAGACCGCGACGACGGTGCTGCCCGCGTCGAGGCCCAAGCCCGTCGTAACGCACGAGGATTCTCTTCGCATCGCGGAAGTCATCCGCAAGAAGATCGAGCAGGCAAAACTCAAAGACTCGATCGCCAAAGCGAAGCTCGCGGAAGTCACCGAGCGGAGGATGATGGACTCGATCATCGCGGCGAATTCCGGCGGCGCCGCTGCGACCGCGGCAGGGCCGCGGCGGCTGATCATCACGGAGCCCGGCGAGATGCGCAACTGGCCCGAGGCAGCATTACTCGGTCGCGCTGTTGCGGACAGCCTGCGGCGAATGCTGCGGTCGCGCCGCCAGTTCTATACGGTAGTCGATCCCGACTCCGTGCGACTGATGCTGACGCGATCGCGAGATCTCAACGAGGTGGCGCGTGCGTTGACCTCGGATCTGATCATCACGATTCGCCTGAATCCGCTTCCGCGCGACTCGGCGATGTTGTTCATCAACACCTATGATCTGGGCGCGGTGAACGCGTTCAGGCAGCGCCTCGCACCCGCCAAGCCGGTGCCGAAGAACCAGGTGCTACAGAATCTCGACGTGCTGCTGCTCGCGACGGTGACCTATCTCGACGAGATGTCGCGAGCGCCGCGCCGTCCCACGCCGGGCACACCGCCGACGAATTAGCGAACGCTGATCAGCGGCAGGATGCGCCGGCGGCCGTCGTTGTCCGAGATGTTGACCAGGCCGATCTGTGCGCCGTGCAAGTCGCGCGCGTAGTTCCAAAGTCCGATCGTGAGGCCGTGTTGTGACCCGCTCACGTTGTTGACCGCGCTCAGAGAGCCACCGTCGAATCGGCCGCTCGAGTCCACCTTGAAGTAGGCCGTGCTGAAGACGATCGCGTGCACGAACTGTCCGCCGGACGCGACGCCGCTCAGCACGACGCCCTCGAGGCGTGGCGCGCCGACGCCGACGCCACCGATGCTCAGGCCGCGCACGCGTCCGCCGCCGCCCACGCCGATGCCACCGATCGACAGACCGGTCATATCGCCGCCGGCGCCGACGCCGACCCCTCCAATCGAGATCCCTCTGATGTCGCCCGCTGAGCCGACGCCGATGCCTCCAATCGACAATCCCGTCACACTCGCGCCGCTTCCGACACCAATACCGCCGATCTGGATGCCGCGCATTGCGCCGCCGCCGCCAACTCCGACGCCGCCAACACTGAGCCCGGTGACCGAGCCGCCACTTCCGACGCCAATGCCGCCGATCTGAATTCCGCGGAGGCGCTCCCCGCTCCCGACACCGACGCCGCCGAGCGTGATGCCTTCGATGTCGCCCCCACCGCCGACGCCGAGGCCGCCGATTCCAATGCCTTTCATGGACTGGGAGGTGCCGAACCCGAGAATCCCGACACCGAGCCCGCGGATGTTCTTCGCTCCGGTCGCGGGGAGGCCGAGCGCGAGTCCGTAGACGTCGCCGGTCGCCGGCTCGTAGGGCGTCCAGATGGTCACGTTGGCGCCCCGCACCTCGCGGAGATTTCGATCGCGATAATTGATGCGCAGGCCGACCACGCGCGGCTTGTCACCGATCGCGATGCCGACGTCGTGCGAGGTGAGATCGATGCCCTGTGCGCGAAGGGCGAGCGGGGCGAGTGCCAGCGCGATGGCGAAGCCGGTCGGGAGTCGAGATGCGAGCATGAGGTGCGGTGGAGGTTCGAGATCCGGTACGGCGGTACTTCTTTCAGGTTTCGAATGCGTTCTGAATGTGCGCGCCGTCGTCGCTTGCCGCGAGCGTGAGCGCGCGATGATCTTGCGAGATCCGGATTGGAGGACTCTTCGATGACGCTGCGCGTCGCGCTCGCGCCAAATTCTCTGATGCTCGGCGCGGTGCTACTCGCGGCGGCATGTACGCGCGCCGCTCCCTCACCGTCGCTGACCACGGCGGCGATCACCGCTCCCGATCTCGAGCTGCGCCTGCGCGCATTCGCCGCCGACTCCATGATGGGACGCGAGGCTGGTACCTACTGGGATCAGGAAGCGAGCGCGTATGTCGCGCAGCAGTTCCGGCGTCTTGGCCTCACGACGGCTGGCGACAGCGGAACATTCTTTCAGACGGTGCCGACGGTCAACGTGGGCGACCGCTCCAAGCGTCGCGGGCTGGCGCGCAATGTCATTGCGGTCGTGCCGGGCAGCGATCCAACGCTGCGCGGCGAATATGTCTCGATCACCGCGCACAACGATCACATCGGTCTCTCACGGCGCGTGGTAGACCACGATTCGCTGCGCGTTTTCAACGCCGTCATTCGACCGCTGGGCGCAGACAGTCCCTCGCGCGAGCCATCCGACGCGGAGTGGACTCGGATCCGTACCATCCTCGACAGCCTGCGCAAGCTGCGCCCGCCTCGCCCGGACTCGATCTACAATGGCGCGGACGATGACGGCAGCGGAACGATCGCGCTCATCGAGCTCGCTGAAGCATTCATGAAAGGCTCGGCGAAGCCGCGGCGCTCGATCCTGTTCGTGTCGCACACCGCCGAAGAGCGCGGCCTGCTCGGCTCGGAGTGGTACACGGATCATCCGACGGTGCCGCTCGACTCGGTCGTCGCCGAGATCGATCTCGACATGATCGGCCGAGGAGCGGCTACCGATATTGCGGGTGGTGGGCCGACCTATCTCGAGGTCGTCGGCTTGCGTCGCATCTCGAAGGAATTCGGCGATTGGCTCGAGGCGGTGAACGCGCGGGAGCCCGTGCCGTTCGTCTTCAATTACGAGTACGACGCTCCGGGTCATCCGGAGCAGTACTATTGTCGCGCGGATCACTACAACTACGCGCGCTATGGCATCCCGAGCGTCTCGCTGTCGCGCGGTGCGCATCGCGACTATCACCAAGTGACCGACGAGGCGGAGTACGTCGATTATCCGGACTATGTCCGTCTGACGCAGCTCGTCTTCGACGGCGCGATGTTCGTGGCGAACGCTCCGCACGCTCCGGCGCACGACGTTCCGAAGCCACGAAATCCTCACGTTCCCTGCCGGCAATAGCACGGCGAGCCAATGCCTGACGCACGCATCGCCCTCGCGACCTACGCAGCCGCGCCCGATCTCGCGCCTGACGATCGTCTGCTTCGCGCGGCGTTAGAGAACTTGCATGTTCGGGCCGAGCCAGCGGTATGGTCGAGCCCGGACGCGGATTGGAGTGCGTTCGACGCGGTGGTGATTCGGTCGTGTTGGGATTACCACCGCGCGTTCGATGCCTTCACCGCATGGTTGGCCCGGCTCGATTCGCATGCCATTCCGGTATGGAATCGAATTCCGCTCCTGCGATGGAACGCTGACAAGCGCTATCTGCTCGACCTCGCTCGACGCGGCGTCCCGACGATTCCGACCATCGTGATTCCGCGTGGCGACGGCCGACGCGTCGGCTCGATCGCCTCGGCGGAAGGATGGTCGAAGATCGTCGTGAAGCCGGCCGTCTCGGCGAGCGGCTACGAGACGCACGCGCTCGCGGCTCCGTTCGACGATGCGATTGACACGATCGCGCGAGTCGCGTCGAAGTGTGACGTTCTCGTGCAGCCCTTCGCGCCGGAAGTCTCGCGCGACGGTGAGCTTTCGCTCGTGTTCCTCGACGGCGAGTTCAGTCACTCGGCGCGAAAGAGGGCTGCGCCCGGCGAGTTTCGCGTGCAGGTCGAGCATGGCGGGACCGTCGAACCGGCGGTCGTGTCGAGCGACGTGATCGAACAGGCGCGGCGCGCGATCGCGGCGCTCGACGAGGTTCCGGTTTATGCGCGAGTCGACGGGATACTGCGGGACGGCGCGTTGCTACTGATGGAGCTCGAGCTCATCGAGCCGAATCTCTTTCTCGGGCTCGAGGAGTCCGCGGCCGAGCGGTTGGCGACGATCGTGGTGGAGCGTCTAGCGTGATGAGAGATTCGTCGTGCGCTTCGCTGGAGGATCCGCCGCGACCACGGCTCATGTCATCGGAATGCGTCTAGCATGAGGTTTGGATCTGTCCGCTAGCCGTCGACCTTGCCGAAGCGCCGCGTCTCGCCGTGCATGAAGGTCCAGTTCGCGTCCGGCGGTAGACCTGTCTTCTTCCATTCCTCGGCGAAGAGCGCGGGCGGCTCTGTTACCGGTTCGTCCGTCAACCGAAACGTTCCCCAGTGCAGTGCGAGGCACGGCGGAAATCGATCGACGCCGCTCGTGAGCGCGCGATATGCCACGACCGCATCAGCGGGATCGGCGTGCACGGTCCGCATGAACCACCGTGGGTCGTACGCGCCGATTGGAAGCATGACGAGATCGAACGGGCCGCCCACACGCGCGATGTTCTCGAACTCGGGTTGAAGGGCCGTGTCGCCGGCGAAGAAGACCCGCACGTCGTC
>Ga0070680_100000755_pt1 | contig 22566 bp, 25 predicted proteins | sample KBSC73BmetaG_FD_64672 | JGI IMG/M metagenome (GOLD analysis project Ga0070680, IMG submission 64672) | Corn rhizosphere microbial communities from Kellogg Biological Station, Michigan, USA - KBS C7-3B metaG | ecosystem: Host-associated > Plants > Roots > Rhizosphere | place: USA: Michigan...
TGCTTCAGCTTGGCGACGTCGGCCGCAAGCGAGTCGCACTTCAGGTGGGCGAGCTCGTCTTCGACGAGCGTATCGTCGGATTGATCGGTGATCTCGGTGCCCGACCAGCGCTGGCAGGCGGCCGCGCGATCGGCCAGCGCCATCACGTCGGCGGGGACAGCCGGGTCCTTTTCCGCCGCTTGCGCCGACAGGGCGAGCAGGCAGCAGAGGCTGGCAAGAAGAAGAGGGTGACGAAGGGCTTTCATTGGTCTCATCCATTTCGACGACGCGGGGCAGGTCTCTGAGCGCGCGATAAGGCGAGATTGTGGTCGTTGTCCTCCCTGGAATTCAGATGCACTGAAGTCCGCGTGTCAGCCGTCGACGACGAGCGTGCCGCTCATTTCCTCGTGACCGTCGCCGCAGAAGACGTCGCAGAAGAAGACGAACGAGCCCGCCCTATCCGGCGTGAGGGTCACGCGGCGCTCCTCGTCCGGTATGATGTCGGTACGGATGCCGAAGTCGGGCATCTTGAAGCCGTGGATGCGGTCGATGGAGGTCAGCACCAGGGTGATCGTCTCGCCGCGTTTCACCTTCACGGTGTCGGGCGTGAAGTCGAACTTCGAGGCCTGGATCTCGATCTCGCCAGGGGCCGCGGCGCGGGCGAGGCGCACGGCTCCGCCCGCCGCGCTGCCGCCGATCAGCAGCGCGATGAGGTGTCTGCGGTTCATGGCGTCAGCCCTTGGTGACCGGCAGTTCGGTCATGGTGACGGTGGACGACATCGCCACGTCGCGCGTGCCGAGCGGCTTCAGCGAGGCGTCGAACGGCGGCGGCGGCGGGCGGCGCGGCTGGGTGCCGGGTGCGGCCTGCGGGAAGATCAGCGACTTGGCTGCATGATGGGCGATGTGGCCCGTCATGTGGTGATGCTCCTGGTGGATGTGCCCGTAGAACACCACGACGTTCGTGTACGGCATCAGCAAATCGATCGCCTTGGCGCCATCGGCGGTCGTCCAGTCCCAAGACGGCACCAGGTCGAACAGGGGACGATGGGTCAGCACGACGATGCGGTCGTCGGGCTTGCGCTGCTTGAGGTCGGCGGCCAGCCAGGCGAGCTGCTCGTCGCCCAGCTTCGCGCCCGGATCGGAGACGTTGTCGAGGGCGACGAAGTGCACGCCCTTGTGGTCGAATGTGTAGTGCGTGGCGCCGAAGAACTCCTTGAAGGCCACGCCCTTGTCGAGCGCCGCATCATGCTCGCCCGGCATGAAGCGCACGTCCTTGACGTTCAGCGCCGACACGATCTCCTTGAAGCGCTTCATGCGCGCCCGGCGTTCGGCGCCGTCCTCGGTCGTATGCGTGAGGTCACCGGTGAAGACGATGAAATCGGGCTTGTTCGACAGCCCGTTGACCGTGGCGATCGCCTTCTCGAGCGTGTGCTCGGCATCGGGGTTGGCCGGGCCCTTGTAGCCCCAGTGGGTGTCGGAGATCTGCACGAAGTGGAAGTCGCCGGCCATCTGGGCCGACGCTTTCAGGCCCGGAAACAGGCCCGCGGTGAAAGTGACGCCGGCCAGGCCAGCCAGCTTCAGGAAGTCGCGACGGTCGGTGTGTTGCATTGCGCCCTCAGGTGTTGAAACTGAGGGACTTACCGGCGGCCGAGAGGTGAAATTCCCGAGGGAATAAAATCGATTCCCCGCCGGTATTGATATCCTATGCCTGCCATGGTCGACGCGCTGAAACCCGATGCCGCCGCCGCCGCGCGTTTTCGCGCCGTCATGCTGCCGCATCTCGATGCGGTCTATGGCTTCGCGCGCTGGCTGACGCGCGATCCGGTCCAGGCCCAGGACGTGGCCCAGGAAGCGATGCTGCGCGCCCTGCGCTACTTCCATGCCTTCCGGGGCGAGGAGGCGCGGCCGTGGCTGTTGCGCATCGTGCGCAATACCTGGAGCGACCTGCGTGCCCGCAAGGGCGCCAACGACCAGTCGCTCGACGTGGTCGAGGATCGCGCCGCCGAGGGGCCCGATCCGGAAGAGAGCGCGCTGGCCGGCGACCGCCGGCGCCACGTCGCGGCGGCCCTGGCGGCGCTGCCCGCGGAATCGCGCGAGATCCTCGTTCTGCGCGAGATCGAGGATCTTTCCTACAAGCACATCGCGTCAGTGCTCGACCTGCCGGTCGGCACCGTCATGTCGCGCCTGGCCAGGGCGCGCGAGAAGCTGGCGGTCGAACTGCGCGGCCGCCTGGGAAGGAGGGACCATGGATTGCCCGACGTGTGAGGCGATGGTCGACGCCTATATCGACGGAGAGCTGTCGGCGACCGAGAGCAGCGCCTTCGAAACCGCGCTCACGGGCTGCCCTGATTGCCGGCGCCGGCTCGAGGAAGCGCGGGCGATGAGCGGCCTGTTGCGCGAGCTGCCGGCCGATCCCGCGCCCGATCTCCTGCGGGCGCGGATCGAGCGCGACCTGCGCGCCATCGCGGCGCGTCCGCGCGAGCGGATGCGCTGGATGGCGATGGCCGCGAGCCTGATCGTGGCGCTGAGCATCGGATGGGTCGGCGGCAGCATCACCGGCCGCGGCGGCCCGGGAGAGGAGGCATTCGTGTCGACCTACCTGCGGGTCGCCGCCAGCGACCATCCCGTGGACGTCGCCTCGACCGACCGGCACACGGTCAAGCCGTGGTTTGCCGGCCGCATCGACTATTCACCGCCGGTGCACGACCTCACATCGGAGGGCTTCCCCCTGGAAGGCGGCCGACTCGATGTCGTCGGTGGCCGCAAGGTGTCGGTGCTGGTCTATCGCCACAACCAGCATCGCGTGGCGCTGTCGCTGTGGCCGACGGCGGCGTCGGGCAATACGGCACCGAAGGTGGTCGAGCGCGACGGCTTCACCTTGGCGGAGTGGCGGCACGACGGCTTCGAGATGCATGCCGTGTCGGACATCGCGCCGAACGAGATGGCAGCCTTTGCCGCCGCGCTCGATCGCGCCACCGGTGCGGATCGCTAGCCGGGGCAGGCCGGCACTCCCTGCCTTGCTTTGCCCGGCGCCAGCCCGCATAGCATCACATCCCAGTCGTTTCCGCGTGGTGTGCACAATGTCGACGTCGTCCGAGATCGCTCTCTGCTTTCCCATCGAGTCGCAGAGCAGCGATCGCGACAAGGAGTTCCTGTTGTCGGCGAAGCGCCTGATCGGCGACATCGCCCCAGGTTACGACTATCTCGAAATCGGGTCTTTTCTCGGCGGCAGCCTGGCGCCCTTTCTCGGCGATCCTGCCTGCGCGTCGATCCTGTCGGTCGACGAGCGCGGCAAGACCCTGCCCGACGAACGGGGTGCCCTGTTCGACTATGCCGGCATCACCACCCAGTCGATGCTCGACCGTCTGCACCAGGCGGGGTTGGCGACGACAAAACTGACGACCCATGACGGCCCGATCGACACCATGCCGTTGCCGGATCGCCGGTTCGACTTGGCCTTTATCGACGGCGAGCATACCGACCAGGCCTGCTTCCGCGATTTCCTATGGGCACTGCCGATGATGAAGGCCAGTTCGGCCGTCCTGTTCCACGACAGTTCGCTGATCTACAAGGCGATCAGGTTGATCGCCCTCTATCTCCGCAAGGAGCAGCGGTCCTTCGTCTTCCTGAAGCACGGCAATTCGGAAATGTCGGCCGTCTTCCTCGGCGACCTCGGCCGGCACGATCTCGGCCGCTATTTCGAGGCCGGCGAGGATTGGGACGATTTCTGTGCATCGTCGGAAGTCACCGTTCTGGAACACAGCATTCGCAACCGCGTCCGCAGCGGCCCGGGCGAGGAGCCCCTGAGCTCTTTCATCATCGATCCGCCGAAAGCGGTGAAGGCCTACTACTGACCACGCGCGTCAGGAATGGCCTAACAGGTGAAGCGAGGCGCGCCCGCCACGTTCCACTGCATCAAATCTTGCGGCTGTCCGGTAAAAATGCGGCATCGCTGTTCCGCGCGATGCGCGTAGCCGTCAGATACCGAGCGCGGCGAGCAACGTGCGGACGGTCATGAAGATCAGGATGAGAGAGCCCACGGTCCACAGGGCCGCGCGTATCTCATGGATCTGCCCGGTGAGGTAAGCAACGAAGTGCAGCAGGCGCGAAACCACGTAGCCGTAGAGCAGCCACTGCGCGAGCACCAGCGACGGCTGGGTGAAGACATAGAGAAGGCCCGCGACCAGAAAGTACGGCAGGTTCTCGAGGTCGTTCATCTGGATCCGCCGGATCCGCTCGACACGCTCGTTGGGCAGGAGTTGCGCCGGATCGGGCGCGGGATTCAGAAGCGTCCTCTTGAGATCCTCGGGCGACCGGTAACCACCCTTGACCTCCATCATGCGAATCACGGTGAGCCACGCCATGGTCACGGCCTTGAGTATCATCAGGCTGGCGGCAACGACGTAAGTGGCGAACAGGGGATCGTGCAGGTTCAGTTTGTCCAATTGGCTTCTCCCCGCGATCGCACATCCTACCACTCGCGCGGCTCAGTGCGCACTCTTCGGTGCATCCCCACGATTCCGGGAACTGGTGGCGCCGCCGAAACCGCACTTGCGAACGCCGAATCATGCGCTCTGGCGACTTGCCGCGAAGGCCTTGCTCGCACACAGTGTGTTCTCATCTGCCCAGCGTAGTTCTGCCGACGAAGGAGGCGCGTAGTTCATTAGACGCCGCATCTGTTGTGTGCGGTCTCGACAGGGAGGATGCACATGAAAATCCGAAAAGGATGTCTTGTTCTGGGCGCCGCTGCGGCGGCGATCGGCCTCGCGGGTCATGCCCAGGCCCAGAAGTACGGCGGCGTTTTCAAGATCCAGCATATGGACAATCCGCCCAGCGCCTCGATCCACGAAGAAGCCACCGTGTCGGTGGCCGTGCCGTTCATGGCGGTGTTCAACAACCTCGTGATGTTCGACCAGCATGTCGCCAAGAACAGCCTCGAGTCGATCGTTCCCGACCTGGCGGCAAGCTGGGTGTGGCGCGACGAGGGACGCACGCTCGCCTTCAAGCTTCGGCAGGGCGTTCGCTGGCATGACGGCAAGCCTTTCACGGCGAAGGACGTGCAATGCACCTTCGACCTGCTGCTGAGCGGCGAGTCCAAGCTGCGCCGCAATCCCCGGTCCTCCTGGTACAGCAACGTCGAGATGGTGAAGGCGGACGGCGATTTCGACGTCAGCTTCCATCTCAAGGCGCCGCAGCCCTCGCTGCTGGCACTGCTCGCCTCGGGCTATTCGCCGATCTACCCCTGCCACGTGCCGGTTGCCGAGATGCGCCGCAAGCCCGTCGGTACAGGACCGTTCAAGCTTGCAGAGTTCAAGATGAACGAGAGCATCAAGCTGGTGAAGAACACCGACTACTGGAAGAAGGGACGGCCTTATCTCGACGGCATCGAATACACGATCATGCCCGACCGCTCGACCCGCATGCTCTCGTTCGTGAGCGGACGCGTCGACATGACGTTCCCGACCGACGTCTCGGTGCCGCTGCTCAAGAACATCCGCCGCGATGCGCCGAGCGCCGTATGCACCATGCGCGCCACCGGCGTCGCCACCAATCTCATCGTCAATCGCGACAAGCCGCCGTTCGACGATGCCCGGATCCGCCGCGCGCTGGCGCTCACGCTCGATCGCAAGGCCTTCATCGACATCCTCAACGAGGGCGAGGGCAGCATGAGCGGTGCGATGCTGCCGCCACCCGACGGGGTCTGGGGCATGCCGCAGGAAATGCTGAAGAAGATCGCGGGATATGGCGACGTGGCCCGCGCCCGTGAAGAGGGGCGGGCGCTGATGAAGCAGGCCGGCTACGGCCCCGACAAGCGGTTGAAGGTCAAGGTCAGCACCCGCAACATCGCGACCTTCCGCGATCCGGCGGTGATCCTGATCGACCAGCTGAAGCAGGTCTATGTCGACGGCGAACTCGAGATCATCGACACCCCGGTCTACTACAACCGCGTCTTCAAGAAGGATTACTCGGTCGCCCTCAATCTCACCGGTTCGGCGGTCGACGATCCCGACGTCACCTTGTTCGAAGGCTACGCCTGCGGCTCGCTGCGCAACTACAACAACTACTGCGATCCGCAGATGACGAAGCTGTTCGAGGCCCAGTCGCGCGAGCTCGACAGCGAGAAACGCCTCAGGATGGTGTGGGACATCGACGCCAAGCTGCAGGAGGACATTGCCCGGCCGATCATCAACAATGGCCGCGCCGCGGCGTGCTGGCACCCCTACGTCAAGAACATCACCATACCGGTCAACAGCATCTACAACGGCTGGCGGTTCGAGGATGTGTGGCTCGATCGTTAGTCTCGCAGCCGATCAGGCGAGGCGGTCGAGTTCCTTGACGATGGCGTCGCCCATTTCCTGGGTGCCGACCTTCTTCACGCCCTCGGCCTTGCCGACGAGCAAGTCGCCGGTGCGATAGCCTGCCTTGAGCACGTTCTCGACGGCCTGCTCGACCATGTCGGCGTCCTTGCCGAGATCGAACGAGTAGCGAAGCATCATGGCGTAGCTGAGCGTCTGGGCGATCGGATTGGCCAGGCCCTTGCCGGCGATGTCGGGCGCGCTGCCGTGGATCGGCTCGTAGAGCGCCTTGCGGCGGCCGGAGGCGTCGGGCGCCCCGAGCGAGGCCGACGGCAGCAGGCCCAGCGAGCCGGTCAGCATCGAGGCTTCGTCGGAGAGGATGTCGCCGAACAGGTTGTCGGTGACGATGACGTCGAATTCCCGGGGCGCCCGCAGCAGCTGCATGGCCAGCGCATCGGCATACATGTGGCTCAGCGCCACGTCGCTGTAGCTCTCCTTGTGCAGCTTGGTCGCTTCCTCGCGCCACAGCACGCCGGTGTACATCACGTTGGCCTTCTCCGCGGAGAGGACCTTGTTCTTGCGCTTGCGCGCCAGCTCGAAGGCGACGGCGCAGACGCGGCGGATCTCCGGGGCGGTGTAGCGCTGGGTGTCGAAGGCCTCGACCTCGCCCTTGGCGTTGGTGTGGCGGCCGCGCGGCTCGCCGAAATACACGCCGCTCGTCAGCTCGCGGATGATCATGATGTCGAGACCCTTGACGATCTCGGGCTTGAGCGAGCTCGCGTCGACCAGCGCATCGAACACCTTGGCCGGGCGCAGGTTGGCGAACAGGTCCATTTCCTTGCGCAGGCGCAGCAGGCCGCGCTCGGGCTTCTTGCTGAAGTCGGCGGTGTCCCACTTCGGGCCGCCGACCGAGCCGAACAGCACCGCATCGGCCTCGAGCGCCGTCTTCATGGCGTCGTCGGAGAGCGGCACGCCGTGCTTGTCGAGGGCGGCGCCGCCCACCAGGTCTTCCTTGATGTCGAAGCCGACCGCGCGCTTCTTGCCCATCCAGGCGATGATCTTGCGCACTTCGTTCATGACTTCGGGACCGATGCCGTCACCGGGCAGCATCAGGAGATTGCGATTCGACGCCATTGTCTTGGTACTCTTGTGCTCGAGATTGAGGGCTGGATGACTACTCCGCGGCGTGGAGCCACGGCTGGGCTTCTCTCTGCTTTTTCTCGAAGTCGTCGATGTTCGAGCCCTTCTCGAGCGTGAGCCCGATGTCGTCGAGGCCCTCGAGCAGGCACTTCTTGCGGAACGGATCGAGCTCGAAATGGACCGTGCCGCCGTCCGGACCCTTGATCTCCTGCTTCTCGAGGTCGATCTCCAGGATGGCGTTCGAGCCGCGGCTCGCGTCGTCCATCAGCTTGGCGATGATCTCCTTCGGCATTCGGATCGGCAGGATGCCGTTCTTGAAGCAGTTGTTGTAGAAAATGTCGGCGAAGTCCTCGGAGATGATGCAGCGGATGCCGAAGTCGAGCAGCGCCCACGGCGCGTGCTCGCGGCTCGAGCCGCAGCCGAAGTTGGGGCCGGCCACGATGATCTTGGCGTTCTGGTAGGCCGGCTGGTCGAGGACGAAGTCCTTCTTCTGGCCATCGGCGGTCCAGCGCATCTCGTAGAAAAGACCGTCCTTCAGACCCGTCCGCTTGATGGTCTTCAGAAAGTTCTTCGGAATGATCATGTCGGTGTCGACATTGACCATCGGCAGGGGCGCCGCAACGCCCGAGAGAGTCGTGAATTTTTCCATGGAAACCCCGCGAAAGGCCGGAATTAACGGGCTTTCGCGGGGGCCGTCAAGCAGGCGAATCAGCCCGGGTTCAGCCGAAGCCCCAGCCGATGTCGGCGGCCATCGGCTGGCCGCGGCTCAGGTTGCTCAGCCCCTTGGCCGCACGGACGATGGTCCAGACCATCCAGAACACCAGGATCAGCCATCCGATGACGAAGAAGGCCAGGATCAAGGCGACCGCCAGCATCACGAAACCGCGCCAGAAGGTCGAAATCTGGAACTCGTAGTGGGAACGCTCCAGCGGCGTGCCCTCGTTCCGGTTGACGAAAGCCAGCACCACGCCGATCAGTGCCGCCGGATGCAGGACGAAGCCCACGAAGTACAGCAGGTAAACGAGCTGGGGGATGTTGCCCAGGATGTCGCCCGAGATGAGCGGCGGGCGGGGCGGCGCGGTTTCGTTTGCATTGCTCATGGCTCTGTCTCCTTTCAGCGAAGGGCCTCAACGCGTGATGACGACCAGTGTCCCGGCGATCATGTCGTGCAGGCCGTGCTTGCGGTCGGCGAAGGCCGCCATGACGCCGCCGATGCACGGGATGATGGTCGGGATGAACCTGGCGGAAAGTCGCGCGGGCTGATGTCCCGGACGGGTGGCGGCGCATTGGTCATGGCGACATTCCCCCGCAACGAAAACGGGCGGTGCATTGCTGCACCGCCCGGAAAGCCTACACGGTCGGTTGTACGACCGCTATTGGAAGTCGCGCACGTCCGCCAGGGTGCCCCGGATGGCGGCGGCTGCCGCCATCGCCGGGCTGACCAGGTGGGTCCGTCCACCGCGGCCCTGACGGCCCTCGAAGTTGCGGTTCGACGTCGAGGCGCAGCGCTGGCCGGGCTCGATGCGGTCGGCGTTCATGGCCAGGCACATGGAGCAGCCCTGGAGGCGCCACTCGAAGCCGGCCTCGAGGAAGATCTTGTCCAGACCCTCCTTCTCGGCCTCGGCCTTCACCAGGCCGGAGCCGGGGACGACCATGGCCGACACGCCGGCGGCGACCTTGCGGCCGCGGGCGATCTCGGCCGCCGCGCGCAGGTCCTCGATGCGGCCGTTGGTGCACGAGCCGATGAAGACGCGATCGATCGGCACGTCGACCAGCCTGGTGCCGGGCGTCAGGCCCATGTAGGCCAGCGACCGGGTCCAGGCCTCGCGCATGTTCTCGTCCGGCGCATTGGCTGGATCGGGGATCACGTCGGTGATCGGCAGCGCGTCCTGCGGGCTGGTGCCCCAGGTCACCATCGGCGGGATGTCCGAGGCGTTGAGGTCGAGGCGCATGTCGAAGTGCGCGCCCTTGTCGGACGGCAGACGGCGCCATTGCCCCAGCGCGAGGTCCCATGCGCCGCCCTGGGGCGCGAAGGGGCGGCCTTCGAGATACTGGAACGTCGTCTCGTCCGGCGCGATCAGGCCGGCGCGCGCGCCCGCCTCGATCGACATGTTGCAGACCGTCATACGGCCTTCCATCGTCATCTCGCGGATGGCGCGGCCGGCGTACTCGATCACGTAGCCGGTGCCGCCGGCGGTGCCGAGCTTGCCGATGATGGAGAGGATCACGTCCTTGGCCGTGACGCCGAGCGGCAGGTTGCCCTCGACCGCCACGCGCATGTTCTTGGCCGGCTTCTGGATCAGCGTCTGCGTCGCCATGACGTGCTCGACCTCGGACGTGCCGATGCCGAACGCCAGCGCGCCGAAGGCGCCGTGGGTGGAGGTGTGGCTGTCGCCGCACACGATCGTCATGCCGGGCAGGGTCAGGCCCTGCTCGGGGCCGATCACGTGCACGATGCCGCGGCGCGGGTCGTCCATGCCGAAGTAGGGCACGTGGAAGTCGGCGACGTTCTTCTCGAGCGTCTCGACCTGGATGCGCGACTCCTCGTCCATCGGACCGGTGGTGGTCGGCGTGTTGTGGTCGGCGACGGCGATGGTGGCGTCGGGACGGCGCAAGGTGCGGCCGGCCATGCGCAGGCCCTCGAAGGCCTGCGGGCTCGTCACCTCGTGCACGAGGTGGCGGTCAATGTAGATGACGCACGTGCCGTCGTCCTGACGATGGACGACATGGCTGTCCCAGATCTTCTCGAACAGCGTGCGCGGCGGAGCGGGCGGAGGCGGCGGAACCGCCGATTTCTTGCGGAACGCCATGGTGCGCCTACTTCTTCCCGCCGCCCTTGGCGGCGCGCACGGTCTTCTCTTCCTTGGGCTTTTCCTTCTTGAGCTTCTCGCGGCGCGGACGCTTGAGAGCCTCCTCGGCCTGGACGGCGATCAGCTCGCGCTGGGCCTCGGTGTCCTCGGCGATGCGGCTCGCCTTGCCGCGCAGGTCGCGCAGGTAATAGAGCTTGGCGCGGCGCACGACGCCCTTACGGACGACCTCGATTTCCCAGATGCTGGGGCCATAGAGCGGGAACACGCGCTCCACGCCTTCGCCGAAGCTGATCTTGCGCACGGTGAACGAGGAGTTCACGCCGGCGTTCTTGCGGGCGATGCAGAGGCCTTCGTAGACCTGAAGGCGCTCGCGGCTGCCTTCCTGCACCTTGACGTGCACCTTGAGGGTGTCGCCCGACTCGAAGTACGGCACGGGCCGCTCGGCCTGCACCTTGTCGATCGTCGACTGGCCGATCGCGTCTAGAATGTTCATCGTATCCGTCCTTTCATCACTTATCTTCGTTCGTCTTCGCGGTCCGCCGACGTTCCCACAGATCGGGCCGCCGCCGCCGCGTAATCTCTTCCCGCTGCTTCATCCGCCACTCCGCGACCCGGCCGTGGTGGCCCGAGACCAGGACCTCGGGCACGCGCCGTTCGGTTCCGTCCGGGCCGACCCAGGTCGCGGGCCGGGTGTAGTGCGGGTACTCCAGCAATCCGTCCTCGAAACTCTCCTCACTTGCCGATTCCGCCGCGCCCATCACGCCGGGCAGCAGCCTTACGCAACAATCCATCACCGCCATGGCCGCGATCTCGCCGCCCGAGAGCACGAAATCACCGACCGAAATCTCCTCCAGCGCGTGGGCCTCGATGACCCTTTCGTCCACGCCTTCAAATCTCCCACACACCAGCAGCACACCCGGTCCCGCCGCCAGCTCCCGCCCGCGCGCCTGAGTGAACGGCGCGCCGCGCGGCGAGAGCAGGATCTTCGACACACCCGGCGCCGCGATCGCCTCGATCGCCGCCGACAGGATGTCGGGCTTCAGCACCATGCCGGCGCCGCCGCCGAAAGGTGCATCGTCCACCGTGCCGTGGCGATCCTTCGCGAACCGCCTGATGTCGACCGCTTCCAGCGACCATACGCCTTCCGTCAATGCCTTGCCGGCCAGGCTCTCGCCCAGCGGGCCCGGAAACATCTCCGGAAAGAGCGTCAGCGCTGTCGCGCGCCACACGTCAAGTCTCCGCCTCCTTCGTTGCGCCGCCCGCCAGCAGACCCGCCGGCGGTTCGATCACCACCTTGCCGCCCGGGACGTCGATCTCGGGCACCACCTCGTCGGTGAAGGGCAGCATCAGCGAACCGCGTGACGCGCTTCCTCCCGACACTTCCATCGTCCGTCCCGCGCCGAAATCGTGGAAGGCCGTGACCTTCCCCCAATCCCGGCCGTCCCGGCCAATGGCACTCAGACCGATCAGGTCCGCCTCGTACCACTCCCGCTCGCCCGCCGCCGGCAACGCGCTGCGCTCCACGTAGAGCCGCAAACCCCGTATCGCCTCGGCCGCCGTGCGATCGGCTACGCCTTCGATCCGGGCCAGCACCATGCCCTTGGCGGTGCTCAGCGCTTCGACCCGGTACGTCTTCTTCCCCGTCTCGTCCGACAGCGGGCCATATGCGGCGATCGCCATCGGGTCCTCGGTGAAGCTCTTGATGCGCACCAGACCGCGTACGCCGTGCGGCGCCGCGACGGCGCCCAGCAGGACGCGGTCCCCGCTCATCAGGAAGCAGCGGCCTCCTCGGCAGCCGGAGCCGGAGCCGGCGGCGCTGCCGCAGCGGTGGCCTCGGCCGCCGCCGCTGCCTTCATGCGCTCCTGGGTCTTGGCGCGCGGCAGGGGCTTCTTGGTCTGCTCGCGGCGCTCGCGCGGCTTCATCAGCTCGGCGTTCGCCAGGAACTTGGCAACGCGGTCCGACGGACGGGCGCCGACCTTCAGCCAATGAGCGATGCGCTCCTTGTCGAGGGTGATGCGGGTCTCGTGCTCGCGCGGCAGCAGCGGGTTGTAGGTGCCCAGCTTCTCGATGAAGCGGCCGTCGCGCGGGCTGCGCGAGTCGGCCACGACGATGTGGAAGAACGGCCGCTTCTTGGTGCCGTGACGGGTCATACGGATGGCTAGCATTCTGTCTCCTTTAGAGTCGTCTGATTGTCCTGAAGTCCACGAAACTCTTTCAGCGCGGGAAACCCGGCGGCGGCGTCATGCCCCCGAGGCTGCGCATGAATCCTTTTTCTCCGAGCTTGTTCACTCGCTTCATCATCTTGACCATGTCGGCGTGCTGCTTGAGCAGCTTGTTGACGTCCTGGACCTGCACGCCCGAGCCCTTGGCGATGCGCTTCTTGCGCGAGGCGTGGATGACGTCCGGATTGCGCCGCTCCTTGGCCGTCATCGACAGGATGACGGCTTCCTGGCGCTTGAGCTGGCCCTCGTCGATCTTGGCCTTCGACATCGCGGCCTTGGCCTGCATGGCGCCCGGCAGCATGCCCATCAGGCCCGACAGGCCGCCCATCTTGCGCAGCTGGCGGAGCTGGCTCAGCAGGTCGTCCATGTCGAATTGGCCCTTGCGGACCTTGGCCGCGAGCCGCTCGGCATCTTCCTTGTCGATCGTCTCGGCGGCGCGCTCGACCAGCGAGACGATGTCGCCCATGCCGAGGATGCGGCCGGCGATGCGGTCGGGATGGAACGGCTCGAGCTGGTCGAATTTCTCGCCGACGCCGATCAGCTTGACCGGACGGCCGGTGACGGCGCGCATCGACAGCGCCGCGCCGCCGCGGCTGTCGCCGTCGACGCGGGTCAGCACGATGCCGGTGACGGCCAGCCGCTCGTTGAACGCCTTGGCGACGTTGACGGCGTCCTGGCCGGTCATCGCGTCGGCGACGAGCAGCGTCTCCTTCGGCTTGGCGAGGTCGGAGATCTGCTTGACCTCACCCATCAGCTCTTCGTCGATCGCCAGGCGGCCGGCGGTGTCGAGGATGAGGACGTCGAAGCCCTCGCGCCGCGCCGTCTCCAGCGCGCGCCGCGTGATCGCCAGCGGCATCTCGAGCGGCACGATCGGCAGGGTCGGCACGCCGGTCTGCTCGCCCAGCACCTTGAGCTGCTGCTGCGCGGCGGGGCGGCGCGTGTCGAGCGAGGCCATCATGACCTTGCGCTTGACCGAGAACGAGCCGCCGAACTCGGCCGCCATGCCCTGCGGTCCCTGGCTCAGGCGATAGCCGATCTTGGCGGAGGAGGTCGTCTTGCCCGAGCCCTGCAGGCCCACCATCAGGATGACGACCGGCGGGATCGCGTTGAGATCGAGGTCGGCCACGGTGCCGCCCAGCATTTCCACCAGGTGATCGTTGACGATCTTGACGACCATCTGACCCGGGGTGACCGAGCGTATGACGTCTGCGCCAATGGCCTTGGGACGGACCGAATCGATGAACTCGCGCACGACGGGCAACGCCACATCGGCTTCGAGGAGGGCGGTGCGGACCTCGCGCAGGGCCGCGTCGACATCGGCTTCCGTGAGCGCACCGCGCCCGCGAAGCTTGTCGAATACGTCGCCCAGACGTTTGCTGAGACCCTCGAACATGCCGTTCCAAAACTCCGTTCGCCCAAACGAAAATCGCGCCGATGCGCGAACCTTCGCGGATCAGCGGAGCTCCCCACAGGGGGAACCATAGAAATCGGCACGACCGATTGAGCGGCCGGGGTATAAGCTTTGAGGGGCGTGGAGTCAAAGTCTTGTCGTTTGAGAGTAACCCGTTGAGCCAGAAGGATTTCCGGCCGATTTCCGGCTGGACGCTCCTGCTTTTTCTGGGCGTGCTGGCCGCGGGGGTCCTGGCGGTCGGCTGGTTTTTGCGCGGCCACCCGCAGGGGCTGATCGGGATTCTCGGTCTGTTCTATATCGTGGCCCTGGCGTCGGTGGCGATCGCCGTGGCGCCGATGGGTCGCGACGCCGCCCCGGCGCTCGGCCTCGGTTGGGCCGGCTGGCGCTACGCCGTGTTCGGCGCGCTGGGCACGCTGGCCTTGTCCGTCGCCGTCAGCCAGATCGGCCCCGAGCCCGAGGGCATGAAGCAGGTCATGGAACTTGCGCAGGATCCACGCAAATTGTTGCCCAGCTTCGTGGCCTTCGCACTTCTGGCGCCGCTCGTCGAGGAATTGATCTTCCGCGGCCTGCTCTACGGCTGGGTCGAGAAGCGTTGGGGCTCGATGGTGGCGCTGGTCGTGAGTTCGCTGACCTTCGCCGCCGCCCACTACGAGCCCGCGCACATTCTCCTGGTGCTGCCGCTGGGCTTCCTGTTCGGCTGGCTGCGGCGGCGCACCGACTCGCTGGCGCCGTCGCTCGTGTCGCACATCGTCAACAACGGCTTCGCCGTGCTGTCGGCGGCCTTCCTCAATTAGGCCGCGCGCTTGCGCTCGATTTACGCCGCGAGCTTGCGCTCGATTTACGCCGCGAGCTTGCGCTCGACGAACTCGAGCCGGTCCTGGCCCCAGAACCTCTCGCCATCGATCACGAAGAACGGCGCGCCGAACACGCTCTGATCGATGGCGTGCCTGGTGTAGGCCTCGCGCTTGGCGGTCATGCCCTCGCTTGCCTTGAGGGTGGCGTCGGCGTCGACTCCGCATTCCTTCAGGATCGCCTTCAAGGTCGCGGGGTCGGCGGGGTTCCTGTCCTCGGCCCAGACGGCCGCGAGCACGGCATGTGCCACCTTGATCGCGTCGGCCATGCGGCCCTGCTCGCGCAACGCGATCACGCATCTGGCCGCCGCCATCTCGTCGTGCGGGAAGAACCTGGGCTCGAGCGTGATCTTGATGCCGAGATGGTCGCGCCAGCGCTTCAGCTCCATCATGCGATAGGCCTGGCGCTGCGGCGAACGCTTGGGCAGCGGCAGGCCGCCCGACACGGCGAACACCGAGCCGAAATCGACCGGCCAGATCGTCACGTCTGCCTTGTGTTTCGCCGCAATCGCCTCGAAGCGCCGGGAAGCGAGATACGCCCAGGGCGAGTTGAGCGAAAGATAGTAGTCGACGTGCTTGGCCATTCGTTCCTCCGTGGGGCGGACTGTGGCATCTTTTGCCGGTGACGGAAAAGGCCATCGCGATCACCGGCGGCGACGCCGCCTACTTCGACCTGATGCGCGACTGCATCGGGTCGCTGCGCGCGACGGCGGAAGGCCGCGCGCTGGCGCTGGGCGTTCTCGACTGCGGGCTGACCGACGAACAGCGCGACTGGTGCCGCGCACAAGGCGCCATCCTGGTCGAGCCGGTGTGGGATTTCGACTTTCCCGGCCGCGAGAAGCTGAAGGACGGCTACAAGGCGCTGACGGCACGGCCGTTCCTGCCGCGCTATTTTCCGGGCTTCGATCTCTATCTCTGGATCGACGGCGACTGCTGGGTCCAGCAGGGCGACGCACTCTCGCTTTTCCTGTCGGCCGCCCGCACCGGCGCGCTTGGCGTGGCGCCGGAGATCCATCGCTCGATGCGGCACTATCGTCATGCGTGGACGGAGTTCTCGACGATCAACGGCGCCGCCTACGAGCAAGGCTTCGGCAAGGAGACCGCCGAGCGGCTGATCCGCTATCCGCTGATCAATGCCGGCGTCTTCTCGCTGAAGGCCGCTGCGCCGCACTGGGCGGGCTGGGCCGGGGTGCTGGGCGAAGCGCTGCAGCGCTCGGCCAACATGACCGACCAGATCGCGCTCAACGTGCTGGTCTACGACCACGGTTTCGCCTGCGAGCCGCTGCCCAGCCGCTGCAACTGGCCGATCCACCATGCGACGCCGGCCTGGGATGCCGACCGCGGGTTGTTCGTTGAACCGGCGATGCCCTACGAGGCGCTCGGCATCCTGCACATGACCATCTACACCAAGCGGCTGGCCACCCTCGACGTGCGCGAGATCGGCGGTCCGCTGGCGGGACAGGTCCGCGCACGCTCGTTGCGCTGGCCCGGCCGCGCATTGCGCGAACCCCGACGAACCGCCATATAGCCCGGCATGAGCGGGACCCCGTTTCTCAAGATGCACGGGCTGGGCAACGATTTCGTCATCCTCGACGATCGGGCCGGCACGCTCGGCCTGTCGCCCCAGCGCATCAGCACGATCGCGCACCGCCAGCTCGGCGTCGGCTGCGACCAGCTGATCGTGCTGGAGAAGCCGACCGAGCGCGAAGCCGACGTCTTCATGCGCATCTACAATCCCGACGGCGGCGAAGCCGGCGCCTGCGGCAATGCCACGCGCTGCGTGGCCTCGCTGCTGATGGACGAGCGCAAGACCGATCACGCCATCGTGCAGACGATCTCGGGCCTGCTGGATTCGCAGAAGACCGGCGTGGGCGCCAATGGCCTGCCGGTGATCGCCGTCGACATGGGCCTGGCCAAACTCGACTGGCGCGAGATTCCGGTCGCCCAGGCCTGCGACACCAATCACCTGCCGGTCGGCGCCGGCGTGTTGCAGGATCCGGTCGGCACCAGCATGGGCAACCCGCACGCCACCTTCTTCGTCGACGATCTGGACTCGGTTCCGATCGCCGACCTCGGCCCGCGGCTCGAGCATCACGCCTTCTTTCCCGAGCGCGCCAACATCGGCGTGGCGCAGATGGTCGGCACGGACCGGCTGCGCCTCAAGGTCTGGGAGCGCGGCGCCGGCCTGACGCTCGCCTGCGGCTCGGGCGCCTGCGCCGCCGGTGTCGCCGCGGCACGGCGCGGCCTGTCCGGCCGCCAGGTCGAAGTGATCGTCGAGCACGGCACGCTCGTCATCGAATGGATGCGCGACGATCATGTGCTGATGACCGGCGGCATCGCGCTTGCCTACAAGGGCGAATTGCCTCAGTCCCTGGGCGCGTCGTTGGCCGCATGAGCGAGGAAAAGGGCTCCTGGCTGTCGCGGCTGCGCGGCGGCCTCGCCAAGTCGACCAAGCGGGTCACCGAGAGCATCACCGGCCTCTTCACCAGGAAGAAGCTCGACCAGTCGACGCTGGGCGAACTGGAAGACGCGCTGATCCAGGCCGATCTCGGCGTCGCGGTCGCGGCGCGCCTCGTCGCGAAGCTCGGCCGCGAGCGCTTCGGCAAGGAAGTGACCGACGAGGAAGTGCGCGCCGCCTTTGCCGACGACATCGCCGAGATCCTGGCCCCGGTGGCCGTGCCGCTGGCGATCGACCCGGCGCGCAAGCCGCACGTCGTGCTGGTCGTCGGCGTGAACGGCAGCGGCAAGACCACGACCATCGCCAAGCTCGCCCATCTCTTGAAGGGCGAGGGGCGCAAGGTCATGCTGGCGGCCGGCGACACGTTCCGCGCCGCCGCCGTCGAACAGCTCAAGGTGTGGGGCGACCGCGCCGGCGTGCCGGTGATCTCCAGGGAAACCGGCGCCGATGCGGCGGGGCTCGCCTACGAGGCGCTGGAGCGCGCCAGGGCCGAGGCCTATGACGTGTTGCTGGTCGACACGGCGGGCCGCCTGCACAACAAGGCCAACCTGATGGAAGAGCTGGCCAAGATGGTGCGTGTGATCCGCAAGCTCGATCCCGACGCACCGCACTCGTGCCTGCTCGTGCTCGACGCCACCACCGGCCAGAACGCCCATGCCCAGGTCGAGACCTTCAAGAGCCTGTCGCCGATCGACTCGCTGGTCGTGACCAAGCTCGATGGCAGCGCCAAGGGCGGCGTGCTCGTGGCGCTGGCGGAGAAATTCAAGCTGCCGGTGGTTGCCATCGGTATCGGCGAAGGCATCGACGACCTCAGGCCCTTCGAGGCCCGTGCCTTCGCCCGCGGATTGATGGGATTGCCGGCATGAGCCTCGACGCCAAGGAACCGAAGGACGAGCCCGGCCCGCGCCGGCTGTATGCATCGGCGCTCGAGCTGGCGCCGCTGGTGCTGTTCTTCATCGCCAACGGAAAATTCGGCATCTACTACGGCACCGGCACGTTCATCGTGGCGACCGCGATCGCGCTGCCGTGCTACCGCTGGCTCGAGGGCCGCTGGCCGATCATGCCGCTGGTCGGCGGCTTCTTCGTCCTGGTGTTCGGCGGCCTCACGATCTGGCTGCAGGACGAGACCTTCATCAAGCTGAAGCCGACCATCGTGAACTGCCTGTTCGGCACGATCCTGGGCGGCGCCCTGCTGCTGTTCAGGAAACCGTTGCTGAAGCCGTTGTTCGGCGCCGCCTTCCGGCTGACCGACGCCGGCTGGGCCAAGCTCACCGTGCGCTGGGCGCTGTTCTTCTTCGTGCTGGCTGGCGTCAACGAAATCTTCTGGCGCAACTTCACGACCGACACCTGGATCGCCAGCAAGATGTTCGTGAGCTTCCCGCTCACCCTCGTCTTTGCCTTCTTCCAGATCCCGCTGCTCAAGCGCTACTGGGATGGCGACGACAATCCCTTCGCCAAGGATTCGCCCGCGGCCGCGGTCAAGGATCCGGCTGACGGCGCCGAGCTCTAGAGTAGCTGCGGCCGCAGCGCCTCGGCTTCCTGCGTGAGCGCGGGGACGTGGCGTTCGGCGGCGGAGCCGACCGACGAATCCTCGACCCAGACGGCGACGCAGAGGGCCGCGATGGTCACCCCGTCGTAGCGGCGCAGCGGCACCGCGGCGGCGTGGTAGCCGCGCCGCCATTCCTGCGCGGTGATGGCGAAGCCCTCCTTGCGGACATGCATGATCTCCGACCGGAGCGCGCGCTTGTCGGTCACCGTGAAGTCGGTCGAACCCTTGGGCTCGAGTGAATCGAGCCAGCCGTCGAGCGCCTCGTCCGGCATCTGGCTCAGGATGGCGCGACCGGCGGCAGTGTTGAAGGCGGGCCGGCGCAGGCCGATGGTCGGCGCCAGCACGTCGGGCCGGCCGTGCAGCGAATGGCCGATCACCATGATGTCGTGGCCGTCCAGCACCGCGGCGAAGCACGACTGTTCGGTGCGCTCGGCCAGCCGCTCGCAGGCCGGCTGGACGACGGTCGAGATCATGTTGGAGCCGAGGTAGGCCGACGCCAGCTCCATGATCCTGGGCGTGAGCCGGAAGGTGCGGCCGTCGCTCGCCGCCAGCCCGAGGCAGGTGAGCGTGTAGAGCGCGCGGCGCACGCTGGGCTTGGGCAGGTCGGTGGCGCGCGCCACGTCGCTCAGGGTCATGTGGGTCCTGTCGCGGCCGAACGCGCCGATCACGCGCAGGCCGCGCGCGAAGGCCTCGAGGAAATCCGGCCCATGGCCGCTCGCCGCGCGCCTCTCGGCATCGGCCGCCCGCAGTCGCGCCATCTACGCCCTCCCGAAATCGGTCACGGCTGGATAGCCCACGTGCTCTCGGCGTCAACCAGAAGTTCCACCGCGTCGCCCACCGCGGCCGCGTGCGTCGCCGGACATTCGACGCCGAAACGCAGGCCCGCGGTCTCGACCGTCAAGGTACGGCGCGGCCCGCGGAACACGCCGTCGATCACGCGGCCCTGCCAGGCGATCTTGCCGGCCGTCGAGGTGCCAGGACCCGCCAGCATCACGTCCTCCGGCCGCACCACCAGCAGTACCGTCGCGTCGCGGTCGAACGCGCATGCCGCCCGGCAGGCGCCGCGCCAGCCGGCGCCGGCCACCGACAGCGCCCACTCGCCGCCCTCCGCCGCGCGGCAGTCGATGACCCTCGCCTCGATCAGGTTGGGCGTGCCGAAGAACGCCGCGACCTCGCGGCTGGCCGGTCGGCGATAGACCGTCTCGGGCCCGCCGATCTGCAGGATGCGGCCGCGCTGCATGATCACGACGCGGTCGCTGAGCGCCATCGCCTCCTCCTGGTCGTGGGTCACGTAGATCGTCGTGATCCGCAGCCGCCGCTGCAGGGCACGGAACTCGTCGCCCATCTGGGTGCGCAGGCGTGCGTCGAGGTTGCTGAGCGGCTCGTCGAGCAACAGCACCTCGGGCTCGAACACCAGCGCACGGGCGATCGCCACCCGCTGCTGCTGGCCGCCCGAGAGCGCCGGCGCCGGCCGGTCGGCGTAGCGCTCCATCTCGACGAGCTCGAGCGCCTTGGTCACCCGCGCGCGGATCTCGGCCTTGGCGACGTGGCGGACGGACAGCGGATAGGCCACGTTGTCGAACACCGTCATGTGCGGCCAGATCGCGTAGGACTGGAACACCATGCCGAGCTTGCGCTGGTCGGGCGGCACGAACAGGCCCGCCCGGGCGTCGCTGACCAGGCGGCCGCCGATCTCGATGCTGCCGGTGTCGTTGCGTTCCAGTCCCGCCACCATGCGCAAGGTCGTCGTCTTGCCGCAGCCCGAGGGGCCGAGCAGGGTGATGAACTCGCCGTCCTCGATCGACAGGTCGATGTCGTCGACCGCCTTGAGGTCAGCGAAGTGCCGGCCGACGGCGCGCAGGGTGACGCTGGGCACTGGCTGGCGCCGCCTACTTGTAGATCTCTTTGGCCAGCGCCAGCATGGCGTCCTGCCGCGACGGCGTCGTGGTGCCCATCGCCTTGGTGGCGAGCAATGGCCTGATCTCCGCCGACGTCTTCTCGACCACGCCCTTGACCACCGGATTGTAGCCGGCGTTGGCGAAGACGAGCTGCGACTCGGGTTCGAGATAGTGGTTCAGGAACACGCGCGCGGCATTGGGGTGGGGCGCGTTCTTCAAGGTCGACAGGTCGAAGCGCACGTAGGGCCGGCCCTCCGCCGGCACGATCGGTTTCACCGGCAGGCCCTTCAGGTTGTTGTAGTCCTGCAGCGAGAACGGGATGTAGAGCGGGAATTCGCCGCGCGCGACGCGGCGCTCGCTGTTGGCGAGATCGCGCGAGAAGACCGGCTTCTGCGCCGCGAGCTTGTCATGGAATTCCTTGCCGAAGGCGTCGTACATCACCATGAAGAACACCGCGCCGCCGCCCAGCGCGCGATAGTCGTCGGACAGGATCTTGCCGGCCCACTTGGGGTCGAGGATGTCCTTCCAGGCCTTGGGTTCGTCGGCGGCCTTCACCATGTTCTTGTTGACCATCACGCAGTAGCTGATGACCTCGGCCGGGATGCTGATCTCGGTCGCTGCGTACGGCGCTTCGATGTTCTTGAGGTTGGGGACGGCGCCGTGCGGCTGGAAGTTGCCGTCCTGCGTCATCAGCCACGTGGTCGTGCTGCCGTTGTGATGGAGATCGCCCAGGAAGCGGCCGGCCGACTGTTCGACCCTGACCCGCTCGCGCACCTCGCTGGCGCGCGCCTCCAGCAGTTCGACCTTGATGCCGTATTTGGCCTCGAAGGCCTTGAACACGATCTTGTGGAAGGGCGAGCCGATCGAGGCGGTGTAGACCGCGATCTTGCCTTCCTTCTTGGCCGCCTCGACGACCTTCGGCCAGTCGGCGTCCTGCGCCGACGCCGGGCGCGCGAGCGCGGTGGTGGCGGCAAGCCCTCCCAGAACGGTTCTTCTCAGCATGGCGGTTCCTTCCCTGTTCGGTTTCAAAGCGTGCTGATGCGTCTCTTGATGAAGCGAAGCTGGACCCAGCGGAACACCAGCACGAGGACCAGCATGATCAGCCCGATCACGCTTACCTCCTCGGGCTTGCCGCCGAGCCACAGCTTCAGCATCACCACCGACACGACTTCGGTGTCGGGGACATAGAGCAGGATCGACGCGCTGAGCTCGCGCATGATGCCGAAGAAGATCAGCACCCAGCCGACGGCGAAGGCAGGCCAGGCGAGCGCGATCAGGATGCGGCCGAGCGTCTGCCACCAGCCGGCGCCGTGCACGCGCGAGCATTCCTCGATGTCGCGGGCGATCTGGGCGTAGGCGCCCGAGGTCACGCGCACCGCCACCGGCGTGCCCAGCGCCACATAGGCCAGCAGCAACGCCCACAGGGTGCCGTAGATCGGGATCGAATGCGGCAGGGTGGCGAAGCCCCACAGGAAGCCGATGCCCAGCACCATGCCCGGCATCATCCACGGCAGCCAGGCCAGGATGTCGATCAGCCGCCGGCCGCGCCAGGTCGTGCGCGTGGTCACGTAGGCCACGATGCCGCCCAGCGTCATCGTCGCCGTGGCGCCGAGCACGCCCAGCAGCATGGTGTTGCCGAAGGCGTGCCAGAACTCGTCGTTCTCCCAGACGTCGCGATAGTGCTGCAGGGTCAGCATGTCGAGCTGGTAGAAGCCGAAGAACTGGAAGAACGAGCTCAGCAGGAGCTGGCCGACCGGCAGCGCGACGGTGAGGACGAAGAAGGCGACGCAGATCGCGAACGCCAGCCAGCGCCAGGCGCCGAGCCGCGTGACGCTGGGCGAGTAGCCCTTGCCGGTCACGGTCGTGAAGCTGCGGCCGCCGAGCAGGCGCGACTGGATCACCAGCAGCAGGAACATCAGTGCCATCGCCGCGAAGCCCAGCGCGGTCGCAAC
>Ga0070680_100000756_pt1 | contig 22565 bp, 18 predicted proteins | sample KBSC73BmetaG_FD_64672 | JGI IMG/M metagenome (GOLD analysis project Ga0070680, IMG submission 64672) | Corn rhizosphere microbial communities from Kellogg Biological Station, Michigan, USA - KBS C7-3B metaG | ecosystem: Host-associated > Plants > Roots > Rhizosphere | place: USA: Michigan...
GTAGGACGTGATGCGCGAAGTAAACACTCTCGCCAGATGCGAGACTCATGTCGGCAACGGGAACATAAACACCTTCGATCTGACAGAAAGAGTTGCCGAACTGAAGTTTGGCCATGTCTTTTCTGCCGGGCAGTTCTGACCAGCCCGAGTTCGTTACGACTGCGTGCGCGTCGATCGAGGCGCCGCATGCGAGACAACTAAGAGTTGAGCCGTCGGAGACCAGACCGCACCACGGGCATGTATGTGTTGTTTGCGTCATTGCTTATAAGTCCAATGTTCAATGTCCAATGTTCAAAGTCGAAATTCTATTGGACTCAATCCGTATGATGATGAACGTACATCGACTGAATACCGATGCGTCCCGGTCCAGTCATGCGCGCGAGGTTCATACCCGTACCTCCGAAGAAGCCGGTGGTTAGTTGTTGCGATTCAATATTCATCGTCACTGACGAATCTTTGTAGAGGAACGCACCCGGCTCAACCATGATGCTTTCACCAGGCCGCAGTACACGCTCAAAAACATTCCCGTATCCGTGCAGCAGCAGTAAACCCGGCTGGTCCGAGGTGACAAAGCGATCCATGAACATTCCCTGCCCGCCGAATAGAATATTGCGTAATCCCTTGATACGAACATAAGAGTAAGAAATGTGATGCGAGGCTAATAGGAATGCGTGTTCGCGAACGTCGAGTTCCATCCCTGGATGAAGGGGCAGCACAACTAGTTCGCCCGTCGCGTCACGAGAGAAAGCAATTCGCCCCGGTCCATGGGCGACGCTGATGATAAAAGGCATACCGGCCAGGGCACGTTTAATCCCGCCTTGCAGCGACATTACGGACATCGGAGTGTGATCATCTTTCCAAAGCAGTACGTGATGTTCAAAGAAAACAGAGTCGCCCTGTCCGAGGTTGAGCTCTGCTGCCGGAACAATCTCGCCTTCGACCTGGCACGTGCTCAATCCAAAATGAATCTCGGTCATGTCCCTTATGCGCGGTGCCTCGCGCCATCCTGATTCACTCACCAGATTCTTTACATCCAAAGGTGCGCCACACGACCAGCACGAAAGCGCAGTCTTCTGATTTATTCCCTGGCACCATTCACAAGTGATTCGTTCAAAAGGTTCTGATGCGGCGGGACTCGATGCCACATGCGGTGCCTCCGTTTTCACGGGTGTGCCAACTGGTATCTGATTTTGTTGTGGTGGGGGACTATCAGAAATCAATTTGGTTCCGTCAAAGCCACAAAAAGTTTCAGTATCGGCAAAGGTCTGAGTACATTTTGGACAGCGTTTCATGATGATTCCAATTCTTCAACTATTAGAATGAGACGGTTCATATTACTACAAGCCATCGTCACTCCGGAGGAGTGCCGTGTTTATAGTTCTAGAGGTTTCTAAAGTTGCGCACTCCTGTAGGAGTGCTATGTTCCTCGTTGTTTATTAATTTGAACTCCGCGACACATCCCTGCCTTTAATGAGTTAGTTGGTCGGGAACATCGCACTCCTCCGGCGTGGGAACCTTCGACCATCGAACCTCGCCACTAACGCTTGATTACACCGCCTCAACTTTTGTTTAAATTTCTACCGCGTCTCCGCCGATGTGGTCTAACTGCATGCAAGATCATATGATGATCCAACGATGAACAAACTCTGGCTCGCTCAATTACTTTTGCTCCTGCTATCACCCAGCGTGCTGGCCCAGGCTGGCAATCACGCAAGTAAACCTCTCTATGCAAGCGATCTGAGTTCCACGGTGGCGGGGACCAAAACAACTTACCTTGAACTGATTCATAGAATTGTCCCGGACTTACAAATCGATGCCAATGACGCCGACGTGGCAATCGGTCATAAAACGATCCGCTTCAAACACCTGTCAGAAAAGAAGAAGCCTCCCCCGCTCGAGGGCGACATAAAACTCGACAGTTTTCAACCGTACTGGATCAAGAGCGACGGCCGGCGAGTGCTTTTGTTGGAACTGAATTTATCGGCGGCGGACGCCAACCAGGGAACGAATTACGAGGGTGAGGCGGACATCATTGCCGCGTTCACGATGCAACCTGCAATCACGCTCCTGGATGTAATGGATGTGAAGACTGATCGCTTCTCCGGTTTCTATGAGAACCCTTCAACATTCCAACTAACTCCGCAAAGCGACGCATTCCTGGTTAGTAGTACCCACTCGAATGCCGGGGAAAGCTATACCGATCTTAATGTCTTATTTCTGAATCACGATCGAATCGAAATAATTACAAACATATTTCTCTTCGACACGCAGGGATGCGGCGCGACGTTTACTGAAACGCCTTCGTTTCAGGTAATGCTCGGAAGCAGCAGGTATCCAAACGTTCTTGTGACAGTAAAGGTGAAGAAGGATGCGGACCCTGAAGAATGTGATCGCCGAACTCGTGGCTATGTCAAAACCTACCGAGCGCTCTATCAATGGAATTCACCAAAGCGCGAGTATCGAACGAACTCAAAACAATTTGCAGCATTAGACAAATTCAATAGGAATAGATTGTAAGACTCAGACCAACACGAACCTCGCTTGCCCTCTTCCTGACTGCGGTTATTTTTGGAGGTTTGTATCAGCGCCGGCCCGCCGTTCGCGCAGCATTAACAACACATGCAAAATAAACATCAACACCGACGCTGCGATCACTACCATCAAACCTGTGCGAACGTCTCCTGCAACTCCACCGACGGCGCTCGAAATGTAACCAACCGCGGGGGGAATAACTAACAACCCTGCGAACCCAACTCCCATTACAAGGCTCATCGCGGTTCCGGCAATTCGCGGCATCATCACGGATGCAAGTCCGACAGATGTCGGGAACGTTGGCCCCATACCAAATCCTGCGGCGATCAGACCAACCCGAACTGTAGTGGAACTGTTAGTTGTAAAGGCGATGATCAACGCGATCGTTGTCAGCAGCGATCCGACGGTTATAAGCACGTAGCTATTAACGCGAAGAACTCCAAGCAGAAAACTTGACACAAGTCGACCCACGAGCAACGCCGTCGCGAAAAGTGTCAGCGTAGTTAGTGCGTAACCAGCAATTGCATAACCCGTCGTATCCGTTTCGAAGAACTTACTGAGCATTGCCGGCGACATATTCGCAATCGACGCGACTCGATCCGCAGTCAATCCATGACTAGCAAGGATGCGCGGGTCTCTTTCCATGAATGTGACCACCCATTTCCCGACCGACACTTCCGCACCGACGTACATGAAAAGCGCTGTCGCCAGGAGCAGGAAAGAAGGGCTGCGAAACAATGACCCCGCCGCGCCAACAGGAAAACTCTCGGCGTGAAGCGAACGAGGAAAGCGCGAGAATACTATTAACAACAACAGAGCGAAGCTCAATCCACTCAGCATCCAGAAGATCGATGTCAAGCCGCCGCGTCTTTGCAAACTTTGAACGACCAGCGGTAATGAAGCGAGACCCAGACCAAAACAGATGTCCAGTAGGTTGAGCGCAGCGTTTCGCCAACCTGCGGCAACATCGGCAACGAGAGCGTGACCAGCAGCGACGATCGCATTTGCGCCAAGTCCGAGTAGCAAAGAGCAAGTGAAGACATAGAGCAATGCGGACGCTGGAGACACTTTGGAAACCGTTACAGCGAATCCGAGCATCGGGACAATTACTAAGGCTGTGCCGAAGACGAGCGCAACCTTCTTTCCGATCCGATCGATAATCGGACCGCTCACCAGATAAGCGACGACGGCTCCAATTGCATTGATCAGGAGAAATGTTCCAACAGTACTATCGTTGGGCAGGAATTGATTTCGCTCCAGAGTAGGCAACACTGACCCGGGAAGTGCGGCCAGCAATCCATAAACAAAGATACCGAAGAAGGCAATCGTCATCAGGACGATCGCATGGGCAACGGGGGATTGTTTAGACATATTCGAATCTCAAATTGAGATTTCAGATTGGTCAGTAGTCAGGGTCCAGTAGATAGGACCTATATGACCTATTGGACCTATTCCGTCCTATCATCGATCATTTACCAATTCACCGCGCTTTCCATCGCCCCTGCGCAACCAGCGGCACGAACGTATCGAGTCCTTCGGGTCTGAACTGAATCGTTCTCTCCTGTTCTGCGCTCATATAGGCGGTCATTAAAAGCTCCGTTACTTCAAGCCCGGCACGAAAATCTTCTTCCGGTTGTTTTCCATCGAGGAAACATTGCACGAAATACCGATTCTGCGACTCGTAGCCGTACTCGGCAGCTTCATTTCCCAACACTGGCATTAGCCCTTGTTCTGCATTCTGTTTTTCAACCAGGTCTTCTCCGGTCGATCCTTTCACTTCCCTGCTTAGGAAAAGTCTCAGGCCACTGTCGAGCGAGTTCATGGCTAATGAATATTCCGGTCCAAGTACCTCGAGGCTAAGGCGAAGACCAGCGCCGACATAGCTCCAGGAAGTTGTTACTTCAACAATCAAGGGATTGTTATTTTCGTCTGCGTAATTGATGGTGGCTCGCGCAAAATCTTCAGCGGGTGACTTTTGATAATCGACCTCTGATCCCATGTTCTTCCGCAGTACTTCAGAGTACTCAGCTCGTGACCACTTCAAGCTGGCGATCTGTGCTGAAACTTTTAGCGGTCGAATGCTTGAACGCGGCGCGCCGGGTTTCGTCAACATGAATCGTGCAACTTCCACACTGTGACACATCATGTCGTTCAATACACCGCCACCCTGGAGTTCGCCGCGCCAAAACCATGGTGAGTGTGGACCACTGTGTTCTTCAGCAGCGCGTGCCAGGTAGGGGCGACCAGTCAATGCCGCGGCACGTTTCCACATGATCTCTTTGCCGCGTGTAACCGACGGCGCAAAGATTTGATCCTCCAGATAACCATGCAGTAACTTCGAGCGCTCGACCATTTCTACCATCCGCTTGGCTTCTGCAACATTCCGTGCCAGCGGCTTCTCACAAGCAATGCCGATCAACTTTCCTTTTCCTGCATCGAGCGCATCGCAGATGGCCTGCATGTTCTGTAGACGTTGGTGGTTTGGACCACAGAGCCAGACACAGTCGATCTCGGGAGCGGCAACCATCTCTTCGATGGAATTGAATGGACGCGCATTGCCGACGCGCAGATCTCGTGCAACTGCCGCCGTAGCTGCTGCGTGTTCGGCGTTCGGACTATAGATACCGAGCACGTCTGCGTCACGAACTCCGCGCCATGCCTGCAGATGAAACTTTGCGACAAAACCACTGCCAATGAATCCAACACCTAGCTTGTTCGCCATTGAGAGTTCCTTCTGAAATAATCAAAGACTGTCGTGCTGGGACCGCAGGCGTCCCCGCCTGCCCGCGTCCAGCCTAACCAAGAACATTGTTTCTGAGCCCCTCGAGGAGATGGAGTTGGTCCTTCACGACGCCGGCAGGCGGGGACGCCTTGCAGTCCCAGCACGATGTTGCTTGATACTCCTTGACAGAAAACCTCCGGCTGGAAAGAATCCGTAGCGCAAGTTCTTCCAATCTGGTTTCTCGCGTCACCATACTAATCAACCATGTTACTCCGACTTGCTCTCGTAACGATCGGTCTCTTTATCACAACCCAACTAGCTTCCGCGCAAAATTCACTCGGCGTGTTTGCCGGCAATACGGATGTTGGCAACCCGCTCAAAAAAGGTTCTGTGGTCTACGACGATACGCAACAGCGCTACGTCATCGAAGGTGCAGGAACGAATATGTGGACCAACCATGACGAGTTTCAATTTGTGTGGCAAAGAATCAGCGGAAACTTCATCGCCACTGCTCGCGCATCTTTCATCGGCAAAGGCGTAGAGCAGCATAGAAAAATCGGCTGGATCGTGCGTTCCACTCTCGACGCAGATGCTGCTCAGGTCAGCGTCGTATTGCACGGCGATGGTCTCACGTCTCTCCAGTTTAGAAAATCGAAAGGAGCTAACGTCGAAGAACTCAGATCAGAACTCTCAGGGCCAGACATTCTTCAGTTAGAAAGAAAGGGAGATACGTACACGCTTTCCATCGCTCATTTCGGAGATGCCTTTGGCGAGCCGAAACAAGTCACAATCGATCTTGGAAACGAAGTATATCTTGGACTGTTCGTTTGTTCGCATAACAAAGACGTCATCGAGAAGGCCAGGTTCGACAATGTTCGCATCACGCGGCCCGCACCAGACAACTTTGTTCCTTATCGTGATTACATTGGCAGCGATCTGGAAGTCATGGACCTCGCGACGGGTCAGCGAACCATCATCTATACCGCACCGGATTCTTTTCAGGCACCAAACTGGACGAAAGACGGTAAGGCATTAATCTTCAATCGCAACGGTCGCCTGTATCGCTTCGATTTGAAAGCAAAACAACCTACTGCCATCGAAACCGGTTCCGCCATTAACAATAACAATGATCACGTTCTGTCGTTCGATGGACGTATGATCGCAATTAGTAATCACAGCAAAGACGACGGAAACGCTTCTATCGTCTACACGCTTCCAGTCAACGGTGGTATGCCGCGGCGTATCACAGATAAAGGGCCATCATATCTACACGGTTGGTCGCCTGACGGTAAGTACCTGGTCTTCACCGGCGGCAGAAATAACGAGTTTGATATTTACAAGATCGCCTCAACCGGCGGCGAAGAGATAAAACTAACCACGTCTCCGGGACTTGACGATGGTCCGGAATTCACCCCGGATGGGAAATACATCTATTTCAATTCAACTCGATCCGGAACAATGCAAATCTGGCGCATGAAGCCAGACGGCACAAATCAGGAACAAGTTACAAACGATGAATATAACAACTGGTTTCCGCACATCTCTCCAGATGGCAAATGGATCGTCTTTCTCTCTTTTCTGAAAGACGTAAACCCAAACGACCATCCTTTTTACAAGCACGTCTATATACGATTGATGCCCGTGAATGAGGTGAAGCCTCGAGTGATCGCGTACGTGTATGGCGGCCAGGGCACGATAAATGTTCCGTCATGGTCCCCAGACAGTAGGCGCATCGCGTTTGTGAGTAATAGCCAACACTAGCTTAAAGGGAAAATCTAAATCTGACATACAAGCACAGTCGGGAAGGGGGCAACGAACCTCCAAACAACCGCCGTCAGGAAGGGGGCAAGCGACCAAACAACAACCAAACCCAACCAGAACCTGAGCGCGCCTGGCAAAGCTCCAAACTAAAGTTTCAGTGTCTCTAAGAATCGGAGACTCTCAGGGATCTGAGTAACCGAACTGGACGATTCATCTTCGAGAAAGTACCACTTAACTCCAGCCTCCTTTGCTGCTCGTATAACATCAGTCCAGGAAATTACACCCTGGCCCAATGCCGCATTATTTTCGATATCAGTTTCGCCACGAAGATTGCGTGGCGTACCCTGTTTCATATCTTTCAGGTGCATTAAGACGAAGCGATTTCCATAGCGCTTCAGCAAGTTCACCGGATCCTGTTCGGCGTTGACGACCCAATAAACATCCATCTGAAATTTCACGTAACGCGGATTTGTTTCCTTTGCCAAAAGATCGAACAGGGTGCCATTTGCGTATGGAGCAAACTCGTAACCATGTATATGGTAGAAAAACTTTAGCTTGCTCCTGGCAAGCAACTGACCGGCTCGATTGAAAACTCCCGCCATCTCGTGAACCTTTTTTTCATCCAGCGGGTGAGGGTGATCGATCCAGGCGCAACCTACGTACTGCAGGTCAAAGACTTTCGCTTCGTGGATCACATCATCAATGTGGTCTCGAAACTGCTCGTAGGAGTAGTGTGCGCTGATGGCCCTCAAACCTTTGGCTTTTAGCTCTTCGTTGAAAGCCGTCGGCTCGACACCATAGGTTCCGGCTAACTCAACATATTTGATGCCAAATGATCGAACTTGATCTAGAGTGCGTGGGACGTCGGTCTTGAATTGGTTTCGAAGGCTGTACAGCTGCAAGCCAACTTGTCCGGAATTATGTTTCGATGATGGCTTATTTGCGCGCTGTGCAGAGAATGACAGCAACGCGAGTAACAATAAGAGTGCAGGTGAGAGTCTCATGTGCTCAATGCTTTCGTCTCTGCGCGATCTCTGCGTTCTCTGCGTCTCTGCGTCTCTGCGGTTGTAGAATGTATCGCCCGATCCACACCGCAGAGACGCAGAGATAGCGCAGAGAAGAATGATTAGCCTGAACCAGATTTGCCTCGTGCTGACAAAAAGTTTGCAATTATTTCCAACGCTCTTCTTTCTGCTAACTAGCTTCCCTGCTGCCTCAGCTCAAACTACGAAAATTCCTGTCGTTCTGTCCACCGATGTCGGCAACGAGATCGACGATCAGTGGGCCATCACGTATCTGCTATTGCAACCAAGATTCAAAGTTCTCGGCGTAATGTCTGCTCAGGCGCCAACAATTCCTGCACCAGCGGGCCACATGTCGTATCGCATTTTAGTCGATGTGGTCGAAAATCGTCTGCGGATGAAAACTCATCCACCGTTAATAGAGGGTGGTAGCGAACCACTTGCGAATGCCCAAACTCCTCAATCAAGTCCTGCCGTCAAGTTTTTGATCGAACAATCGAAACGATTTTCCAGAGAGCACCGGCTGACAGTGCTTATGATTGGTGCGGCAACAGACGTCGCTTCCGCCATTCTGATCGATCCCACAATTGTCGATCGCATTCGTGTGGTCCAAATGGGTTTTACTGATGAGAATGGCGGCGAAGAATTTAATATCGCGAATGACGTTCACGCTGTCCAGGCCATCCTCAATTCACGAGTGCCTTTAGTAATCGGGCCTGGTAACGTTTGCCGAGCGAGTTTGTCATTAACTTTTGACGAAGCGCGACGAATGCTTGTCGGTCGCGGTGCAATCGGCAAATGGTTATGGGAGGAATATCAGGCATGGTACTTTCGATACGTCAAGCCACTAAGGGTCAACGATTTTTCAAAGTCGTGGGTGATCTGGGATGACATAACCCTGGCATATGTCCTTGGAATGACGACCCAACACACGACGACGCGACGACAATTACTCGACAACATGACCTTCGGATCTACTATTCACGATCACGATGTGATCTGGATTACTGACGTCGATGAAACACGAATGTGGTCTGACTTCCTCACTTTGGTTGACGACTATCAACGGAAGCACAGAATTCCAGTTAGTGAAAAGCGCCGCTTAACATTTCTGATGCCCTAAATGATCGAACCTAATCTGAAATCTCTGCGCCTTCTCTGCCTACTCTGCGTCTCTGCGGTTTTTCGTGGCACGATCCAATCATTCACCGGAGAGACGCAGAGAACGCAGAGAAGGCGCAGAGAAGTGTTGCACATCATCCTTCTCTTAAGCCTCTCGCTATCAGTCGCCGCGCAATCGTCAGAGTGGCCCTATTACGGCGGCGATTCCGGAGGTAAGCGCTATTCAGACCTCAAACAAATCAACACTCAGAACGTTGCCTCGCTTAAACGAGCGTGGACTTACCATACCGGCGAATTAGAGCTCGGTCTGCCAACTGCGAACTTCCAGGCGTCCTTCTCGTGCACACCGCTCGTAGTGAAAGGCGTGATGTACGTTTCGACTCCGTCCAGCCGCGTTATTGCCCTGGACGCCGAGACCGGAACGGAACTATGGAAGTTTGATCCGCAAGCAAACAAACGCGTGCGCGAATTCAACTCTCACCGCGGTGTTGCTTACTGGGAAGATGAATCCGGCACGGACCGCCGCATTCTATTGGGTACTGTTGATGGTCGTTTGATTGCGCTCAATGCCCCAACCGGAAAACCAATTCCAGATTTTGGCGTTGCCGGCTCCGTCGATCTTCGCGCGGGCGTAGCCGATAAGTTCAATCAGGATCCATCGTGGGGCGCGCGAGTGACCTCTGCTCCAGTCATCTACAAGGACATCGTAATTGTCGGTTGGGGCCTGCCAGAGTTTCCGGCTAAGGGTCCAAACGGTGACGTGCGCGCCTTCAGCGTCAAAACCGGCAAGTTGATCTGGACATTTCACACCGTTCCTCACCCTGGTGAACCAGGAAGCGATACCTGGAGTGACGGTGCGTGGAAAGATCGAATGGGTGCCAACGTGTGGTCGACGATGAGCGTGGACCAGGAGCGCGGCATCGTTTACCTACCGGTCGGTTCGCCTGCTTACGACTTCTATGGCGGCGATCGCAAGGGAAAGAATCTCTATGGCAATTCACTTGTTGCGCTGAACGCCGCCACAGGAAAGCTCATCTGGTATTTCCAAATGGTCCACCACGATCTGTGGGACTACGATCTTCCCGCACAACCTTCACTGATTGATTTGCGTGTTGATGATCGAAGTATTCCGGCGGTTGTGGAAGTAACGAAGATGGGATTTGTCTTCGTTTTCAATCGCGTAACCGGCAAGTCTCTCTTTCGAATTGACGAGCGACCGGTACCACAAAGCAATGTCGCGGGTGAACAAACCTGGCCGACTCAACCCTTTCCGGTGAAACCGCCACCTCTGGCGCGGCAGTCGATGACACGTAATGAAATTAGCAAGGTCTCTCCTGAATCAGAACGTTACTGCACTGAGCTATACGACAAGCTGACGAATCGTGGAATGTACACGCCTGCCGGCCTGCAACCAACGTTAATGTTTCCCGGATATCACGGTGGCGCAAATTGGTCGAGTGCATCGTTCGATCCGGCAACCGGATACCTTTACGTGAACATGAATGAGGATGGTGCTGTCGGCCAGATGAACCCAACTTCAGCTGGTTCACCCATGCCATATGTACGGCAGGGTCGTTTTGAAGAGTATGCGTGGTTTCGCGACAAGACTGGCCGCCCCTGCCAACAACCGCCGTGGGGCACGCTCACCGCGGTTAATTTGAAAACGGGTGACATCGTTTGGCGAATCGCCCTTGGAGTAGTTGATGAACTTGAAGCGAAAGGTGTTCACAATACGGGCACGCAAAATCTTGGCGGATCGATCGTCACTGCGGGTGGTTTGTTGTTTATTGCCGGCACGACAGATCATCGCTTTCGTGCTTTTGACTCCAAAACAGGAAAGCAACTGTGGGAGGCGCAGATCGAAGCCAATGGACATGCAACTCCAATGACTTTTCAGGGCAGCAAAAGCGGCAAACAGTTCGTGGTGATTACCGCTGGCGGCGGAGGCTTTCTACGGAGCTTAAGTAGTGTCTTGTCTGATTCGGTTGTCGCATACACGTTGCCGTAATCACCCAAGTGAGAAGTCAGAACCGAAACGCGGTAGCGTCGGGTTCGTTTTTACTCAAAAGACCATTCGTGTCGCCTGCGAACCCGAGCTACCGCGTTTCGGTTCTGACTCTATCCAAGTCTGACAGCGGGATGAAAAATGAAGCGACGCCGAAACTTCTCCTTCCCAGGTGCGTAAAACCGTCATGGTTGAGATAACAATCACCCCAGATGGCGTACTATTCGAGGTGCAGGGTTGGGACAAGCTGTGGTCCTTGCGTAGCCAACTGACGATACCGCTTGCTCACATCAACGATGCTTACGCAGATCCTGAGCCGGCGATGGGTTGGTTTGATGGCCTCAAGATCTCAGGCACTGCAGTGCCACACATCTTTCGAGCCGGTACCTTTTATCAAGAGGGTGAGTGGGTGTTCTGGGATGTGCATGACCCTGAGAAAACAATTGTGATTGAGCTGGACCACGAGCGATACAAGAAGCTCATCGTCGAAGTGGGAGATCCGATAGCAGAGGTGCGGAAGATAAAGTCCGCGGTCAACCGCTGAAAACACCGATCGGCCGATCAGAGATCAAACGAAAACTGTTGAGCTAAGAAGGGCGCTACGAAGGCTTGCGCCCTCCCTGGTTTATTTTGTCTTTTATGGCCCCGTACAGGTAGCCCTATGCGGAATTGACCTTAGATATTCATAGATGGCGGTCAAGTCTCGCGTTGTCTTTTTACCAAAAACCGGCCAGGGCATCACTTGAAGCAATTCACCCGGTTCATCAGGATCTTGACCAGTTCGCAGCGTGTGAATGAAGAGATCGAGCGTCAAACCGGCGGGTAGACCTTGCGAGTCGGGCGTCAGGTTGCGACTAACAAATGGTCCAAACGACATTCCACCCGAGAGGTAACAGTCGACGTTGATCTGTTCCGGCTGCCCTTGGAAAGGATCTCCGCCATCGGCATATGGTGGATTCGTATGGCAGTCGTTACAGCCGCCGGTGTTGACGATGTAACTACCCAGGCCTACGAGGGCCCGGTTCTTACCTTTGAGATCCAGCGGAACGGGAGCAATCTCGAACCCTCGTTGAATCTGACTCGCATCATCGTCAGGAGCAAGCGCGACCGGAGCGAGCGCGCCGTGCGGGCTTAACCTCTTGGGAACATCCGTACTGTTTTTCGACAATACGGGAGTGATTGTCGGCACGATCAGAAGCAGGCTGATTCCCGTGAGAACTACAGTTATACACAGCAGAATTTTACGTTTCATAAACACTCCTCGGTTAACCTTGAAATGATCCTTTCGGAACATTTTCAAGGGAATGACAATGAACCTGGTAACAGGTTCTCGACAAAGAGAAGAGAGCCTGGGCGATTGCGGAATTAGTAGCGCCTTTTATCTCAGATTTTTTGAGGCGTCAATACCAAACTGAACAAACAGTGAAGTCTACGGTCAGTCTCCCTCCAAGTTCAGCGCCACTTCTTAAGTTTTGGCCAGAGTTGTGGCAGCGATCCAAACTTCGCCCCTTTGCAGAGCCAGACTGTGATGTTGCGTTCAAGTGCGTAAGGATTGTCAGAGGTCCCCACCAGTTCGACTTGATTAAATAACTGCGACAACGTTTCCCGATCGTCATCCAACACGATCAGACAGTTGCCCGAATATCCGCGCGGTCCCCACAGAAAATATGTCTGATGGCCACTTAACGCAGATGGTAAACCGTATCGCGGCCCGAAGAAATCGATTGCTCCGGCCTGTCCATAGTCTTGAGCGAAGATGCCGCAACCAGTCTTCTCCTGCGGCGTGAGTCGTGACCATGCTTCGGCTGTCTTCGCGGTCAGCTCTTCCCAGCCAAATTGATCTGCGTAGTGCTGAGGTAATAGTGCTCGTTCATGACTGTGTTCGCTGCGAGGCATCTTAAATGGAAGATGCTCCATGTAGGAAATGAATGTATTGACGGGAAGAATGGGAACTATAAGAGGTGCAAGCATTGCACCGCCTGCAAGCAACAGAATGATCAGAACCGTAGGGGTGACCTTCCGTAACCAAACCCGTGCTGTACTCAACGATTGTTCTGACGGGCGGCAACGTAGAGCAGCCTCTATAGTTACTGCCCCAGCCGCGAGCAACATCGGGTAGATGGGTGCGAGATAGTAGTTCTTTCCTTTCAGCAGGACGAACGTGACGAACGAGATCACGAAAGTCCAACCCAGAAATCGAAACTCTTTGAAACGCACGGAGAAGAACAGAGCAAACAAACCTGTGATCCAAATTGGGGCGTTGAATGGATGAATGAGGAGGATCTGTTGCACAAAGAATTCGAGTGGAGACAGTTCTACATCACGCCCCTCTGCTCTGATGTTGTGCATGAGTTCAAGGAAAGGCCAGTGATTTTGAATACTCCAGATCAGGTTGGGAAGGAAAATTAGAAAAGCGAGCAGCCCACCAAGCCAAAACCATCGATTAAGAAACACGCGACGATGTTTCGTTATCAAGAGTCCGGCGACAATTCCGAAGCCGAAGATTGCGATTGAGTACTTCTCTTCCAACCCCAACCCCGCTATCGCTCCGAAGGCCAGCCAATAGCGCGCATCTCGTTTTAGAGCGAGCAAGGCAGAATATACGCAGCCCATCCATAGCAATGGCTCAAGACAATTTGTGGTCACCAGACTGCCATCGGAAAGAAAAATTGGCGCAATCACAACTGTCACAGCGCTCAGTAGCAGGGCAAAGCGGCGGCCACCAAACTCACGCGCGATTAATCCGGTGACGACAACCGCGCCTGAAATCGCTAACGCCGGAAGAAAGCGAATGCTGCGTAGCGACTCGCCCAGGATTGTCCGGCTAAGTCTGACTAGAAACGGCAAGAGTGGCGGCTCGTCGACGTAGCCCCACGCGAGATGATTACCCAATGACAGGTAGTTAAATTCATCGCGAAAATATCCGTAGCGATTGTTGAAGATGCAGTGAAAGATGAGGAGCGCAAACGCAACCAAAAGGACCGTCAGCATCCCATCGTTCTTCGTATTGGTAACAGTTTGATCCACGTGAGCTAGTCAGCCAGCATACACAAAACAAAAAGTAAAAGCGCGGAGGCAAGCGACCAAACACCAACCCTGCTTTAAATGGAATCTGATTCGAATTGAGTATTTCAGACCACAGACAAGTTTTTATTGACAGTTTTTTCGAGCGAGCTTTAAGCTTCTCACTGGTTCCTACGTTCTTAATCAGTTAATCACGTAAACACTTAACCTCAGCCCAAAGATTCGTACTCCCCAGATTCCAGAGCGCATTTAGCCTGTCAAACTGATTTCACAAGAAAGGTAGAGCATGACCATCCCGAACTATCAAGCCATATCTATCACATTGACACGAACTATCCTCTCACTGTTGTTCGTCGGCGCGTTGCTCATTACATCAAGTCAGAAGACTCAAGCACTGGGAACCTTCATTCCGGCTGCCGCGCGTGTTGATATGGTGTACGACTCGACTAGAGATCTTTTGTACATTACAAACGGCGATTCCGTACTGCGTTATCAACTGAGCTCGAATACATTCCTGTCGCCGTTCACGATAGCGGGCAGCAACCTCAGCGGGATCGATCTTTCACCAGACGGCAACACACTGGTAGTTGCAGATAAACGTCGCCTCGACACGATTGTGTGGGTTTACGCGATAGATTTACCGACAGGGCAAACTCGTCAGGTTTCGATGACTCGTGCGTTTATGGAAGGCGGAACCTATGCCGTCGCCTACGCGAAAGATGGCACCGTGCTGACTACATCAATCTTCGAAGGCTCAGGTTGGATTCCCTTACGCCGCCTTAATCCCATAACCGGTGATTGGACTGAACTAGCTCAGGTGCGCAACAACTCGATGGTAACTGCGAGTGGTGATCTTGGAATCATCGGCTACGCTGAGGCTGACAGTTCAGACGGCCCTTTTGGTAGATACAGAGTGGCTGACGGAAACCTACTGAAGAAGTTTGGCTACACGGATGGTACCGCCTGGTACAACTACGAGATCGGCGTCAACAGCAATGGAACTCAATATGCGATTCCGACCTATAACGGCACCTACATCTGTGACGTGAATCTGGTGAAGTACAACCTGATTGGACAATATGCAGGTCCTCAGCCGATTGGAGTGGTATATCACCCGGTTGAGAATACGGTGTACTTTGCATGGTCAGGCACAACAGAAGTGCGTGCGTTTGACACTAACACGTTCGCGCAAACTGCCGCCTACGATTTTGAGTACACATTTGTGAATCCGGGCAACTGGGCATTCACTCAGGGCCGCCTGAAAACGTCTCGCGATGGTTCGCTACTGTTCTCAACAGTGAATGGGGGAGTGCGCTATCTCCGTCTGTACGATCCTCTAGTCGCTGATTCGCAGTCCCTGACTGGAAGTGAAGATATTCCTCTTCCGATCACACTAACAGGTAGAGTTGGTAATGGAGGCACCGTATCTTACGTCGTCACTTCCAACCCCGCACACGGAAGTCTGAGCGGAAGTGGGGGAAACCTTTCGTACACTCCGGCTGCAAACTACAGCGGCGCGGATAGTTTTAAATTCCGAGCAACATATGGTGCCGCGGTTTCCGCAGAAGCAACTGTCTCACTCACGATAAATCCATTAAACGACAATCCAAATGCTCAACCTGACGCTGTGTCGACCGGCAAGAACATGACCGTAAGCATTTCCCCATTGAACAACGACACCGATGTCGATGGCGATAACCTTACGATTGTAGCTGTGACCCAGGGAGCAAACGGTACAGTTAACATCACTGGCAGCGGCAAGACTTTGAGTTACAAACCAAGGAACGGTTTCAGCGGGACTGATACATTCAATTACACGGTCAGCGATGGTAAGGGTGGTACCGCGACAGCGATGGTTACCGTTAACGTTCTGAAGAAGTAACTTTTGTGCAGACTTGGCCCCAGGATTCACGGTAAGTTAGCTCTATGTCGTCCGTGAAATCTTTGGCCATTGCTCCCACATCTATTACCTATACGTTACCGGCACTGTTTCGCTGATATCCGGCTCCCCGGGGATCTTGACCCTGAAGAGAACTTCAGCAGGTTTTGAGGAAAACACGCGTTTGATGTCGTTCTTGTCGCGCAGTGTGATCACGACAAGATCTCCCTTGATGCCGACCTTCACTTCAACCTTCTTGACAATGGTCATCAAGCGCGACGGTGTACGCTCGAACAAACTCTTTTGACCCGCGGAGAGGAGTTCGCTCAAATCTCCAGAGGCTGTCGACGCCCCGTGGTACTTCCATAGGTAGAAGCCGAACGTATACTCGTTGCCTTCGTTCTTCACCGTCACGTCCATTCGATATTCCTGCTGATTGTCTTTTGTATCCGGACGATGCCACGTCCATCGATCTCTTTGTGTGACTGGAATTGTGAAGGTTGCTTCCTTTGAAGTGACGACCGCGGAGTAAGTTGATGGCTGTTGTGTCGTTACGAAAAGAAGTAGGAGAGATAGTAAAAAGTTTGCAGACATGACAGGCCCCCCAGAAATTGGATAACCTCAATGTTAAGAGAATAGCCTGAGTTGATTCTAAAGATAACCCCTGGGAATCTCACCGGGATCGGGCTCAAAGGTCAGTACCAGCTCGCAGTGGTACTGATCTCTTGCCACTCCGGAGCGGTTGTGGTCATAGCACCCTCATAAATACCGCGATTGAGATCAATAGAACCAGTAAGCCACACAAGCCGGCAACCATTTTCCCCAACTGTATCGAGGCGGTTGCGACGCTCCCGGCTTTGTTTCGCGTCCCTGCGCCCAGGTTTCGTTCACGCAGCCACGCCATGTATTCATCGCATTGCATTTCATCTTTGCGACGAGTAACCGGCTCGTTGAAGCGATTAATGAATGGATTATGAAGAGAGTACGCTGGTCTCATGTCGTTGCTCCTTTGCTTGTCACTTAGGAGAGGTTCCGGGGTTAAGCGAGCCGAAGAGCAACAGGTATGCCGATAGCAAACGTCACGGATTTTCGCGAATTACCTGGACGGTAATTTGTCTGATTGCCCAATTCGGTGAGTAACGTATACGAAGTGGGGCGTGGGCGGGCCCCACAGGCATCCCGGCCCACGCGATCAGACTGTAGTCAGAGTTCGTCTCGATGCAAGGGGAAAGACTGGCGGCCCAGGCTTAACGTCACTGTTTGTCGTATACAGCCACGTTCGTAATTTTCTTTCCCTGCGCGTTAGTGGCCGTAGTAGTAACCGTCCGGGATTTTCCATCACGGGATATAACAACGCGACCAGTGAGAACCACCTTCCCGCCTTTTTTGTTCTTAAGGATGAGCGTGCGACCGTTCATTGTGTACGAACGTGCCTCAGCATTTGCATCGCCGGTGACCGGATAGTCCTTGCCGTCGAACTTGCCGGTCCATTCATTGTGTATGGGATTGCCATTCTCATCTACGCCATCCACTGTGATCTTAATTTGATCACCCTCGGGTGCGTACACGACGGTGTTATTTCTTGCCTTGCCAGTCATTTTTGATTTCGCCTCGTTCAACTTCCACGTACCCATGTGCGGACTATCAGCGAAACCCATTGCTGCCGCGACAAAAACGAGGGAGATCGTTAATGCGATCGTTTTTGCTTTCATCTCAGCCTCCGATGATTAGATTGGTTGTTTTTGAAGAGACAGACTGGAGGAACAAATTCACCTCTCCCCTCTGTCTTCGTTTACGTGTCGTTACATTCGGATTGATTGGCGCGGATTCTATTCCTGCATCTTGTTATACGCAATGGGCCGGATGGAAATTACGATTAAGCACACCTCCAGCAGCAACTCCACCAAACGGGAGGTAGTGGAGTCTTTAGCGGCTTTGGTCGGGCTGGAGGTGTGCGAAAAACATCTTGGGCAACGAGTGTGCCGAGTCTTTTAGGGCAAATTCTGCGCTTCGCTCATTAAACCAATGTTCGCTGCCGAGCATGTGACGCAAAACGCGACAAAGAGCAGGGAAGGATGATCTCAGGTTTCAGATCTCAGATTTACCTCGAGGGGGCGGCTTTGATCTGGGATCTGAGATATGAGATTTGAGATCTTCCTGCGCTGCTTGCCATCAAGGTATTCAGGGATTAATCTAGCCACCGTAAACCACTGCGGTCACGATCCCGATAGCGCGTCGCGCAGCGTCTCCCCAAAACATTCTTGTCATAACGCTCTCCCAAAGGGTTTCTCCTCTTTCAGTTCTTCCGTAGCAGTTTGTCCGAGTAACCAACCCGTACCCGCGGTCGTGACTCTAACAGCTTGCGTGTGGCGAACTGAACCCGATGCGCCAAAACTATCGGATCGTAAACTCGCGATGCTTAGGGCAAGGTACAGCTTTAATCAAAATGGATTGCACGGCCGTTCATCTTCGAAGGGAGCAACGACAATGAAAGTATTTTGTCATCAACACAAACGCGGCTTCTTCGCGCCACGACAAAGCCCAATCAAGTGCGAGAATCGCGGCCATGTGCTCGGTGAACTTGATTTCGCGGGACAGCGTAGCGAAGACGATACCTCTTTCCATTTCCAGTGGGAATACTGCTGTAACTGTGAACACTTTTGTGTAGTTAACTTCGATGAGAGCGGATTGCAACGCTGCCCTGTTTGCACGCGTCGCAGCTCAACGCTTTACCTGTGCGATCGCTGTTACACCATCAGCTTCGAATCAAATACACCACTCGAGACAAAGAATTTCACATTGACGCCGGAAGGTGTTCCGTCTCCGTGCTGCCCAGGATGTTTGCATCCCGCCGCTTCAGATTTACGCGAACATTCGTGTGACGACGCGCAGGTCTCATTCGTGACCGCACTGAACACTTGTCCAATCTGCAACGAGCGGCTGGATATTCGGCCATCGTTTCCTGCTACGGTCGCGCAATACCTGAAGAGCACGAAGTCGGCAAATAAGACGATCGTTACGTTCGACTATGAATGTGGGCTCTTCGTTCCCATTGAAGACGGCGAGTTTGTTCTGATCAGAAACAACGATGATACGAACAAAACCTTTGTCCTGCCGCGTGCGTCACGGCTCAACTCGTTGAGAGATTTCTACGAGCTTTATCAGGATTACTATCACTGTGCGGCTCCAGGATCGGGCGAAGTCACCATTTCGGAGCCCGCGGTAGTTGTGCCGATGAGTGAAGGTTGGAAGTTGCTCGCCCCAGGTGTCTTTATCGTTGTAGACGACCAGCCAAAGAGAAAGGCGCCGGTTCCTGCTCCAGAGCCAAAAGCACCGGTTCCTATCGCCCAGCCACAGACACCGGTTCTTGCAACCCAGCCAGACGTCTCCATGCGCCAGCCAACAGTTGAGGCCGATGGTTCTTCATTAAATCGCCGAGCTCGGGCAGCCACTGACGCCACATATTGCACGTACTGTGACACGTTAATCGAGGCGAAGTATGCGTTCTGTTGGAAGTGCGGTTCAGCTCGAAGTGACAGTGTCAAAGCGTCAAAGCATCGTGACACTCAAGAGACAAGCCCACCGCGCGAGCTGAGGCCATCGCGATCCCGAATGATCGTACAGGCGATGGAAGAAGATGAGGCGGATTCACAAACCATTCAGCACGAGAAGCGCGCTTCATTATTACAGCGCCGCGAATTAAACGGACACGACTGGCTGACTCAGTCTCAAGGTGACCCTTCCCTGTCTCAAAGGAGATCCGTGCTGAAGTTATTCCTCATTGCCGTAGTTGGAGTCCTGGTACTTTCGCTGGCGGTCCTGGGAGTCCTAGCAATGCGTTCAGGTTCGTCACCGCAGACTGCTGAAGTAACAACCACGCAACCCAGTGTTCCAGCTGCTGCTCCCGCGCAAGCAGCTGCGGCACCAACTGCCAGCGTGGAGATGAAACCAGTGTCGTTAAGGACATCTTCGCCGGAAGTTCCGGAGCTTGCGTTAGCGCAACTGCGTCAAACGCGAGATCATTCCAAAATGTTAAGAAGTCTCTCTGAAACGGAAACTAAGTACTCAAGCGATTACCGGTTTCCATATGAACGCGCACGAGTAGTGGTAATGGATCACAAGAAGAACTACCACGTGGAAGCCTTTGCGGCGCTCGCGCGGGCAGCCCAGAGAGCGATTAACAATGGGAAATCGAGTGAGATGCTCCAGAGTCTGAACAAAGACAGTGACGGTGATTTTCAGAAACTGTCACACGGGCATCCTGAGTGGATTCAATTGCAGAAAGCACTGAAGAGCAAAAACGCGGGTGTATTGATTGTGAACCAAGGCCTGTAATCTCCAACTCCGCAACAGACCAGTACCGCGTCCGTCCTCGGCCGCCCCCATCCCACAGAACCCTCTTCACCGGATACACGAACGCTCTTCTGTCGGAGCGCGTCCGTCCTCGGCCGCCCCCGTCCAACAGAACCAATCAGTAAGTCAGCCTGCGTCTTTGCGATTAAAGGCTATGAGTTCGGCCACTCGACGGTGCGTGTCCCGCTCGATAATATTCGTGGCTTGTATTGGACGGGGGCGGCCGAGGACGGACGCGCTCCGACTGAAGAGCTTTCGTGTATCCGGTCACGAGGCTTCTGATCGACGGGGCGGCTGAGGACGACTAAAGAGCTTTCGTGTCGCCGGTCGTTTGCACCTTGTTCCTCACGTCCTTCTAGCTGATACTTTTCGAAATTATTTACTCCATTTGGGGGAATCATGGATTCGCTCTGGGAAGTTGACGACCAATTCGCGCGGCTCGCTGAACTAACGAGTCACGAACAAGATGTAAAAGAGTTACCGCTGCGTCGCGATGTACGTTCTCTGGGAATGTTGCTGGGCGAAGTTCTTAAGGAGCAGGTCGGTCACGAATTGTTTAGCGCCGTCGAGGAACTCCGGCAGCTCTTAATTGAGCAGCGGGAGGGCAGTCAGAACCGTAACGCGGTTGCGTCGGGTCCCGAATTCTCCAAAACGGTTCCCGCGATGGATCCGCGTAACAGTTCTGATCTTATGCATCGCGCCCAGCAAATCGTTTCGCGTCTCAGTATCGAACAAGCGCATCAAATGACCAAGGCGTTTGCTATCTACTTCGAACTGACCAACCTTGCCGAAACAAATCATCGAAAACGCCGTCGTCGTGCCGCACAGAGTTCAGCGGAGTTGATTGCTCAACCGGGATCGTTCCTGGGTACGCTCCGTCGTATGCGTGAAGCCGGAATCACCGATGAGGCAGCACGAGCCTGGCTGTCACAGATTGAAGTCACGCTGGTCTTCACTGCGCATCCGACTGAGATCGCAAGACGCACGGTTCTTTTCAAAAGACAAAGCATCGCACACCAACTTGAAGAGTTGGACCGTTTGCCACTGTCGCAACGCGATGCGGCGAAACACGAACAGGCGATCATTACTGAGATCACTTCTCTCTGGCAGACAGACGAAGTTCGACGCCGTAGACCAACGGTAAAAGACGAGATTCGGATGGGTCTCGATTATTACCCGACAGTTTTGTTTGACACGGTGCCGAAATTCTATGAAGGGCTTGCACTCGATTTTCGTGAAGCTTATGGCGGCAATTTAACTGGTCGCGATCTTCCGCGTGTTCTGTTCTTCGGTTCCTGGATTGGTGGAGATCGCGATGGCAATCCATCCGTAACGCCTGAATGCACGCGCGACGCGTTGCAGATTTCGACTCACCTGATTCTCGACTACTACCTGGAGCGTCTCGACGACTTGATCTGGCGCCTTACTGCATCAACGCTTCAGGTAGACGTTTCGCCAGGCGTTGTCGAGGCTTTACAACATTACGCCGAGACTATTTCGGCAGCGGACCTTAACCCGGATCGGCATGCGCCAAATGAGCTCTATCGTCGATTTCTCGACTTCGTCTTAGCCCGGTTGAGTGCCACCCGGCACGATGCAAACAGTTCAATTGCTTACGCGAATGCTCGAGAGTTCGGGAATGACCTGGGTCTGATTCGAGACAGTTTGACAGAACACCACGGTGAAAGAATTGCGCGGAGCTTGATCGATCCACTCATCACCCAGGTGCAGACATTCGGGTTCCACTTGCACACATTGGATGTTCGTGAGCATGCACGTGTTCATCGTCACGCTTTCGGCGAACTCTCACAAGTGTCTTCAAATGGTGAGACTGATGAAAACCGGTTCCGCTTGCCCGCTCCAGTTTCAGCCGAGACGAAACGTTTGCTCGATTCGCTCCGCGCCATCAGGGACTTAAAACAAACCTTTCCACCTGAGGCAATCCGTAACTATGTGATTAGTGGCGCGAAATCAGCCGCTGATGTTTCTGCGCTGCTCTGGCTGGCACAGCTCGCCGGGGTCCAGGTCGAAGCGTCGGAGGATAGAAGCGAACCGGGAGTTATGCCGGTACCGCTTTTCGAATCAATTGAGGATCTGCGCAATTGTCCCGAGATTTGTCGAGCTCTCTGGACCAATCAAGACTAC
>Ga0070680_100000761_pt1 | contig 22550 bp, 24 predicted proteins | sample KBSC73BmetaG_FD_64672 | JGI IMG/M metagenome (GOLD analysis project Ga0070680, IMG submission 64672) | Corn rhizosphere microbial communities from Kellogg Biological Station, Michigan, USA - KBS C7-3B metaG | ecosystem: Host-associated > Plants > Roots > Rhizosphere | place: USA: Michigan...
CGCCATCGTGCGCCCCAGTACCTGGGAGTGCGGCGCCTCGCTCCGGCAATACACGGCCAACACGGAGAGGCGCCCTGACGCGTGGAGGCCGACGCGCGAGGGTTCCATTCATCCGTCTTGTACGTGAGGCCGCTTTGGCGGAATCAGTCTCCTGATCGACACCGGTGGTTCGCGACCGCGACCGCCGCAGTCTCAGACTCCGCAGCACACTGCGCGCAAAATCCCCGCACGGCCCCGCGCCCGGCTTTTTCCGCCGAACACAGGTTTGTCACGGACAAGCCGGTTCACCACGACACGTGGAAGGCCCACAACAACAACGACGCAACCACCCGAATGGATTTTCCAACCGAGAGGAGTGCGCGATGAAGCTGAATGACGAACAGATCGAGCAGGCTTTGCATCAATTCGAAGCCGAAGCCATTCCGGCCGAACATCCGGCGATCCCCCAACTCGAACGGCTCTACGGCGAGCATACTTATTTCCTCGACGGCAACGGCCTCAATATCGTGGAGCCGGTCGAACCCGACATGCTCGACGGCCAGCGCGGCGTAGTGGTGAATCTCGCCAGCTGGGCCGACACCTCCGCCTCGAGCCTTCAGCCTCACGAACCCGAAGCGACGGAGTTCCTGGTCGACCTTGAACCCCATCGCCACTGACCCGCGGACAACGCCCCCCAGAAAGGAACACCCCCGAATGAAATCGAAAATCGGTATCTACGCCGCCACTCTCGTCGCAGCCGGTCTCGTGTTCGCGCCCATCGCGAATGCCCAGGCGCCCTCTCCCGGTGCCCCGCCGGCAACGACGCCCAGCCCGTCAGCCGCGCCGATTCCCGACAAGAAACTCGACGCTGTCGCTGCGGCCGCCAAGAAGGTGGTCGCCGTCAGCGACGAGTATGAAAAGAAGATCGCTCAGGCACCCGAAGGCGAGAAGCAGCGCCTCACCAGCGAGGCCAAGCAGGCCACGACCAAGGCGGTTTCCGACGAAGGACTGTCGATTGACGAATACGCCACGATCATGCGCACGGCACAGAACGATCCGTCCGTTCGCGACAGGCTGATCCGGCGGCTGAAGTAACGGTCGCCATCCATGGACCCTGGGCCGCATTCTGCGGCCCAGGAGGCCGGCTATTTCTTGGCGGGGCCCGAGAGCTTGGCGATCCCGGTCCAGCGGACGAGCTGTTCGGCGAGATAGGCGCTGAGTTCGGCGGGGCCGCCGCGCTTCTCCTCGACGCCCTGACTCTTCAGCGTTTCCTTGATCTTGGGATTCTGCAACGCCTTGTCGATCGCGCCGTAGAGCTTGTCGACGATCGGCTTGGGCGTGCCCTTGGCCGCCATCAGGAAGTAGGAGATCTCGACGGTGAGGTCGGGATAGCCCGCCTCCTTGAAGGTGGGAACATCCGGCACCACGCCGGCGCGGCTCTCGCCAGTGACGGCAATCATGCGGGCCTGCTTGGCGCTATAGACGGGCATGCCCGAGGTGACGGGCGTGTACCAGATCTGGATGCGGTTCGCCAAAAGGTCGACCAGCGCGTCGGGCGTGCTCTTGTAGGGCACCATCACGGTGTTGATCTTCGCCGCCCGGTTCAGCATCTCGCCCAGGAATTGCGGCACACCGCCGACATAGCCCGCGAAGTTGAGCTGGCCCGGCTGCTTGCGCGCCAGTTCGACGAGGTCGGCCACGCTCTTCACCGGCAGCTCGTTGGGCACGAACATCGAATAGAGGCCCTTGCCGGCGAAGGAGATGGGCGCGAAGTCCCTGGTGAGGTCCGTGGTGGCGTTGTTCGTGACCTGGTTGAGGATCTGGCTCACCGAGGGAATGAAGAGCGTGTGGCCGTCGGGCTTCGACTTCGCAACCAGGTCGGCGGCGATGTTGCCGGTGGCGCCGGGACGGTTGTCGACGACGACGCTCTGGCCCAGCGAGCCCGTCAGCTCCTGGCCCAACTGGCGAGCGATGATGTCGTTGGTCGTGCCCGGACCGAACGGTACGACGATCGTGATCGGCCTGCTCGGAAAGTCCTGCGCATGCGCCGGAATCGCGGCACTTGCAATACCCGCCATCGCCGACGCAACAGCCGTGCGCCGGGACAAATTCGTCACCTTCATTGCCGTTCTCCCACTCATTGTCTTTGGTTGATTTACCTAGCGCCTGGGCAAGGTGAAGCCGCTGGCGCGCAGCTTGCGCTCGAGCACGGGAATGCCCCGGTCGTATTTGCCCGCCCCGCAGGCGATGGTGGCCTCACGGGTCTCGAGATCGGGCTGGCCGCTGCCGTTGCTCGTGCCGCTCACGAGATAGCGATTGGCCATGGCTGACAGGGCTCCACAATAGGCACCGTCGTTGCTTTGCGCCGATGCACCGACTGGCAGGGACGACGCCACGATCAACGTCGCGATCAGAGCATGCCGCATCAGGAGATCGCTTGCGGGCCGCGCACCAGCCTGCCCGGCAGCGCGCCGGTCGCCTCGCCATCACGATAGGTGACGGCGCCCGAAACCACGGTGGCGCGATAGCCGGTCGCCTTCTGCAACAGGCGCTTGCCGCCGGCCGGCAGGTCCCACTTCATCACCGGTGCCTCGACCCGCAATTTGTCGAAGTCGATGACGTTGAGGTCGGCCTTGTAGCCCGGCGCAATCCGCCCGCGGTCGGCGAGGCCGACGGCTGCTGCATTGTCGAGCGTGTGGCGCTTGACCAGCCACGACACGTCGAGCCGGCCGCTCTTGCGATCGCGGCCCCAGTGGGCCAGCAGCGAGGTCGGGAACGAGCCGTCGGAGATCAGGCCGACGTGCGCGCCGCCGTCGCCCAGCCCAATCAGCGTGTGCGGGCTCTGCATCATCTCGCTGCAGCAGTCGAGATTGTAGGCGGCGAAGTTCGCGAACGGCGCGAAGATGAAGTTCTTGCCCTCACCCTCGATCAGATAGTCGTAGACGACCTCGCGCGGATCGCGGTTCTCGCGGCGCGCCTGGGCACCCAGCGAGCTTTCCTCAGCCGGTTCATAGTTCGGCGGATCTCCCAGCGGGAACATGCGGTCGTAGTCGGTGAGGCGCGCGGCCATGTCGGAGCGCAGCGGCTCGTGGCTCTCCTTGAGAAGCTGCGCGCGGAACGCGGGATCGCGCAGGATCGCCAGCCGCTCGACCATACCCTTTTTGGCAATCGCCTTGTAGGACGCGCACATCGAGAACGGGATGCGGCTGGCCTGCAGGCCCTGCAGAACGCCGATCGGCCGCGGCGCCACCTGCGCCTTGGCCGCATGTCCCTTGGCCGCCAGTCCCTCGACCAGACCCAGCAGGCGGCGCCAGCCGTCGGGCCGGCTGTGGCGCTGGGCCAGCGATACCGAGAACGGCCGGCCACTGGCGGTGAGCAGGCGGTCGATCATCTCGAACTCGCTCTCGGGATTGGGCGTGTTGAAGTCGGAAATGAACTCGATCACGCCGCGTCCGGCGTCCTTCATGCCCATGGCGATGCCCAGCAGCTCGGCCTCCGACGCGCGCAGCGACGGCGTCGGGTCGCCCTTCACCGTGCGGTGGTTGAGCGTGCGCGACGTCGAGAAGCCCAGCGCGCCGTCTCGCATGGCCTCGGCAGTGAGCGCGCGCATCTTCGCCACTTCGTCGGGCGTCGCCTCCTCCAGCTTGGCCGCGCGCTCGCCCATCACGAAGACGCGCAGCGCACCGTGCGGCAGCTGCGCGCCGAGATCCATGTCCCGCGGCCGCGCCTCCAGCGCTTCGAGATACTGGCCGAAGGACTCCCACGACCAGTTCAATCCTTCGTCCAGCGCGGCGCCGGGAATGTCCTCGACGCCTTCCATCAGCTCGATCAGGCGCTGGCGGTCCTCGACCTTCACCGGCGCGAAGCCGACGCCGCAGTTGCCCATCACGGCCGTGGTGACGCCGTGCCAGCTCGAGGGCTGCAGGTGCGAATCCCAGGTCGCCTGGCCGTCGTAGTGCGTGTGGATGTCGACGAAGCCCGGCGTGACCAGCAGCCCCTTGGCCGCGATCTCCTCGGCGCCCTTGCCCGACACCGCGCCGACGGCCGCGATCCTGCCGTCCTTGATGCCGACATCCGCCTCGCGCGTGCCGCTGCCCGTGCCGTCGGCAATCGTGCCGCCCCGAACGACCAGATCGAAGTCCGCCATGTGCCTCACTCCCGGATTTTCTGGAAGTGTAGCGGATTGCTAGCGGCGCGAAAGCGCCAGCCAGGCTCCGCCGCCGATCAGGAAGCCGCCGCTGACGCGCGACAGCAGGCGTACTCGCTTGGCGGAAAGCATCCGGCCGGCGCGGCTCGAGGCGAGCGCATAGGCGCTGTCTGAGACGGCGGCGAACAGCATCGCCGTCGCTCCCATGATCGCGATCTGCAGGCCCTGGTCGCGCGCCGGATCGATGAACTGCGGGAAGAAAGCGCCGAAGAAGATCAGCGTCTTGGGATTGCTGAGCGCCACGATGACGCCCTGCACCGTGAAGCCGCCGCGCGGTGGCTTCGGCGCCTGGCCTGTCACCGCGCCGCCGCTCGACCGGATCATCTTCCAGCCGAGCCAGGCCAGATAGGTCGCGCCGGCCAGCCTCAGCCAGTCGAACCAGTGCCCCATCGCTGCGATCAGCGACGTGAGACCTATGCCCACGACACCGATCATGATCGCGAGGCCGAGTTGGGTGCCGACCACGTTCGCCAGGCCGGCGCGCGGGCCGTGGCGCAGGCTGTTGGCGATGATCAAGGTCACGGTCGGGCCCGGCACGATGATGATGACGAGGCACGCGAGGACATAGGCGAGATAAAGATCGAGGGACATGCCGGCCATCTTCTCGTCGGTGCCTGCGTCCCGCAATGCCTTCTTGCCGGAATGGTCGGAAGCGCAATAATATCTTGCGTTTAATTGCGATAATCGCTACATTGAATCCATGCAAACCACCTGTCCTTTGCCGGGGAGGCGCCATTCCGGTGGCACGCCTTCTCAAGCTGGAAGACATGATCGCGCCACCGGAATGGCGCGCCCCCGGCAACGACGCGTTCCAACTTCGCAAAGGATTCGGGAGGACTTCCCGAGGCGCTCGGGAACAAAGACGAAAGATCCAACGGCGACAATGCGTTGGGGGTGGCCGCCGAAATTCCCGAGCGTTTCGAGACACTCGCGAAACGCTCGGGAAGAATCGCCCAAGTCCTTGCACCGGCAGACTCTTCGCCGGCTTTCGGGAGCGATTCGGGAGGCCAAGGTTTTTTGGACGACGAGCCTTGGCTGGAGACCCTAGTAGCCCGCCGCCCTGCCCTTGAACGCGGCTGCCTTCTCGAGCGCGGCGCCGGCCTTCAGCACCGTCTCCTCGTCGAAGGCGCGGCCGATGAGTTGGAGGCCCAGCGGCAGGCCGTCCTTGTCGACGCCTGCCGGGACGGAGATGCCCGGGAGGCCCGCCATCGAGGCGGGAATGGTGAACATGTCGTTGAGATACATGGTCACCGGGTCGTCCATCTTGTCACCGGCGGCGAAGGCGGCGGTCGGCGCGGTCGGCGTCAACAGCACGTCGCACTTCTGGAACGCTTCCTTGAAGTCCCGCGCGATCAGCGCGCGGATCTGCTGGGCCTTCTTGTAATAGGCGTCGTAGTAGCCGGCCGACAGCACGTAGGTGCCGATCATGATGCGGCGGCGCACTTCCTTGCCGAAGCCCGCGCCGCGCGTGCCCTCATACATGTCGGTGAGGTCCTTGCCCGGCACGCGCAAGCCGTAGCGCACGCCGTCATAGCGGGCGAGGTTCGACGAGCACTCGGCCGGCGCCACGATGTAATAGGCCGGCAGCGCGTACTTGGTGTGCGGCAGCGAGACCTCGACCGCGGTCGCGCCGGCGGCCTTCAGCATCTCCATGCCCTTGTCCCACAGCACCGTGATCTCGGGCGACGTGCCGTCGACGCGATACTCCTTCGGAATGCCGACCCGCAGCCCTTTGATATCGGGGTTGCGCGCGGCCGATGCGAAATCCGGCACGGCGAGCGGCGCGGAGGTCGAGTCCTTCGGATCGTGGCCCGACATCGCCTGCAGCATCAGCGCCGCGTCTTCCACGGTGCGGGCAAACGGGCCGGGCTGGTCGAGCGAGCTTGCAAAGGCCACGACGCCCCAGCGCGAGCAGCGGCCGTAGGTCGGCTTCATGCCGACGATGCCGCAGAACGACGCCGGCTGGCGGATCGAACCGCCGGTGTCGGTGCCGGTGCTGCCGGACACCATGTAGGCCGCGACCGCCGCCGCCGAGCCGCCGGACGAGCCGCCGGGCACGAGCTTGCGGTTGTCGCCGCGGCGCTTCCACGGGTTCTCGACGCCGCCGAAGTGGCTGGTCATGTTCGACGAGCCCATGGCGAACTCGTCGAGGTTGGTCTTGCCCACCATCGTGGCACCGGCCTTCCACAGGTTGGCGGTCACGGTGCTCTCGTACTGCGGCACGAAGCCTTCGAGGATGTGGCTCGCCGCCGTCGTCTGCACGCCCTCGGTGCAAAAGAGATCCTTGATGGCCAGCGGCACGCCTTCGAGCAGGCCTGCCTCGCCCCTGGCGCGGCGCGCATCCGACGCCTTGGCCATCGCGCGCGCCTTGTCGGGCGTCTCGGTGATGAAGGCGTTGAGCGCGCGGTGCTCGTCGAGCTTCTTGATGTGCGCGTCGGCCACTTCGAGGGCGCTGGCCTCTTTCCGGACCATCGCCGCGGCAAGCTGGGCGAGCGTGAGATCGGTGAGAGCCGCCATCGCCTACTCCACCACTTTCGGCACGGTGAAGAAGCCGCCGGCGTTCTTGTCATCGGGCTCGATGTAGACGGCGCCGCCCGGTGCATTGGCCAGCACCTTCCCGGCGATCCCGCCGTCGGTCACCTTGTCGGCGCGCAGCGGCAGGGTCACTTCGGAGACGCTCGACAGTGGCTCGACGTTTGCGGTGTCGACTTCGTTCAGTTGCTCGATCCAGGCGAAAATCCCCGACAACTCGCCCGCAAGCGGACCGAGCTCCTCCTCCGGCACCTTCAGACGGGCAAGCCGCGCAATGCGCGCCACCATGTCCTTGTCGAGCGACATCCTGTTGGCTCCAAACGCTTGATTTGCGCGGTTGGTAGCCGTTTTGCCCTATCGGCGCAATTGCCGGGTCAAATGCACCGCCCGAGGCTAGCCCGAAGGCGTGTCGGCCAGCCGTCGCGCCACGACCGCCTCGATCTCCTTCCGCACCTCGGGCCGGCGCTCCAGCAGCGCCTCGAAGTCGCGCCGCGACAGGACCAGCAGGTGGCAGTAGCCGTCGGACACCACGTCGGCGTTGCGCGGCCGCGAGTCGAGCAGGCCCATCTCGCCGAAGAATTCGCCTTCCTTCAGCACGACCGGCCCGCCGGTTGTGATCACCGTGACCTCGCCGGCGGCGATGAAGTACATGGCGTCGGACGGACCGCCGACGGCGATGATCTTCTCGCCCGGCATCGCCACCAGCGCGCGCAGCCGCCGGCCGATCTCGCGCACGTCCTCCGGCTCCAGCGCGGCAAACAGGGAGACGCGGCCGATCATCGAGGCGAGCTCGAGGCCGAGGTCGAGAGGCGGCCGCTCGCTGACGGCGCGGCGGCGCTTGCCGAGCGCGCTGCGCAGGTTGGCATAGACCTCGCGGCTGATGATCGATTCCTCGAGCCGTCGCGAATATTCCAGCGACTCGAAGCGGACCGCCGCTCGCTCGAGCTCGCGCTGCTTCACCGACTCGGCATAGCCCGGATACTGCAGCGACAGCGCCTTGAGCGCCCGTCCGACCAGCTCCTGACGGTCGCTGATGACGGCGGCGAGCCTGGCTTCGGCCTCGGCGCCCAGCAGGTCGGCCACCGACGTGCTGTTGAAGGCCGCGACGTCGGCCAGCACATCCTGCGACACCATCAGGATCTCGAAGCGGTCGGCCAGCTGTTCCTCGAGCGCGCGCGCGTAACCCAGGCGGCGGTGCAGCCACAGCGCCAGCCGGAAGCCCTTGGTCGGCAGCGCGAAGCCGTGTGAGACGTCCTCGTAACCCGCCACGCCGCGATCGCGCACGGCGTCGAGCAGCCGATCGGCACGCGCCGTGAGCACCGCCACCATGCGCCGCGACAGCGTCTGCTGGTCGAACAGCGCGAAATAGAGGTCCTTCTCCTGCGTGCACAGAGTCAACAGGCCGACGGTCAGCCGCTCATTCATCCCGAGCGCGAGATCGCTGGTCGGCGCCTCGATCTCGGCCTCCCCGGCCGACACCGGATCGACGTCGAGGCCGTCCACACGTTCGTTGTGGCGGCGCATGATGGCGTTGACCTGGCGCTGGACGTTGACCTTCGACAGCGCCAGCACGCGGTCGCGCAACGCCAGTTCCAGGGGCGTCAGCCGGTCGAGGCCCAGCACGTGCATCACCAGGCCGAGTGTCGTTGCGTTGATGAACAGAGTGAAGAATACGAACAGCGTCGCCACCACGGCGGCGAACTGGCGGATGTCCGCCGGCAGCCGATCGTCGCCCGAGGCCACCATGGCCAGCACGATGGTGACGGCGCCTCGCAGCCCGCCCCACACCAGGATCGCCTTGTAGCGGCTGTCGACCGGCTGGACGAGGCGCGCGGCCTCGAGCAGCGGCAGCATGCCGAACACCACCAGCGCGCGCGCCACGAGGGCGCCGATCGCGACCGCCGCGAGGCCCCAGACATAGAGCCACTCGATATGCGGCAGCACATTGGCCGACAGCATCGAGGCCAGGATGAAGATCAGGCAATTGCTCCAGAACTCGAGCTGCGTCCAGATCTGGCGCAGCGCCGTCCACTGCTTGGGATGGAGATGCGTGGGCCCGTACGCCGCCACCGTGAGCGCGGCCATGACGACGGACACGACGCCCGAGATGCCGAGGTAGTGATCGGCCACGGCATAGCTCAGATAGGCAAGACTCACCGTCACCGAGGCGATGGCGGCCTCCGAGTCGTTCAGCCGCGGCAGGATGAACATGGCGACGCGGGCGATGACGAAGCCGAACAGGACGCCGCCCATGAACTCGCGCAGGAAGTGGAGCAGCGGCACGGCCAGGCCTGTGGCATGCTGACTGGCACCAGGCGCGGCGCGATCGACCAGGATCTCGATGATGAAGGCGAAGGCCGAGATGGCGACGGCGTCGTTCAACAGCGACTCGCCTTCGGCCAGGATCGACAGCCGCTTGGGCGCGCCGACGTCGCGGAAGATGCCGATCACGGCCGCCGGATCGGTCGTCGACACGATGACGCCGAGCAGCAGGCAGACGACGAGGTCGATACCCGTCGCCTGGTGGACCACGGCGCCGACCACGCCGATGCACACCAGCACCGCCACGATGGCCAGCAGCAGCACGGCGAAGACCTCGTCGAGCAGGCGACGCACGTCGATGGTGAGGCCGGCGTTGAACAGCAGCGGCGGCAGGAACAGCGGCAGGAACAGCTCCGTCCGTCCCTCCAGCCGGTCGAGTCCGTCGAAGACGTCGTGCACCAGCCCGGGCGTGCCGCCACTTGCCATCACCCAGGTGCCGCAGAAGCCCAGCGCCATGCCGGCGACGGCGAGCAGCACCGTGTGCGGCAGCCGCAGCCGCTCGGCCAAGGGCACCAGCAGGCTGACCAGGGTCAGCACCATGGCGATGGCCAACAGGGCGTAGACGAAATTGCTCACGGGTCTCCCGATGACGGCGTGGTTCGCGGCCCGAACTTACCTTGCCTGATGCCGCTGTCAGCTTATAACCGCGCCCGATGGCGATCGTCGACTTTCCCGGACTGAAGACCCTGCTGCCGCGCGAGGGCCGGCTGATGGCGCTCGACCTCGGCAGCAAGACCATCGGCGTGGCCACGTCGGACGTCACGCGCCTGCTGGCCACTCCGCTCACGACGGTGAAGCGCACCAGGCTGGCGGCCGATCTCGCCGCGCTCGCAGAGCTCGCGGCGAAGCACGAGGTCAAGGCCCTGGCGATCGGCCTGCCGCTCAACATGGACGGCACCGAGGGCCCGCGCTGCCAGTCGGTCCGCCAGTTCGCCGCCAACATCGCCAACCACGGCGCGGCAGCGTTGGCGGCCCTCCCCGTCGTCTTCCAGGACGAGCGCCTCAGCACCGCCGCCGTGACGCGCGGCATGATCGACGACTACGACATGACCCGCGCCAAGCGCGCCGAGAGGGTCGACGCCGCCGCCGCGGCCTGGATCCTCGAAAGCGCGCTCGCCCGCCTGAAGTAACCTATTTGACGATCAGGTCGTGCGACAGCCGCTCGGCCGTTCCGCCGGCGTTGACCTCGAAGCCGATCTCCCATGAACCCGCGGCGTTGAACGTCAGGCCCTCGATGCGATAGCGGCCGTCGGCGCCGCGCACGATGCGCGCCTCGTCGATGACGTTGGCCTCGTCGAGCTGGGCGTCGACCTTGGTGAGTTCCGCCGGCTCGCCGCCCTTGGTGCAGACGTTGAGGTGCAACACGACCGGCTGGCCGACCTCGATGACCGCCGGCTCGGGGCGGACGGCCAGGATGAACTGCTGGGAGAAGACCACAAGGCCGGTGCCGTGCCCGAGGTCGAGCGGACAGTCGCCGGCCCACGCGGGACACGCGGCCGGCAGCACGATCACGGCAAGGAGAGCAGCCAGCGCCACCACCCTCACGACGACCAGCCGTAGTTGAAGCTCACCGACACGCGCTCTCCCTTGTAATGCGCCGGCGGCACCTCATGGCGCAGCCAGCTTTCGAACAGCAGCACGTCGCCCGCGCGCGCCGCCAGGCTAACGTGCGCGCGGAACGGAGCCGGCGCGTCGGCCCGCCGCGGCGGTGCCGCCATCTGGCGCGACAGGCGCGGATCCTCGACCTTGAGTGCGCCGGCGCCACGCGGCACGGCGACATAATAGGTGCCGCTGACGAACGACGCCGGATGCAGGTGCAGCGAGTGCACGACGCCGGCCGGCATCACGTTCACCCAGCAGTCGGTCATGGCCAGCCTGCGGCCGGCGAGGTCATAGTGCAGGCGACGGGCGAAGGCCCGTACGTCGCCGTCGAGGCGGCGACACAGGGCCGCAAACAGCGGCGAGACCAGGTGGAGCCGGTCGAGCGACCCGTAGGAGGTGTAGCCGCCCAGATAGTGCTTGGCCGACCAGCGCCGGCCGGCCTGGTCCGAGGCCGCCAGCGCCTGGCATTCGTCGCCAAGATCGCGATTGAAGCGCGGCCAGCCGCGCCCGGCGAGCGAGCGCTTGTAGACAAGGGTCGGAAACAGGGCCCGGATCGCCATGTCGGGATTATCGGCGAAGCCGGCGGCTCGTGCTATGCTTTCGCATGCTTACTCCCCAACAGATCGAGACCTACCGGCGGGACGGCTATCTGGTCATTCCGCGCCTGATCCAGGGCGAGCAGCTCGCCGAGCTGCGTGCGCTCACCGATCGCATCGTGTCGGAGGCGCGCGGCGTCTCCGCCAACGACGACCTCTATGACCTCGAGCCCAGCCACAGCGCGGTCCTGCCGCGCGTGCGCCGGCTGAAGCCCGCGATCTTCAAGCGCTACGATTTCTTCCGCGCACTGACGCGAGATCCCAAGATCACCGCGATCCTGACCGGCCTGCTCGGGCCCGACATCCGCCTCTATGGCGGCAAGCTCAACATGAAGTCGGCGGGCTACGGTTCGCCCGTCGAGTGGCATCAGGACTGGGCGTTCTATCCACACACCAACGACGACGTGCTGGCGACCGGCATCTACCTCGACGATTGCGACATGGACAACGGCCCGCTGATGGTGATCCCGGGCTCGCACCACGGGCCGACCTACGACCATCATGCCGAAGGCCGCTTCTGCGGCGCGCTCGATCCGGCGGCCAGCGGCATCGATCTCTCCAAAGCGGTGCCGCTGATGGGTCCGGCGGGCTCGATGACCATCCATCACGTACGGCTGGTGCACGGCTCGGCGCTCAACCGCTCCAACCGCCAGCGCCGCCTGTTGCTGCACGAGTATGCTGCCGCCGACGCCTGGCCGCTGATGGGTGCGGGCAACTTCGACGACTTCAACGACCGCATGGTGCTGGGCAGCGCCGGCGTCGAGCCGCGCATCGTGCCGGCGCCGGTGCGCATGCCACTGCCGCCCGCCGACCACCAGGGCTCGATCTACGAGAACCAGCGCGGCGCCGGCCGGCGCTCCTTCGAGACCTACGAGGAACGGAGCGTTGCCCGATAGGGCATCCCGCCGTCTCTTCCTCGCCGCGGCCGCCTCGGCCGGGGTGGCGTCCTGGCCGGCCGCGGCCGATACCGCCGAGCTCACGATCGGCAGCGCCCGCGGCACCATCGACTTCGCCATCGGCGACTCCAAGATCTTCCGCGCCACCGGCTCGTTCAGGGATTGGGAAGGCAAGGTGACCGTCGACGACGGCGACATTCCCAACAGCTCGGTCCATGTCGTCGTCCATACCGACAGCCTCGACATGCTCGACGAGCAGCAGACGACGATGCTCAAGGACGCCGACTTCTTCGACGTCGGCAGATTTCCGGCGATGATCTACCGCTCGACCGCCGTCGCCCGCACCGGCGAGATGACGCTGCACGTCGAGGGCGTGCTCACGTTGCGCGGCATCACGCGGCCGATGGCCCTGCAGGCCTCGGTCACCAATCGGGTGCCCGACGCGCGCCCCGGCCGCCGCTACGCCACTTTCCGCGCCGAGGGCAGCCTGAAGCGCTCCGAGTACGGCATGACCCGCTACGTCGATGTGGTCGGCGACACCGTCGACATCAACATCCGCACCGATGCCTGGCGCTGAGCGCTACACGCCGGTCGCGCGCGGCCTGCATTGGCTGAGCGCGCTGCTCGTGCTGGGCCTGCTCGGCGTCGGACTGTGGATGACCGGCCTGCCGCTCGGCCGCCTGAAACTCGAGGTCTATGCCTGGCACAAGTGGATCGGCCTCACGGTGCTGCTGCTGGCGGTGCTGCGCCTGGTGTGGCGCCGCCGCGCGCCGCCGCCGGCGCTGCCCAGCACCGTCATCGCCTGGGAGCGTCGTCTGGCACCCGTCGGCCATTGGGCCCTTCTCATCCTATTGTTGGCGATGCCGGCCAGTGGCTGGCTGATGAGTTCCGCCGGCGGCGTGGCCGTCATCTGGTTCGGCCTCCTGCCGCTGCCCGACCTCGTGCCGCGCGACCAGGAACTATTCGCCGTGCTGCGCACGCTTCACCACTGGCTGGCGTTCGCGTTGATGGCCACGATCGCGCTACATGTCGCGGCCGTCGTGCATCACGATGTCTGGCGTCGCGATGGCATCCTGCGCCGCATGTGGTTCTGACAATGCTGGCACGCCGCGCGCTCCTGCTGGCCGCGGCCCCTTTCGCCCTGTCGCGCGCGCACGCCGATCCGGCCGCGCCCCTGTTCGGCATCCAACCCGACTGGCTGGGCCTCTATTGGGGGGCGCTCGCCTTCTACGGCTCGATCCCGCTCGAGGACATCGTGCCGCCGCCGCTCCATCCGCATGTCGACCTCGACGACCGCACGCCGTTCGGCGCGGCCTTCTCGATCCGCCAGCAGGCCGACGCCACCTCGGTCTGGCTGCGCATCACCGCCGGTCCGATGCAGACGACCGACGCTGGCGAGACCCTGCGCTTCGGCCCGCCTGCCGGCGGCCTCGCCGGACTGGTCGATTCGGACGCCAAGCCCGCGCCGCGTTCGGCGACGCTCGCCGTGCGGCCGGACTCGATCGGTACCGAGGCGCTGTTCGCCTACGCCGACGGCAGCTTCTGGCGCCGGCACTTCAACGTGCGCTTCACGCCGGACGGCGCCCTCATGATCGTCTGGGTGTTCGACGCCGCCGGCACCCGCGCCCGGACCTGGCGCGGGTCAGCGATCCGTCAGCCGGCCTACGACGGCCGCGGGCCCACATAGTTCGACTGCGGGCGAATGATGCGCCCGCCCTTCTCCTGCTCGAAGACATGCGCGCACCAGCCGGCGGCGCGGCCGACGGCGAACAGCGCCGTGAACGCCTCGCGCGGGATGTCGAGCGCCTCGAGCAGCAGCGCGGTGTAGTACTCGACATTGGTGTCGAGCCGGCGGCCAGGCTTGTGCCTGCGCAAGGCCGCAATCGCGCCCTTCTCGACTTCGGTGGCGAAGGCCAGCCGTCCCGCCGTCGCCGGCAGGGTGGCCACCGTCTTCATCAGCACGTCCGCCCGCGGATCGCGCACCTTGTAGATGCGATGGCCGAAGCCCATCAGGGTCGTGCCCTTGGCGAAGGCATCGTCGAACCATGCCTCGGCATTGGCCGCATGGCCGATGTCGTCGAGCATGTCGAGCACCGGTCCCGGCGCGCCGCCATGCAACGGCCCCTTGAGAGCACACAGCGCCGCCAGCACCGAAGAGATCAGCCCCGCCTGCGTCGAGGCCACGACCCTCGAGGTGAAGGTCGAGGCGTTGAAGCCGTGGTCGGCTACGGTGGCAAGATAGGCGTCGAGGCCCTTCTCGAACACCTCGCCGGCGCGCTGGCCGCGGATCATGCGCAGCAAATCCTGCGCCGTGGTCAGCGTCGGATCGGGCGCCAGCGCCGACGTGCCCTTGGACCTGTTCAGCAGCGCCGCCAGGAACACCGGCAACGCGCCGCACACCAGATAGTGATGCGGCAGCGGATCGGAGTCCGGCAGCATGCCCAGTCCCACCCTCAGCGCCTCGACCGGCGTCAACCCCTCGGTCGCCGCCAGCAGCTTCGGCACGTCGCGGAAGGCGCGCACGCGCGCAGCCGCCAGCCCGCGTGTCACCGCCGCGGTGTCGCCGCCGCCTTCGGCATAGTCGGCCCACAGCAGCGCCGCGACGCCCTCGAAGCCGCGCGTGGCGACCAGCTCCGGCAACGCATGGCCGCGCACGACCAGCCGGCCCTCCTCGCCGTCGACCTCGCTCATGATGGTGTCGGCCACGATCACCCCGTCGAGGCCGCTGTTCACCCGTGTCTGCAGCATCTGAAATCCCTTTCGATGTTCACTGGCGTTGTTCACGCCGAGAAATCGGACCGCAAACATGTATTGTCAATATTGATTGAATTCATCAATATCTGTGCATGAGCCTCGAATGGATCAGTTCGGCCGAAGCCGCGCGGCGGCTCGGCGTCTCCGCCGCCACGCTCTACGCTTACGTGAGCCGCGGCCTGCTGCGGTCGGAGGCCACGACCGGCCGCCGCGAGCGGCGCTACCGCGCCGACGACGTCTCGCGCCTGAAACGCCGTCGCGACGTCGGTCGCAAGGCCGAGTCGATCGCGGCCAACGCACTCGACTTCGGCACGCCGGTGCTCGAATCGTCGCTGACCCTGATCGAGAACGGCCGTCTTTATTATCGTGGCCATGACGCCACCCGCCTGGCGCGCAGCACCTCGCTCGAGCAAGTGGCGCACCTGCTGTGGGAGTGCGACGATCGCCCGTTCGCCCCCAAGAACCTGCCGCCGATGTCGACGGCGCTGCGCGGTGCCTGGGCCGCGACGCCCACCCTGTCGACGGTCGACCGTTGCCTGATTCTGCTGCCGGCGGCGGCGCGCTGGGATCATCCGAGCTGGGTAGAGAATCGCGCCGCCATGCTCGAGACCGGCGTGCGCATCCTGCGGTTGCTGACGGCGGCGGTGACGGCCGAGCCGGTCTCCGCCCTTCCCGTCCACGAACAGCTCGCGGCCGCCTGGAACGTGCCGGCCGAACGCGCACCGTTGATCCGTGCGGCGCTGGTGCTGTCGGCCGACCACGAATTCAACGCCTCGGCCTTCGCCGCCCGCGTCGTCGCCTCGACCGGCGCCAACCTCTACGGTGCGACAGTGGCCGGCCTCGCCGCCATCAACGGCCCGCGCCACGGCGGCCTCACGCGCCACGTCGCGGCCCTGCTGGACAAGATACGGCAGGCGCCCGACGTCGAGGCCGAGCTGGCGCGCCAGATGCGCGACGGCGGCCCCCTGCCGGGCTTCGGCCACCAGCTCTATCCCGACGGCGACGTCCGTGCCGCGACGCTGCTGGAGATGCTCCGCGAGATCGTGCCGCAGTCGCCCGAATTGGCTTTCGCCGAGACCGTGGCCGCGGCGGCGGAGCGCCTGACCAACCGCCGTCCCAACGTCGATTTCAGCACCGTGGTGGTCGAGCGGACGCTCGGCCTGCCCAAGGATTCCGCGCTCGCCCTGTTCCTGCTCGGGAGGACCGTCGGCTGGATCGCGCACGCCCTCGAGCAGGCCTCCCACGGCGCGCTGATCCGGCCCCGCGCCCGCTACACAGGGCCGCGCCCGACCGCCTAGTGGCTTATCCACCAGAGCGTCTGCTTGCAGGCCCGGCATGTGCGTGCTTAACGTCGCGCTTTAGTGACAAAGAAAAGCGCGGGCGTGCCGAGGTTGCCCCACCTGCTCGGCATCGAAGGTCTGTCGCCCGAAACGATTTCGGGCTTGCTCGACCTTTCCGAAACCTACATCGATCAGAACAGGTCCATCGACAAGCGCCGCGACAAGCTCGCGGGCCGCACTGTCATCAACCTGTTCTTCGAGAACTCCACCCGCACCCGCACCAGCTTCGAGGTCGCGGCCAAGCGCCTGGGCTCCGACGTCATCAACATGGACGTCGCCACCTCTTCGGTGAAGAAGGGCGAGACGCTCCTCGACACCGCGATGACGCTGAACGCCATGCGGCCCGACGCGATCGTCGTGCGCCACAGCGAGTCCGGCGCGGTCAACCTCCTGTCTCAGAAGGTCAACTGCACCGTCATCAACGCCGGCGACGGCCAGCATGAGCACCCGACGCAGGCGCTGCTCGACGCGCTCACCATCCGACGACGACGCGGCAGCCTGCAGGGCCTGCTGGTCGCGATCTGCGGCGACATCATGCACAGCCGTGTCGCGCGCTCGAACATCCACCTGCTGCAGATCATGGGCGCGCGCGTGCGCGTGGTCGGTCCGCCCACGCTGATGCCGACCGACATCGACCGCATGGGCGTCGAGGTCCACTACAGCATGAAGACCGGCCTCAGGGACGTCGACATCGTGATGATGCTGCGCCTGCAGACCGAGCGCATGCAGGGATCCTTCGTCCCGTCGATCAGCGAATACTTCCGCTTCTTCGGCCTCGACCACGAGAAGCTGAAGGTCGCCAAGCCCAACGCGCTGGTGATGCATCCCGGCCCGATGAACCGCGGCGTCGAGATCGACTCGGAGGTCGCCGACGATCTCGACCGCAGCATCATCCACGAGCAGGTCGAGATGGGCGTCGCCGTCCGCATGGCCTGCCTCGACGCCCTGATCGGCGGCCGGCGCAATTCGATCGGAGCGGCGGCGTGAGGTGCGCAATGATGCAGATCGTGCGCCCGCTGGGCGCGAGCGCCCAGCGATGAGCGGCAACGTCATCCGCACCGCGCCGCCGCACGCCGGCTCCACGGCCTACATCAACGCGCGCATCGTCGATCCGACGGCGGACGCGGAATACACCGGCGCAATCCTGATCAGCGACGGCAAGATCGCCGACTTCGGCCCCAGCCTGTTCGCCTCGGGTGCGCCCTACGGCATCCAGTCGATCGACTGCGGCGGCCTGTGTCTCGCACCCGGCGTGGTCGACACGCGCGTGCACACCGGCGAACCCGGCGAAGAGCACAAGGAAACGCTCGAGAGCGCCGGCATCGCCGCCGCCGCCGGCGGCATCACCTCGATGGTGCTGCTGCCCGACAACGACCCGCCGTTCGACGACGCCTCGCTGATCGAGTTCGTCGCCCGCCGCGCGCGCCAGATCAAGCTCACCAACATGTATGCCTACGGTGCGCTGACGGCGGGGCTCGAGGGCAAGGAACTGGCCGAGATCGGACTGCTGGCCGAGGCCGGGGCCCTCGCCTTCACCGACGCCGACCATCCGGTGGGCAACGCCCAGGTGCTGCGCCGAGCGCTGTACTACGCCAAGGCCTTCGACGCGCTGATCGTCCACCTGCCGCAGGAGCCGATGCTCTCGGGCGGCAGCATGACCAGCGGCGAGATGGCGACCCGGCTCGGCCTGTCGGGCAGCCCGCCGCTGGCCGAGGTCATCATGGTCGAGCGCGACATCCGCCTGGTCGAGATGACGGGCGGCCGGCTGCACCTCGCCAAGATCTCGACGGCGGAGTCGGTGAAGGTGATCGCCGCCGCCAAGGCGCGCGGCCTCAAGATCACCTGCGATACCGCCGCGCCCTACTTCGCGCTGAACGATCTCGCGGTCGGCGACTATCGCACCTTCGGCAAGCTGATGCCGCCGCTGCGCTCGGAGATGGACCGGCTGGCCATCGTCGCCGGACTGGCCGACGGCACGATCGACGCCATCGTCTCGGACCATCGCCCGCAGGACCAGGACAGCAAGCGCGTGCCCTTCGCCCAGGCGCTGCCCGGCGGCATCGGGCTGGAGACGCTGCTGCCGGTGTCGCTCGAGTTGGTGCACAACAGGCAACTCACCCTGCCGCAGCTTTTCCAGCGGCTGTCGTCGATGCCGGCGCGGCTGTTCGGCCTGCCCGGCGGCAAGCTCGCCAAGGGCGCGCCGGCCGATCTCGTGGTGTTCGATCCCGACTTCGCCTGGAAGATCGATCGCGTCGATTTCTGGAGCAAGACCAAGAACTCGCCGTTCGACGAGCGGCCGGTGCAGGGCCGCGTGATGGCCACCATTGTCGGCGGCCGCACGATCTATCGCGACGATGCCTTCGCCGGCGAGGCCGCCGCAGCCTAGGCGTTTGCTGCCTCGAAACCGCCATTTCGTCTGCTATGCTTCTCCTCCCCGCATAACAAGGCTTTCGCAGATGTTTCGACATTCCCTTCTTCTCGGCGCCGGACTCGCGGTCGCAGCCACCGCTGCGATGGCCCAGCCGCGCAAGCAGACGCGCGAGGACCTGCTCGACGCATTGAGCACCCACATCCAGATCTGCGCCGAGATCGGCGACAACCAGAGCCGCCTGGCCTGCTACGACAAGCTGCAGACCAAGGTGGGCGACGTGCAGGCACCGCCGCCCTCGCCGACGCCGCTGCGCGCCGGCAATCCGCCGCCGCCCCCGCCGCCGCCATCGGGTCAAACGGGCGGCGCAATGCAGCCCACGCCGCTCAATCCACCGCCGCTGTCGGTTCCCGGCGGCGGTGTGGCCACGCTGGGCGGCGGCGCGCAGGTCCAGTCCGGCAATCTCGGCCCGCCCAACAGCGATCCCGACGCGGCCTTCGACTCGCGCGGCGCCACCTCGAGCTACCGTCCGCCCGAGGGCGCGATGCCCAAGCCGCAGCCGCCGGTGCGCCGCACCGGGCCGCGCCCGGTGCCCAACTTCTCGACGCCGGTGTCGCTGGTGACCCTGTCGGCCACCAACCTCACCTACGGCGAGGCGCGCTATTGGCAGGTCAGCATCGCCATCACCTCGAACACCGCGCGCACGCTGACGACGCAGATCCAGTGCACGTTCCTCAACGCCGGCCGGCCGGTCGGCGACGCCTACTTCGGTCCGACCGACATTGCGGCCGGCGAGCAGATCACCACCGAACTGATTGGTCCGCCGACCACGGTGTTCGTCGATTCGACGAGCTGCCGGGTGCTGAGCCCGTAGGCGCACCGCGATGCAGTGGTACATCGTCCACGTCGGGTTCCCTCTGGTCTTCGGCTTCCTGCTGGGCTCGATCCCATTCGGCCTGCTGCTGACGCGGGCGGCAGGCCTGGGCGACATCCGCTCCATCGGCTCCGGCAACATCGGTGCCACCAACGTGCTGCGCACCGGCAACAAGAAGGTCGCGGCGGCGGTGCTGCTCCTCGATGCGCTGAAGGGCGTCGCCCCGGTGGTGATCGCGAGCTTCTTCGGGCCGATCGCCCCAGCCGCCGCGGCGCTGGGCGCCGTGCTCGGCCATATGTTCACGCCGTGGCTCGGCTTCAGGGGCGGCAAGGGCGTGGCCACGACGCTCGGTGTGCTGTGGGGCCTGGCATGGCAACTGGGCGCGATCGCCTGCGCGCTGTGGCTGCTGTTCGCCTTCCTGTTCCGCTATTCGTCGGTTGCCGCACTGATCTCGATCACGCTGACGGCGGGCGCTTCCTGGTGGCTGCTGGATCCGCGGGCGGCCGCCGTCGTGACGGCATTGGTGCCATTGATCTACATCCGCCATCACGAGAACATCGGGCGGCTTCTCGCCGGCACCGAATCGAAGATCGGCGCGAAAGCCGCCGCCACCGCAGGCCATAACGGCGGTCCGCCGCTCGGCACGGTCTAGTTTTTCCTGGCCGTGCTGGACTGCGGCCCATGAAGCTTCCCCAGGCCGGCGGCTGCCAGTGCGGCAAGTGCCGCTACGAGATCACCGCCGCGCCGCGCGCGGTCTACACCTGCCACTGCACGGCCTGCCAGAATCACACGGGCAGCGCCTTCTCGATGGCGGTGCTCGTCGACGACGACGCCTTCCGTCTTTCCGGCGCCGCGCTGCGGCCGATCCATCGCACCGCCGACAGCGGCGGCACCGTCATCCGCCTGGTCTGCCCCGAGTGCGGCTCGTGGGTGTGCAATGCGGCACGCCCGGACGGGCGGCGGGTCCGCGCCGGCACGCTGGACGACGTGTCGTGGCTCAAGCCGACGCTGCACTTCTGGGTGCGCAGCAAGCAGCCGTGGGTCGTGCTGCCCGAGGGCGACCAGACGTTCGAGACCCAGCCCGACGCGTAGCTCGCGTCAGTTCTTCTTTGCCGCCTTGCCTTCGTAGCGCCGCGTCCATTCCGCCAGGATGCGGGCGCGATTGTCCGAGGCCCACGCGAAGTCGTTCTTGATCATCGACTGGGCGACGCCCGCGGGATAGCCGGGAATGTTGCTGGCGACGCCGGGCATGGCGACTTGACTGACGAAGGTGGCGTAGAGCTCGTTGGCTTTGCGGGATGCCGCGAAGTCCATCAGCCGCTGCGCCGCCGGCAGGTTCTTCGTGCCCTTCAAGATCGCCGCCGTGTCCATCTCCCAGCCGCCGCCCTCCTTCATCAGCAAGCCCTCGATCGGCGCACCCTTGGTGCGCGCATCGGCGGCCGAGATCTCCGCCGAGATGCCGACCGGGAATTCTCCGGTCGCCGCCTGCTTGCACGGCTGCGAGCCCGAGTGGTCGTAGACCGCGATATTCTCATGGAGCTTGTCCATGAAGGCCCAGGCCTTGTCCTCACCCCACATCTGGATCCACGCCGAGACGTGGAAGTAGCCGGTGCCCGACGACGCCGGATGCGGCATCGTGAGCTTGCCCCTGAACTTCGGGTCGAGCAGGTCGAACCACGACACGGGCCTGGGCAGGCCGAGCTTCGAGCCCTCGATGGTGTTGAAGCACACCGCGGCTACCCAGCCCTCCATGCCGGTGTAGGACGGCGGGTCGGAAGGATCGCGGAATGCCGGCCGCAATGCCTCGACATTTTTGGGCGCGTAGGGCTCGAGCAGGCCGCGCGCCTTGAGCTGCATCGTCGAGGTGACGGCCAGTCCCCAGATCGCATCGCCGCGCTGGGCGTTCTGCTCGGCCAGGATCCGGGCGGTGAGGACGCCGGTCGAATCGCGCAGCCACACGATCTCGATGTCGCGGTTCTCCGCCTCGAAGGATTTCTTGAAGTCGTTGATGTTCTCGACCTCGAGGGTCGAATAAACCTGCAGGCGCGTGCGCTGCTGCGCCGATGCGGGCAAGGACACCGCGGGCAGGAAGAGGGCCGCCAATGCGGCCAGTGCAATCCAGCTTCTCATTGTCGAGCCATAGCACACCGCCGCGTATCGTTGCTCCTGCCGTGCCCGGCCGTTAGGGTCGCCTCGCGTGAACGCCGCCGTCGACATCAAGATCGAGCGCGCAATGCCGTGGGCATTGATCGCCGCCGCGTGCCTCGCCTCCTTCGCCGCCAGTTGCAGCGGCACCACCCGCGCCCCGCTCCTGCTGGCGATCTCGCACGACCTCGACGTGTCGGTGCCGGTGGTCGCCAATCTCGTGTCCCTGACCTCGATCTCGTGGGGTATCACCTCGGCGCTGGGCGGCTGGCTGTCCGATCGGCTCGGCCGGCGCGCGCTGCTGCTCGTGGCGCCGCTGGTGCTGGCCGTCACCATGGCGCTGCAGGCCCAGGCCGCGACCTTCGTGTCGCTGGCGGCGTGGGCCGTGGTCGGCGGCGGCGCGTGTGGCACCTTCATGGGCGTGCTGTTCGCCGAGGTGTCGGCCCATGTCGTCGACCGGCAGCGCGGCCGGGCACTGGGCTGGGTGATGAGCGGCCAGTCGTTCGCGCTGGTGCTGGGCGTGCCGCTGGCCGCCGCGGTCGGTTCGGTCGTCGGCTGGCGCGGCTGGTTCCTGTGCGTGGCGGCCATCGCACTCGTCTCCAGTGTGGCGCTGCTGGCCACGGTGCCGAAAACCGCCGCGCGCGCCGCCGGCACCAAGCGCGCCACGCTGAAGGGGGCGCTGTCGGCCCGCCTCTGGAGCCTGCTCGGCTGCGGCGTGATCGAGCGCGTGTGCTACGGGCTTGCCGCCGTCTACTACGCCACGTTCCTCCAGGTGACCTACGACCTCTCGCTCATCGGGCTGGCGATCCCGCTGCTGGTGTTTGCGATTGGCAACGTCGTCGGCACCGTCCTGGGTGGCCAGCTCGCCGACCGGCTCTACGACAGGCTTCTCACCTTTGCGATCGCGATGGCGGCCTCGGGCTTCTCCGCGCTCG
>Ga0070680_100000776_pt1 | contig 22378 bp, 16 predicted proteins | sample KBSC73BmetaG_FD_64672 | JGI IMG/M metagenome (GOLD analysis project Ga0070680, IMG submission 64672) | Corn rhizosphere microbial communities from Kellogg Biological Station, Michigan, USA - KBS C7-3B metaG | ecosystem: Host-associated > Plants > Roots > Rhizosphere | place: USA: Michigan...
GGCACCAGCGCGGCTCTCGAGTTTGGCGTCCGCGTGCTGCAGGTCCCTCATATCGTCGTTATGGGACACCAGATGTGCGGTGGGGTGAAGGCGCTGCTAGATGGAGCGCCCCCGGATGCGAAGGAGTTCGTTGCGCCGTGGATGTCGATGGCCGGGCCCGCGCGGGAGCGTGCGATGCAGTGCGCTCAAAAGGAAGATCGCCAGCAGTGCTGCGAGTTCGAAGTGATTCAATTGTCGCTGAAGAACCTGCTGACGTTCCCGTGGATTGCCGAGCGTGTTGCAGCTGGGAAACTGCGATTGCACGGCGCCTGGTTCGAAATTCGCACAGGAGTCCTGATGACCCTGCAGCCGGGAGGATCATTCGTTCGAGCGGATGATGGTTTGGGATTTACTGCAACCGCCACAACTCAGCCGAGCTGAAGAGCGAGCCGGATGGCCTGTTCCACCGGTGAGTACGCTCCATCGCTGCGCTCGAGCTGGAATGGTTCAGCCGGCTGCAGCGCAGGCTGCGCGAGAAAGCGCGGGCGCCGACCCCGGTTTGGCTGGGCCGCATGCACCAGAAACGGATGGCAAAGATAAACCGTGCCGGCGTCCCCTGTAGCCAGGACCTGCTTCCGCGAAGCGCTTTCGGCGAAGCCGTTCACTGCCAGTTCCTTCAGTGAGAAGCCCTTTTCACCAGCGGGGGCCAGCCGCCTCGCGATATCGAGGTGAGAGGAGACGCGAATCCGGGTAGGCGCGTCTTTGTTCCCGGTATCGGAGAACAGAAAGAGCATCAGGAGCGCCCGGCCTTTCGAAGTCACGTTCACGCGCCAAAGGAAATAGTCGCCAGTGTCGCCCGTTTCCGGCGGAAAGCTGCTGTCAATATGCCAGCCTGCGTCGCCCGGGTCGGCGGGCGACGGAAATCGAACGGGAAATGTCCCCAGACTGTTGCGCGGAAGCCATCGGCCTTTTCCCACGAGCCGGTCGAAGGCTTCGTGCAGGATCGGTGTGTTTGCCGCCCGCGCAAAGGGCTCATCGTCGTAGATCCCGAGCCGTATTACGGGTTTGGTCCAGGTTGAGGGCTCGCGCTCGTCGCAGCCGAGGTCTCTCCAGAGGATGGCGCGCCCTTCGTCAGCCAGCTCGCGTGAAAAAGCCCCTTCGATCTTTACGAATCCGTCTCGTACAAACTGCTCGACCTGCTGTTGGCTCAGGCCCTGAGATCGATCGGAAACTGCCGTTCGGGATGGCCACATACAAGTTCATCGTATCGGCGCGCCGCGGTTTATGCTTCTTGAACCGGGCTAAAATCAAAGCCATGGAGCTTGTAGTAAACGGAGTGCGGCGCTCGATCGCAAGCGACCCGGAAAGGCCACTGCTCTACGTGCTGCGGGATGAGCTGAATCTTACCGGCGCCAAATACGGATGCGGAGAAGGGCAGTGCGGCGCGTGCACGGTCCTGCTGGATGGTGCTCCCGTGCGCTCCTGCCTCACTCCCGTGAAAGCGGCTCAAGGCAAGGCCGTGGCTACCATCGAGTCGCTCGAACAGAATGGCCGCCTGCACCCCGTTCAGCAGGCGTTCATCGAAGAAGACGCCATGCAGTGCGGGTACTGTACGCCAGGCATGATCATGAGCTCTGTCGCACTTCTGAAAAAGAACGCGCATCCCACCGAGGCCGAGATTCGCTCGGGCTTGCAGGGAAATATTTGCCGCTGCGGAACCTATCCGCGGATCGTGGAAGCGGTCCGGCGCGCGGCGCTTATGGGAGGCCGAAATGCCTGAGTTCGAACCTGCTGGTTTTGAACCGGAACGCTACGAGCTGCGCGCACAGCCCTTTTACTCCTTTGAGCCCGATCGTCGCGATTTCCTGAAACTGGCTGGAGGCGGCCTCGTGCTGCTTCTTGCGCTTTCACCCGACGATGCGCGCGCCCAGGAATCCGGCGGACCGGGACGGAGGCGCGAACCGGCTACGCCGGAGAGCATTGGGGCCTGGCTGCATGTCGCCGAATCCGGTCTCATCACCGTTTACACCGGTAAGGTCGAAATGGGGCAGAACATCCGGACATCCCTCACACAGGCCGTCGCTGAAGAATTGGGCGCGGAGCCAGAGCGAATCGTGCTCGTAATGGGGGATACGGGGCTCACGCCCTACGACTTCGGAACCGTGGGCAGCATGACTACGCCCAGAATGGCGCCTCAGCTTCGCAGGGTGGCAGCTGCCACCCGAGAGACTCTCATAGACCTGGCCGCGGAGAAATGGAAGGCGGATCGGTCGAAGCTCGCGGTCGAGCGCGGCGTTGTCCGGGATTCAGCCACAGGCAAGACCATCACCTTCGGCGAACTCGCCAGCGGCATTCAGCTTTCGAAAACTATTCCAGCGGACCTTCATCTGAAGCCAGCGGCGGAATGGAAGATTGCCGGTCATGATCTTCATAAGTTAAATGGCCGGGCGATAGTGACGGGCGGCGAAATGTTTACCTCCGACATGAAGCTGCCCGGCATGATGTACGGCCGCGTAGTGCGTCCGTCGGCATTTCAGGCCACGCTGGCGTCGGCCGATACGAGCGCGGCTTCGAAGATGCGAGGAGTGGTGGCCGTCCGCGATGGCGAATTCCTGGGCGTCGTCTGCGATGATTCAGGCAAACTCGATCGCGCGGCCGCGGCAGTCAGGGCCGAGTGGGAAACGGTTCCGCAGACGAACTCGAGAGAACTGTATTCGTATTTGAAGGCTAAAGGCGGCGAACCGCAATGGCGACCCGCTGAAGGTGACGTGCGCCTCGAGCAGAGTTACACGGTCGCTTACATTGCGCACACGCCGCTTGAACCCCGCGCTGCCGTCGCGCAGTGGGAGGGCGACAAGCTCACCGTCTGGACGGGCACACAGCGTCCGTTCGGCGTGCGATCGGAGCTGGCGAAGGCTTTCGGCGTTCCCGAAGAGCACGTGCGCGTGCTCGTGCCGGCCACGGGCGCGGCTTACGGCGGCAAGCATACCGGTGAGTGCGCTACAGAAGCCGCGCGCCTGGCGAAGGCGGCGGGGAAGCCGGTGAAAGTGCAGTGGACACGCGAAGAGGAGCTTACCTGGGCCTATTTCCGGCCGGCGGGCGTGATCGATGTTCGCAGCGCGGCGCGGAAGGATGGCCAGATCACCTCCTGGCAATTCCACAATTACAACTCGGGAAACGCGGCGATCCGAAGCCCGTACAACCTGCCGGATCAGGTCGCCGAGTTTCATCCCGTGGATTCGCCGCTGCGGCAGGGTTCGTATCGCGGCCTGGCTGCCAGCGCAAACCATTTCGCGCGCGAATCCCATATGGATGAGCTGGCCCATGCGGTGGGGATGGAGCCGGCTGCGTTCCGTCTGAAGAACGCCACCGACTTGCGGCTGCGGGCCGTAATGGAAGCGGCCACCGAGAGATTCGGCTGGGGGAAATCGAAGGGCGGCGGCGGAAAAGGATTCGGGATGATGGCCGGATTCGACAAGGGCGGATATGTCTCGGCCTGCGTTGAACTCACGGTAACGAACAACTCGGTGAAAATCGACCGGATCGTACAGGCGTTCGAATGCGGGGCCGTCGTGAATCCCGATGGACTGAAAAACCAGATCGAGGGCGCCACCATGATGGGAATCGGCGGCGCGCTTTCCGAAGCTATTGAGTTCGAAAACGGCCGCGTGCTGAATGCGCGGCTCTCGCGCTATCGCGTTCCCCGGTTCAGCGATATGCCGAAGATCGACGTCGTTCTGGTGGACAGAAAAGACCTGCCCTCAGCGGGCGCGGGGGAGACGCCGATCGAATCAGTGGCGCCCAGCGTGGCGAATGCGATCTTCAACGCCACCGGCAAACGCCTGCGAGCCATGCCGCTCAAACTGGCGTAAGCTCCTTCAGCGGTGCTGGTAGTAACGGGCCAGCCACCGGGCCAGGCCGTCCGCTCCGGGGTAGATCAGCCTTTCTGTTAATCCCGCCTGATCCAGTTTGTCGCGGATCTCCTGCTTGGCGGCCGCCGGGATCACGATGCGCCGAGCTACGCCCGCGTGCGCTTCGAGCCATGCGTTCAGGTCCAGATCCGGGGCTGACGCAACGGAAAACAGCGCGAACTGGTTCGCGATCCGGACGTCGATCGAAGGCGGCTCGAGGAACAATATGCCGGGTTCCGGAAACAGCTTGTCGAATGTGGAGAGGGATTCGGCCGCCTGTTCCAGCATCTCCGCCGTAAACAGATCTGCGCCCTCGTGCGCCGCGATGTGCCGGAGTTTCGGAGGTAGCAGCTTGTTCGTATTACGCGGATCGATGCACCAGATGGCGGCATCCCGGTCATTACAACTCACATCGTCGGTGGCGAAATGGGCGGCGATCAGCGGCGAAAATGTCCAGTCCAGCAGGCGGGTGGGCAATCCGTGGTGTTGCGCGAATGTCAGCCAGTGCCAGTCTGAAGCTCCACCGCGAAATTCTCCTGTGGCGTATTTTCGGAAATTCCGAAGAAGATGCTTCTCGATCTTCCCCGCGCGACCGTTCTTTCCCACTAGTTTCAGCAGACCGGGTTGAAGTTCCCGACCCAAAGCATCGGCCCCGCGGAAAACATATGAAGTACGGTATCGTCCAATCGATTCGTCCCACGCGTCACGGTAAAGCTCGGTGAGGAGCTGTTGCCAGTCCTTCACCTCGACGGAAGGAACGGCAGCCTCGGTCGCCTCAGGCTTCGTGGCCATCGTGCCCTTCACCCGCAAGCCGATCGCCGGATGCCGTTGAAATTAGCCGAGATGCCGTTCCGAGGCGTGTTTTCCCCCGCGCATCTACGATCATAGTATTAGCCTTATATGGCGCTTTGATCCCAAGTAATGGAAATTTGCGTTGACGAGGCACTATATGTAGGGTGTAACATTCCAATTGCGCGTAAGCGCGGCGAGGAGCGCAGTATGGGTCAGCTGGCAGTAGCAAATGCGAAAATGAGGGAGTTGCCTGTTCAGGATTCTCCCCTCCCAACCCGGACCGGGATTGGCTTTCCGCGATATTTCACCGCCCGTCTCGAGGCGGGCAAAACGCCGTACGACGAGATCCAGTGGGAAACCCGTACCGCGACGATTGGAAACGACAAGGGTTCCATCATATTCGAGCAGCGCGACATCGAGGTCCCGGCCGAATGGTCCCAGACCGCCACGAACATTGTCGCGAGCAAGTATTTCCATGGAAAGCTCGGGTCCCCCGAACGGGAACGCAGCGTCGCTGAACTGGTGCATCGCGTTGTCGACACGATAGCTGACTGGGGGCTTCGCGACGGCTATTTCGCTTCGGCCGAAGATGGCGCGAACTTCCGTGACGAGTTGGCGCACCTGATGTTGTATCAGAAAGCGGCCTTCAACTCTCCGGTGTGGTTCAATGTCGGAGTTCAGGAATCCCGGGGATACGGCTGGTTTTATGAGAAAGCCGAGCGGCAGATCAAGCGCCTCAGTACCGAAGCGCGGCCACAATGCTCCGCATGTTTCATCGTCTCGGTGAAGGATTCGCTTGAATCGATTCTCGATCTGGCCAAAACCGAAGGCATGCTCTTCAAGTGGGGCTCTGGCACAGGCTCCAACCTCTCCGCCCTGCGGGAGGAAGACGCGATTCTTTCCGGCGGCGGGCGGGCATCCGGTCCGCTCTCGTTCATGAAGGGCTTCGACGCCTTCGCCGGCGTGATCAAATCCGGCGGCAAGACCCGTCGCGCCGCCAAGATGGTGATCCTCAATGCCGAGCACCCGGACATCGAGCGCTTCATCTGGTGCAAGGCGAAAGAGGAGAAGAAGGCCCACAAGCTGATTGAGGCTGGTTACGATTCTTCGCTCGATGGCGAAGCGTACAGCTCCATCTTTTTCCAGAACGCTAACAATTCCGTCCGCGCCACAGACGAATTCATGGAAGCGGTCGCGGAAGACCGCGACTGGTGGACGAAATCCGTAGTCAACGGCCATCCGCTGAAGCGCTACCGCGCGCGCGACCTGATGCGCGAGATCTCCGACGCGACCTGGCAGTGCGGCGATCCGGGCATGCAGTTCGATACCACGATCAACCGCTGGCATCCCTGCAGGAACACGGCGAGAATCAACGCTTCGAACCCCTGCTCGGAATACATGTTCCTCGACGATTCGGCCTGCAACCTTGCGTCACTCAACCTGATGAAGTTCGTAGGACCGGGCGGGCAGTTCGATGTGGAAGCCTTCCGACACGCCGTCGACACCCTGATCGTGGCTCAGGAGATTCTGGTCGATAACGCGGCTTATCCGACTGAGAAAATCGCGCGGAATTCACACGATTACCGGCCGCTCGGCCTCGGATTCGCGAACCTCGGCGCGCTGCTTATGTCATTCGGCATCCCTTACGACAGCGATCGCGGGCGCGATTACGCAGGCGCCATTTCGGCGGTTATGTGTGGCCAGGCTTATCTCACGAGCGCCCGCATCGCCGAAAGCGCCGGATCGTTCGAAGGCTATCCGGTGAATGAGGAGCCGTTCCTCGAAGTGGTCCGGATGCACCGCGACTCGGTCAACGGGATTAATCACCGGAACGTGCCGAGTGATCTGTTCCAGTCCGCAAAACGCGTCTGGGAAGACGCTTACGATACCGGCAAGCGCACGGGCTTCCGCAACGGTCAGGTGACGGTGATCGCGCCGACCGGAACCATCGGCTTCATGATGGATTGCGACACTACCGGCATCGAGCCCGATCTCGCGCTCGTGAAGTACAAGAAGCTGGTTGGCGGCGGCGTTATCAAGATCGTCAACAACACTGTGCCGCAGGCGCTGATCAAACTCGGCTATACGCCCGAGCAGGTGGAAGCCATCGTCGCCCACATCGATTCCACGGGAACCATCGAAGGCGCGCCCGGGCTCAAGCCTGAGCACCTCCCCGTGTTCGACTGCAGCTTCCGTCCGACGAATGGCTCGCGGTCCATCCACTATATGGGCCATCTGAAGATGATGGGCGCCGTGCAGCCCTTCGTTTCGGGCGCGATTTCGAAGACCATCAACATGCCGGAAGAGTCCTCGGTGGAAGACATCATGGACGCCTATACGGAAAGCTGGCGTCTGGGTCTGAAGGCGGTCGCGATCTATCGCGATAACTCGAAGAAGGTGCAGCCGCTCAGCTCTGGTTCCTCAAAGACATCGCCTGGCCAGGCGGTGCAGATCGCGCCGAAGGATGCGGCCGCAGTCGTAGAGAAAGTCGTCTATCGCCCGGTTCGTCGCAAGTTGCCCGATGAGCGCCAATCGATCACCCACAAGTTCTCGATCGGCGGCCATGAAGGCTATATCACGGTCGGCATGTTCGAGGACGGCACGCCGGGCGAAATCTTCGTCACCATGGCGAAGGAAGGTTCGACGATTTCCGGGCTCATGGACAGTTTCGCCACCTCGATCAGCTACTGCCTGCAATACGGCGTACCACTGAAGTTCCTGGTGGACAAATTCGGCCATGTTCGTTTTGAGCCCAGCGGCTGGACGGGCAATCCGCTGATCCCGTACGCCAAATCGATTCCGGACTACATCTTCCGCTGGCTGGGAGCGAAGTTCCTGGGAGCCGAGTATGCCGTGAACGAGGCAGGCGCCGCTCCGGCGCTGCGCCCCACCGAGCAGAGTCCGCAGGAATCCCTGCCGTTCCCCGCAGTCAGCAGCGACGCCCCCCTTTGTGCGGAATGCGGCGGCATGATGACCCGCAATGGCAGTTGCTACAAGTGTGAAAACTGCGGCGGCACCAGCGGCTGCTCGTAAGTCAACGGACTGGCTGGTTCCGGAGAAAGATTTCGGGACCAGCCAGCCGACACCACCGCAGAAAACCTGCTATTTCCTGGTAGTCATCCTCTCGCGCCAGCAGCCATGACCGCGAAAATGGGAATTTCGGACGACCAACTGGCCCGAAACGGACAAGAATACCCCTCTTAGCTGTTGCGATGGCGTTATCCGGTCGGGTAGTCTAGCCTTTGGCCGTCGGGCTACGTCGTTGAGAAATCAAAGGGAAAACTCAAAAATGCCATTGCAGCAGCAGATTGCGGCGCTAAGTCGGCGCATCAAAAACTCCGGGCGTTTTTCGGCATTCGCGGTTTCCGCGATGATGACCGCCGGCGCAATGCCTTTATTTGCGCAGAATCCGCCCCCCGAGGCCCAGGGTGAAGCCCATCTTATTCTTCCCGATCTCAGCCAGGGCAGTTTTCTTGGAACGGACGGCCGCACGCTTCTGATGGTCGGCCTCGTCATTTGCGCTTTGGGGCTGCTATTCGGGCTGCTGACTTATTTGCAGCTGAAGAATCTTCCCGTGCATAAGAGCATGCGGGACGTCTCTGAGCTGATCTGGGAAACCTGCAAAACCTACCTGTTTACGCAGGGTAAATTTCTGCTGATTCTCGAGATTTTCATCGGCGCGATTATTCTACTCTACTTTGGATATTTCGAGCATTTTGACGCCGTCAAGCTGATTATTGTCCTGCTCTTCAGCATCATCGGCATTGCCGGAAGCTACGCGGTGGCCTGGTACGGTATCCGCGTAAACACCTTCGCCAACTCCCGCACCGCCTTCGCAAGCCTTCGGGGCATTCCGTATCCGTGTTACGCAATTCCGCTGCGAGCCGGCATCAGCATTGGAATGGTGCTGATCTCGATCGAGTTGCTGATCATGCTCTGCATTCTGCTCTTCGTACCCCGCGACTACGCCGGGCCGTGCTTCATCGGGTTCGCCATCGGTGAATCGCTGGGAGCGGCGGCGCTGCGCGTCGCGGGCGGGATTTTCACGAAAATCGCGGATATCGGCGCCGACCTGATGAAAATCGTTTTCAACATCAAGGAAGACGACGCCCGTAACCCGGGCGTGATCGCGGATTGCACCGGAGATAACGCCGGAGATTCGGTCGGGCCGAGCGCGGACGGTTTCGAAACCTACGGCGTCACCGGCGTGGCGCTGATCTCTTTCATCCTGCTTGCGGTGAACAGCCCTCTCGTTCAGGTGCAATTGCTCGTTTGGATCTTCGTGATGCGCATCATGATGGTGATCTCTTCAGCGGGCAGCTATTTCATCAATGAGGCGATATCAAAGGCTCGCTACAGCACCGCCCCGAAGTTCAACTTCGAAGCCCCGCTCACGTTTCTCGTCTGGCTGACCTCGCTCGTTTCGATCGCCCTGACGTATCTGGTCTCTTACTTCATCATTCCGGATCTCGGCGGTGATACGACGCTATGGTGGAAGCTCTCGACAGTGATCACCTGCGGAACTCTCGCCGGCGCGGTGATCCCGGAGCTGGTCAAAGTCTTCACTTCAACCGAGTCGAGCCATGTGCGCGAGATTGTAACCTCATCGCGCGAGGGCGGCGCTTCGCTGAACATCCTCTCGGGATTCGTCGCAGGGAATATGAGCGCTTTCTGGCTCGGTCTGGTCATGTTTTTGTTAATGGGCGCGGCTTATCTTGTCAGCATGGCCGGATTCGGAAGCCTCATGGTCGCGCCGGCAGTGTTCGCTTTCGGTCTTGTGGCGTTTGGTTTTCTCGGTATGGGGCCGGTAACCATCGCGGTCGATTCCTATGGGCCGGTTACCGATAACGCTCAATCGGTATACGAACTTTCGCTCATCGAGGAAATTCCGGGAATTTCCCAGCAAATCCAGTCAGGCTACGGTTTTACGCCCGATTTCGAGCGCGCGAAGGAGAATCTGGAAGAGAACGACGGCGCCGGCAACACCTTCAAGGCGACAGCAAAGCCAGTGTTGATCGGAACCGCCGTAGTCGGGGCGACGACGATGATCTTCTCGATCATCGTTGCCCTCACCAATGGACTGACGACAAACATTCAGAACCTGTCCATTCTCCATCCGCCATTCCTATTGGGCTTGCTCGCTGGGGGGTCGATTATTTATTGGTTCACCGGCGCCTCCACGCAGGCGGTAACCACTGGCGCGTATCGGGCAGTTGAGTTCATCAAATCCCACATCAACCTCGAGACGGCGGAAAGGGCCTCAGTCGCCGACAGCAAACGCGTGGTCGAAATCTGCACCCAGTACGCGCAGAAGGGGATGTTCAACATTTTCATCGCGGTCTTCTTCGCGACTCTGGCATTCGCTTTCGCCGAACCGTTCCTGTTCATCGGGTACCTGATCTCGATTGCGCTCTTCGGCTTATATCAGGCGATTTTCATGGCGAACGCCGGCGGCGCATGGGACAACGCGAAAAAGATTGTCGAAACCGAACTCAAACAAAAGGGGACAGCTCTTCACGCAGCAACTGTCGTCGGCGACACGGTGGGCGATCCGTTCAAGGACACTTCTTCGGTTGCGCTAAACCCGATCATCAAATTCACAACGCTTTTCGGTCTCCTCGCGGTCGAGCTTGCGGTCTCGCTCTCGGCCGATCAGGGCGCAGGATTCACCAGAGTTTTATCGGCCATTTTCCTGCTCATTGCGCTGGTCTTCATACGGCGGACCTTCTTCAGCATGCGCATCGAAGTGCAGAAGGAGACCACGGTCAAGGTTGCTTCGGCGAGGAACCCGGCTCACGGCGATTAGCTATCGGCGCGCTCCGATAAAAGCCCGGACCTTCAGCCGATTGCGTATTGCGATCCTATCTGACATCCACGGGAACAGAACGGCGTTTGAAGCGGTTCTGAAGGATCTTCGGAATATGGCTCCCGATCTGGTGCTTCACGGCGGCGATCTGGCCGACAGCGGATCCGGTCCGACCGAAATCGTGGACCAGATCCGTGACCTCGGCTGGCAAGGCGTGCTCGGAAACACGGACGAGATCTTTACCTGACGCTCGCCGAGTCTGACCTTCCTCACGTCGATTGGGTGATCCGTACAATTCGCGCCGGGAGTCCCCAAAAGCCTTAAGGGCGATCGAGACGCGCCAGCTCGCGATCGAAGCACTCGGCCAGAAAGCGGCGAGCATTGACGACTCGAGTGAGGCCGCAAACGTCCGGATAATGCCGCAGATTACCGGTGATCAGATAATTCGCCTCTGCGGAGAAAGCGCATTCGAGGAACCGATTGTCGTCCTCATCGCGGGCGGCGTCGATTCGCACCGCGGACTCATACCGGACCGCGACGCGCTCGAGTCCGGATAATATGGCATCCGCCCGATCGGAGAGCCCATGAAGTTTCTTCCGCGCCAGCACGTCCCGGTATTCCCCCAAAACCGGAGCGGAGATGCAAATCGTGTAAGCGCCCCCAAGGCCAAGCGCTACCGTCGCTGCTTCGAGGCCATCCGGTTTCCAGCAGGCGGACACCAGCACGTTCGTATCGAGAACTGCCTTCAAACAGTCGAGTCTGGCACAATCGTTCGCATCGGATGAAAGATGATCTGGGCCGCCGCATAAAGCGGGACTACGAAGACGCGTTACGCCTGCGCTTGCCGCGGCGTACCTATGCGGTGATCCGTATAGATGGGCGCGGTTTTCACAAGTTCACTGCCGGGCTGGAGCGTCCGTACTCGCGGGCGCTTGCCGATGCACTGGATCTGGCGGCGATCCGGCTGGCCATGGAAATGATCGGGTGCCGTTGCGGATACGGGCAAAGCGACGAATACTCCTTTCTGCTGACCGATTTCGAGCGTGAAGACGCCCCGCTCTGGTTCGATGGCAACATCCAGAAGATGGTCTCGGTTTCGGCCAGCGTCTTCACCGGCGCGTTCAACGCGGCATTCCAGAAAATTCCGGGACAGAATTCTCAGATCGCGGCGTTCGATTCCCGGGTGATGGTAATACCCAGACGCGCCGAAGTCCTGAACTATTTTCTATGGCGCCAGCTCGACGCTTCGGCCAACAGCCTGAATATGCTGGCTTCGGCGCATTTCCCGCATGACGAACTCATCGGGAAAACCACGGCCGAAAAGCACGAAATGCTTCACGGGAAGCAAATCAACTGGGCGAAGCAATCGCCGGATTTCAAGCGCGGTCGGGTGGTCCGGCCGCAGCCCGGCGGGGGCTGGGCGGTGGATCTGGAAATCCCCATTTTCAACCGGAATCCGGCTTACCTCGACGAACTGGTTCCCGCCGGGGAATAGGTTTTCAAATCGCTGACGGGGAGCGCAATGATTTCCCCTTCGACGCCGCCGATTACGGCGGCCGTGTGTTCGTACGCGATGGGATCACCGGTAACAAAATGAGTGATGGAGCCGTTGCCATTTTCGCTATCCCCGAGAGCAGTTCGTAAGGATTCGGCGGCGACGGAAGCGCTCTCCACGAGAGCAACTCCCGGCCCGAGCACCCGGTTGATAACTGGCGCGAGAACGGGGTAATGGGTGCAGCCCAGAATCAGCGTATCGATGTCCGGACGGCCACCCACATAGTGCCGGACAAGCACCTCCGCTTCCGGGGAATCCGCCAGCCCTTCTTCCACCAGGTGCACGAAAAGCGGACAGGCCTGTGCCCAAACGGTCATGCCGCAGGCCTCCAGCCGCCGCTGATAAGCGCCACTCGAGATGGTCCCGCGAGTGCCGATGACGCCGACGCGGCCGGTCCGCGTGGCGCGAACGGCTGCCTCAACTCCGGGATTGATGACGCCCCAGATGGGGATTTCGAAATCCGCCTGCAGGTCCGGCAACGCAACGGCAGTGGCGGTGTTGCAGGCCACCATAATGGCTTCAGCGCCGCGTTCGGCCAGAAATGCGGTGATTTCCTGGGCAAAACCCTTCACCATCTCGGGCGGTTTTCGGCCGTAGGGAACACGCGCCGTGTCCCCCAGGTATAGAAAATCGTGATGCGGCAATGCGCGGCGGAGCGCCTTCAGAACCGTAAGGCCTCCCACGCCCGAATCGAAAACCCCGATCAGCCCGCGATCGCTCAAGAACGCTCTCGTAACGCAGGTGTCTGCGAGGCGTGCTCGCTCAGGCTGCGGGGGCCCAGCGCCTCATCGCTCGAGGCCCAGATTCCGGTGATCAGGCGAGCCCCCCGGTTGTGCGTGAAATAGTCATAAGCCCATTGCACAACGATCAGCAGGCGATTTTCAAATTCCACGATGTAAAGCAGGTGGACGAACAGCCACGTGAGCCAGGCCAGGTAGCCGGAAAACTTCAGAGGTCCGATATCCGCCACGGCGTGGTTGCGGCCGATGGTAGCAAGACTACCCTTATTCCAATAGTGAAACGGCTCGACGCGCTGGCCGTCCAGCAGCTTTTCGATTGATTTTGCTGCATACGTTCCCATCTGGATTGCGGCGGGAGCGACACCGGGAACCAAGCGGCCATCCTCCTGCGCTACCCTCGCAAGATCGCCGACAACCATGATCTCGGGATGGCCCGGAACAGTGAGGTCCTTTTCGACCTGGACGCGCCCGGCGCGGTCAAGCCCGACATGGGTTCGTTCGGCAAGTAGTTTGCCGAGTGGCGAAGCCTGGACGCCCGCGCCCCAAAGTACGGTTCGGGATTCGATGCGGCTTTCACCGGTCGCCGACTTTATCGTGACACCGTGTTCGTCAATCCCGGTTACACGCGTGCTCGTGCGCGTCTGCACTCCAAGCTTAATCAGAGACCGTTCGGCAGCTTGCGAAAGCTCCGGCGGATAAGGGGGCAGAACGCGGTCTTCGCCTTCGATGAGGAAGATATTCGCGTCTGCGGGATTGATGTGCCGGAAGTCTTTCCGGAGCGTATCGCGCGAGATCTCCCCAAGGGCGCCGGCAAGTTCAACACCCGTAGGGCCGCCGCCGACGACAACGAACGTCAGATTCGCTCTTCGCTCGTCGGGATCGGTTTCCTTCTCGGCGCGCTCGAAAGCCAGCAGGATCCGCGTACGGATCTCGGTTGCGTCTTCCACCGTCTTCAATCCCGGCGCAATCTGCGCCCATTCAGGATGTGCGAAATAGGAATGGGTAGAGCCGGTCGCCACGATGAGCGAGTCGTAGGGAACGCGGCTGCAGTCCTTGAGAATCACCTCGCGCTCATTGACATCGAGATCGTCGACCTCACCCAGAACCACGCGAGTGTTTTTCTGATGATTCAGGACGTAGCGGAGCGGCGATGCTATTTCGCCGGGCGAAAGCGCCCCGGTCGCTACCTGATAGAGGAGAGGCTGAAAGAGATGGAAGTTCCGCCGGTCAATCAGCGTGACTTCGACCGGCGCGTGCTTCAGTTTCCGGGCGGCGTTCAGGCCCCCAAACCCTCCGCCGACAATGACGACACGGTGCGCCATAACTCAACTCTCTACTATCCGGATGCGCGAGCGGCGCCAGAAGGTGCGGTCGGGTTAGCGACAAGCGCGGAAAGGAACGCCGGGAGCGTCCGGCTTTGTTTCACTCTATACAGGTTGTACGGCAGTGACATCTTTTGCGGTTCGGAAATGCAGAGTGAATTTCGCGCCGGCCCCCGGAGTGGATTGAACCGTTACCGAGCCTCCGTGGCGGCGCATAATGTCCCGAACGATGGCGAGGCCGAGTCCGGAGCCGCGAGTACTGAAAAAAGGCTCGAAAATGCGCTGGAGGTTTTCGGGCGCGATGCCGGGTCCGGAGTCTTCGACGTCAATCTCGCCGGAGCGCACCACGATGCGCACTTTCCCGCTCGCGTTCATGGCCGCGCAGGCGTTACGGAAGAGATTATCGAGCGCACGGTAGATTCCGGTTTCATCGCCCTGAACGGGCGAAAGGCCTTCCGCGATTTCAATATTGAGGCGTACGTGTTCGGGGATGCCGGCCTGCGCCGCGAACCGGCGAACCGCGGCTGCGAGATCCGTCGGTCCCAGAGGGGCCGATTCGCCGCGGCACCAGGCGAGCAGGCCGGAAGTAAGAGTAACGCATCGGAAAACCGCATCGTGGGCTGACGCAAGGTCTGAAACCGCCAGATGGTTCAGAATAAGAGTGAACTGGTTATTCAGATCGTGCGCGATGCCTGCGGCCGCCGAGCCGATAGTTTCGAGGCGGGAGTGACGGATGTCGGTTTCCTCCACGTCCACATCCTCGCCTCGGGAAACCTCGCCGTCTGCGCGACTGGCGACTAAACCACTGAATTATGAGGAGAAATATTCTTTTTGCGGCCGTGACTATGGCTTTGACATCCAACCTGCCCGCCGCCGAGGCGCCGATCACTAAATTGCAGCAGATGATCTCCCGTTATGCGCCCGTAGAGATCCGGGTTGACACGTCGAAGCTTTCACGGGGGGATCAGGCGGCCCTGAAAGATCTGATCCGGGCATCGAGAACGCTCGACACGATCTTCATGAAGCAGCTTTGGACCGGCGATCTCGGACTTTATGACAAGCTGCGCCAGGATAGCTCCGCGCTGGGCAAAGCACGGCTGGAATATTTCTGGCTGAATAAAGGTCCATGGTCGGATCTGGATGAACATGGGGCATTTCTTCCGGGCGTCCCGGCGCGCAAGCCGCTGGGGGCTGCGTTCTACCCGGAGGACATGAAGAAAGAGGAATTCGAAGCGTGGGTGAAGACGCTTTCGCCCGCGGCGCGAGCGCAGGCGGAAGGATTCTTCACCATAATCCGGCGGGGCTCGGATCGGCGGCTCGAGATCGTTCCCTATTCAGCGGCATATAAATCGGATCTGGCGGCCTGCGCGAATCTGCTGCGGGAGGCGGCGCGGGCGACTTCGAATGCCACTTTGAAGCGCTTCCTCGAAGCGCGCGCGGCGGCGTTTCATTCGAACGATTACTACTCGAGCGACGTGGCGTGGATGGATCTCGACTCGCCGCTCGATATAACGATCGGCCCATACGAGACCTACAACGACGAACTGTTCGGATACAAGGCGGCATTCGAAGCGTATGTGAACATTCGCGACGAAGCCGAGACCGCAAAGCTGAAGTTTTTCGGCGATCACATGCAGGAAGTGGAGAACCAGCTTCCGATCGAGCCGCGCTTCCGTAACCCGAAGATCGGCGCGCTTTCGCCGATCACGGTGGTAAACGAAGTTTTCGCGGCGGGAGATGCCGAACACGGCGTAAAGACTGCCGCCTACAACCTTCCGAACGACGAGCGCGTGGTGCATGAGAAGGGCAGCAAGCGGGTGATGCTGAAGAACATCCAGGAGGCGAAATTCCGGACGATTCTCCAGCCGATTGCGGATGCTGTGCTGAGCCCGGAATCCAGAAAATCACTGAATTTCGATTCTTTCTTCACGCATATTCTGGCGCATGAAATGAGCCATGGGATCGGGCCCCATCGCATTCAAGTAAACGGACGCGAAAGCTCTCCGCGGCAGGAATTGAAGGAACTCTATAGCGCTATTGAAGAGGCCAAAGCGGATGTTCTGGGGCTTCATATGCTGCAGCACTTCTTCGACCGCGGCTATCTGAAACGCGACGAGAACAGCCTGTACACCACGTTTCTCGCATCTTCCTTCCGCACGCTGCGCTTCGGGCTGGTGGAAGCGCACGGCAAGGGCATGGCCCTGCAGTTCAATTACCTGATGGACAAGGGCGCATTTGTGGAGCGCAATGGCCGCTGGGAGGTGAATCCGCAGCGCATACATGAGGGTGTTCGCGATCTGGCTCACGATCTGTTGACGATCGAGGCGACAGGCGATTATGCGGGCGCGAAGAAAATGCTGGACACGCTCGGCGTGCTGCGGCCGGAAGTGAAGACGACGCTGAACCGTCTCGGAGCGGTTCCAGTGGATATACGGACAATTTTCGCGACTGCGGACCAGATTGCTACGGCGATATCGCGGTAGCCAGGAGTTGAGGAGTTGGTGCGGGCGATAGGACTTGAACCTACACTCCCTTGCGGGAACTGGAACCTAAATCCAGCGCGTCTGCCAGTTTCGCCACGCCCGCGCGTCACAACAAGGGATCGCAGCCCAAGGGGATTATAGCGCGGGGGCCGTGCTAACCTGCATTTAAGGCCTCGCGGCCAGCCTTCCGAAACGATTCAGAGCCGGTAGCTCAGCTGGTAGAGCATCGCACTTTTAATGCGGTGGTCGCGGGTTCGAATCCCGCCCGGCTCACCATCGATTTTTAAATCTGATAGTGTTATGCTCCGTTTCTTCTCTGGCCCCAACCCGGGGCGAGCTTGTCGCCAACTCGTTTGGCAGACCTCCGTCTACGCAGGACCTGGCAGCACCGGCTCTTTGTCGGACGGAAAGCCGAGGTAGCGGCCTTCGTTATACGGATCTCGCGTCGGGAGAAACGAAGTCACTCCCGGCGCGTTCGGCACGAGGGTCAGCCCTTGAATCAGAAGATGACCTTCGCCGCAAGTTGCAGGTGCCGCCGATCGTAGGTGGACCCCGTGCAACCGTAGCAGGCGTTCACCGAATTGCCGGAGCCCACATCGGCCGTCGTGCCATTTACATATAGATTTGCGTGATTGAAGATGTTGAACGATTCTGCGCGAAGCTGAAGGGTGATTCGCTCGCTGATTTTCGTATCCTTATAAATCCCGAGATCGAAATCCCACCAACCGGGTCCGCGGAACGCGTCACGGCCTGACATATTACTCGGCCACTTCGAACCCGGCAGAAACGACATGGGTTCCGTGGCGATGGATGCCGCCTTGAACGTCAGATATTGAAAGGTATTGGGCGTTGGCGTAGCAACAAGGCCATTGCCTGTACTCGGAACAGGCCCAATGAACGTAGCGCGCGGGGTATTTAACGGAAGTATCTGCGCGCCACTGTCGAACACGCTGAAAGGCTGTCCCGTATGCGCGTTGAAAATCGGGTTCAGGCTCCATCCGCCGAGCAACGCGCCTCTCCATCCCGGATGGCTTCCTGTGGGAACCTTCCAGTTGCCGGCCATAACCACGCGCTGGCGGATATCGAACTCGGCATCGCCGCGATCCAGATTCGGGTGGTAAGGATCGAGCAGGCCATAGATGAAATCGCCATTGTTGATCGTTAGGTTCTGGTTTCCAAACTGGCTTGCGATACCTTCTCCGCCGGCTTCGAAGAACGTAGAGCTCAGGTTATCGATCGCGTGCGACCAGGTATAGTTCACGGTAAGATCCATTCCCGTGTTCGCCAAATTTGTGATGACAACCCGATTATTCAGCGCGTGGTAGATGGAAAATCCCTCGTTGCCCCGGTAACCAACGCTGACGCCGTAATTGGAGTTGGGTAAAGACGCGCAATCCGTAGTTCCGTCCGGCTGCAGCCCCGTGCATGCGTCGCCCAGGATGAAGTTGCCGAACCCGTTCTGGTTCGGATAGGCAATGCTATACAGATTTACGCCTTTGGAACCGCTGTATTCGAGGCTGTAAACCACATGCCGGACCACTTCACGCTGCAATGCGACATTCCAGAAGTGAGCATAGGCAGTTTTAATGTGAGGATCGACAATACGTGCGCCCACCTTGGGCAGCGGCAACGTTCCATTGCTGCCGCCAAGCGGTCCAAAGTTGTTGGTAGTAACGGCGCCGGGCACATCGAGAACCGCATAATTTGGCGGGTTCTGAATCAGATTAAACGTGACGTTTCCGAAATTGCGCTCGTAGCCGATGCCATAGCCGCCCCTGAGGCTGGTTTTGCCGTCGCCAAAAACATCCCAGGCAGCGCCGATACGAGGAGCGAAATCGTGGTAGTCAGGCGCCCAGAGTGAACCGAGGGAACTTTTGGGCGCCAGTTGCAGTCCGCCGTTCCGCAGGTATGCGCCGAGGCTGGGATCCGCGAACCCAACGCCAGAAGCGTACCAGTTCGAGTCGAGATTGGCATTCTTATTGTGTTGAACCCCGAAATGTTCCCAGCGCACCCCAAGGTTGATTGTCAACCGCTGACGAACCTTCCATGAATCCTGGGCATACAGTGCGCCTTCCTGAAAACGATTGCTTCGGCTGAAATTGGGCGAGCCGACTGGGAGCGTGACGGAGCAGGCCGGTGTGGCCCCCGAAGCTCCGCAAGGGAATTTGCCTTGTGGATCGACAGCTACTTTGATGTCTGTGAACTGCCCGGAGAGAAGACCGCTCACAGCGGGACCCAGGCCGCTCTTGGCCAACCCGTCGACTGCAGTCTGATAAGCGGCGTAGGTGCGATTGTCACGAACGTAATCGTAAGTGCCGCCGAAACGGAACGAATGGGCCCCTTTGTTCCACGACACGTCCTCGTAGAACTGCAGTATGTTCTGGGGTCCCCCGAATGCTCCGCCATTTCCAGGCGTGAACGGATTGTAGCCAGGAAAGGCGATGCTGTCGCTGCCAATGGTAATTGGGCCGGTCACATTCGCGTACATGGTGGGGACCAGGCCGCGGCTGGTAAGTCCCTGCTGAAGGTTGGTGAGGCGATTGAATACGACTTTGCTCTGGGACGTCCACGACGGAGAAAAACTGTGGATAACGGAAAAGAGGAAGTTGTGGTTGAAGTAAGTCTCGCCAAGGTCGTAATTATTATACGGGCTGTTTGACAAAACGCCTGTCTGATCGCTTTCACTGTAGAGAGCGTAACGACCATAGATCTGGGTCCGATCGGAAAGGTTATAGTCGACGCGATTGAAAGTATCCCAGGTATTTTGTGGGAAACCGCCGCCCGCGTCCGTCGGTACGTTGTATGCCAAATGCGTAAAGAGAGGCATCGTGGCCGGCAAAGACGAGCAGGCCAGACCGGCGCAGGGATTCTTTCCGTTAATCGCAGTGAGGTCGTTCAAGCTGGCCGTCCCGAGAACTGTCGCGCTCGGCCGGATTTGGCCCAGCGCGCTGAAGAACTGCTGAACGTTGGCCGGGGTCTGTGCGATCAGTTCCGACGTGGGAACCCAGGCAAAACTGGTGGCGGCGCTTCGAATCCGGGTCCATTCGGTACTACTGAAGAAGAACAGTTTGTTTTTGAGCAGAGGGCCGCCAAAAGAGTAACCAAACTGATTTCGGACGAATACAGACTCTGGAACGCCGTTCGCGTTGTTCTGGAAGGAATTCGACGAAAACCGTGAGACGCGGTTGAATTCATATGCGGTGCCGTGAAATTCGTTGGTTCCGCTCTTGCTGACCACGTTGACAATGCCGCCCGACGCGCGACCGTACTCCGCGGTGAAGTTGCTGGTGAGAACCGAAAATTCCTGCACGGCATCGAGCGGGATTTGCTGACCAATCGATCCGGCAAACTCGTCGTTATTACTGCCGCCATCCAGAAGAATGTTGGTGGAGGCTTCCCGCTGTCCGTTGATCGCGAATCCCGCGCCTCTCGTACCGATACCTACGTCCGAAACATTTCCCGCGATGGAAACGAACTGATAAGGGTTGCGCGTCAGGTTTGGCAACTCCCGGATTTCGTTTTGTGTCACAACCTGGCTCAGTGTTTGAGTTTCGGTGTTTACCTGCGGTGCTGACTCGGAAACCTCTACCGCTGTTGCCGTTGCGCCCACCTGGAGCTGAAAATCCTGTCCCACGCGGGCCCCTACGGTGAGCACTACCTGCTTTTGCGCCGGCGCAAACCCAGGCGCTGTGACATCAAGTTGATAGTTGCCTGGCAACAGGTTGGAGATGTTATACGCGCCGTCAGAAGCTGCGGTTACGTTGCGGACCGCGCCGGTGCTGACGAGAGTCGCCTTTATAGCTGCCCTGGGAATCGCGGATCCGGTAGGGTCAGTAACTGTACCTGTAATCTGCCCCGTTTCGGTTTGTGCCCACAAAGCCGTGACTAATAGCGCTGAAAACATCACGACCAGGAATTGGTTTGCGCAGCGGAAAGCTTTCATGTTCATTCCTCCGTATGCGCGAAGAACACACAGCCCCGGTGCATGTCGATCCAAGGCGAGAGCAAGTTTCTCGTGCGATTCGGAACTGACGGCCTGCACTCCACGCACAAATTTCGCCAGGTTGAAGATACCCAAATTGCCTGGGGACAGTGCGGACATGATGGCCGATCAGGCATGGCGTCTGTGGGAAAACGCGCACTGTGGAAGCGAGTTTTGTACGGACAATGACGACTTACGCGGCCCTTTCCCCACAGCACAGGGACAAATTGAATTCGATGTTGTGTCAGGAGGACTGCGGAGTTCGCGGCCCGGGCCCACGTCCCGACGAGTCTACGTCCCAGACCTTCAGCGTCCAATCGGCGCGGGCACGTCGTGCCGGTACCGATACTCAGGACCACTCCATACGCGTCGTATGGTCGATCGTAAGATTCTATCTGCCACATTTCTGTTCCGATCTGCTGACGAATGCGCATCCGCGCACATGTGACTTGCCGCCGATTAGTAGCTGCGGCGGGGCTCAACGGTTTGACGGTCACAGCGGCCCGCTATTCGCAGCGCAAGGCTTCCACCGGATCGGATGCCGCCGCGGCGCGCCGGCGCTCCCATAGCAAAAATCGCAGCCACGATGAGCACCAGTAGCGCTGCGGCGTAAAGCAGCGGGTCGGAACTGTCGGTGCGCAATGGAGCACTGCCGAGCGCTTTTCGCAAGATAGCCGCATGGCCACCGAAAGCCATAAACCTACGATAAGGCCCGCAAAACCGGCTTACCGCCAGTCACAAAGACCTGCCACACAATGCCCGCTCGAGTTGCTCCCAGAGCCACGCGAGTCCCCAGTTCCTTCATGCTTTGTCCCACTACGAAGGAAACGGCGCCGTAAATTCCGCTGGCGGAAAGTACGGTTGCGACCAGACCAGGAATCACAATGAGAGATACGAAATTCCACAGCTCCTGGGTGACTGCGTCGATCCGGTACATAGCCGATACGCCGCCGAAAGGCCTTCATGTCGTCCCGGACGTTTCTTCCGTCCAGTTCGACGCTGCCCGATGTTGCTTCGATCAGGCCGATAGGTACCTTTACCGTTGTGCTTTTGCCCGCTCCGTTCGGCCCAGGATAGCCGAGGATCTCGCCTCGCCGAATGGTAAAGCTAACATCCTGAACAACCGGTATGCCGCTATAGCGCTGTGTGAGTCCGCGGACCTCAAGCATGAGTACACCCACACCAGGATCTGCTTCCGGGTTCCCGGATATCCGGTGAAATCAAGAGGGAAAGCGTGGGAAACCCAGTCAGCGTGGAAAACTGTGACGAATTTCGGTCGGTAATGACACGTTGTGGCCGTCAGTCGAGGCGAACCGGGTTAACTGACCCTCAGCTCCACCCAGCCGGCCAGGGTCGCGGGCTTGTTCTTCAGAAATACGATCCGCCGCGTTTTGGGGAAGGGAAGTCCCGATTGGATCGCCCGCGCATAATACGGCAGCGAACCCAGCAGTTTGCGGTAGTCGGCATCATCCGCGCCGATCGCAGCGGATTTCGAAAGGTAACTCGAGCCCCAGCCCATCGCCACGAGACAACCGCCGTCACCCCGTGCCGTCTCGAGCCGCTGCTGCAATTCCGCGACCGACTGGCCAAGCGCTTCCAGACCCGTCCAGCGGGCATACTGCGCATGAGCTTCCAGTTGTTTCGCCGCGTAGCTATTGGCTGCGTTGAACAGCGCAGTGCGCGTCACCGGTTCATTCCACCGCAACAGGCGGCGCACTTCATCGCCATTCAGAAACTCATTCTCGCGCCAATCGCCTTCGAAAGTCGTACCGGGCGCCGCCATTTCGGCGAACGCCGGCGTTCCTTCT
>Ga0070680_100000777_pt1 | contig 22371 bp, 19 predicted proteins | sample KBSC73BmetaG_FD_64672 | JGI IMG/M metagenome (GOLD analysis project Ga0070680, IMG submission 64672) | Corn rhizosphere microbial communities from Kellogg Biological Station, Michigan, USA - KBS C7-3B metaG | ecosystem: Host-associated > Plants > Roots > Rhizosphere | place: USA: Michigan...
GGGGACATAGGTGATCTGCGCGTCCGGAAACGCCGCCCTCATGCCCTCGAGCACCGACACGACATGTGTCGGCGTGCCGTGATAATTGCCGAGCAAGACGTCGGTCTGCTCGGCCAGCGGACCGACGACGGCAATCCGCTTCGCCCCTTTGAGCGGAAGCACGCCGTCGTTCTTTAGCAGCACCATCGATTCCTCGGCCAGCTTCAGCGCAAGTTGCTGGTGGGCCGGGCTGTCGAGCTCGCTTTCGGAGATGCGGCTGTAGGGGTCGAGTGCGGGGGGATCGAACATTGCGAGCCGGATGCGCGCCGTGAACAGTCGCGTGAGGGCGGTATCGACCGCCTTCTGCGGAAGGAGGCCCTTCCGCATGGCATCGATGTACGGCTGATAGTCGGCTTGTCCGGTGACTTCACCGAAAGTGATGCATTCGTTGTCCACGCCGCGCGTCACCGCGATTGCCGTCGCTTCGGCCTGGCTCGGCCGGAATCGATGCCCTTCGAATATGTCGTGAATTGCGCCGCAGTCGGAAACGACATAGCCGCCGAATTGCCAGGCACCGCGCAACACATGCTGCATCAGGAATTGGTTTGCGCAGGCCGGCTCACCGTTCACGGCATTGTAGGCGCACATCACCGATCCGGCATGTCCCTCGACGACCGCAGCCCGGAACGCGGGTAGGTAAGTATCCTCCATGTCGTGCTTGCTGACGTCCACGTCGGCGAAGTGCCGGGTCGGCTCCGGTCCGCTGTGGACCGCGAAGTGCTTCGGCGTAGAGATCGCGCGGTAATAATGCGGGTCGGTTCCCTGCATTCCAGCGACGTACGCGACAGCCATGCGGCCGGTCAGATATGGGTCTTCGCCGTAGGTCTCCTGTCCGCGGCCCCACCGCGGATCGCGGAAGATGTTCACGTTGGGTGCCCAGAAATCGAGCCCTTCGAAGGTGCTCGAACGGCCGGCCTTCTTCACCGCCTCGTCATGCGTGATCCGGCCTTCAACGCTGATGTCCTCGGCCATCTGGTGGATGGCGGGCGTATCGAACGTAGCCGCCAGACCGATGGGCTCGGGGAACTCGGTCGTTCCCTTGACCGCAACTCCGTGCAACGCCTCGCTCCACCAGTCGTAGGCAGGAATACCCAGTCGAGGGACGGCCCGAGAGTGATTGACCATCTGAGACGCTTTCTCGGCGAGCGTCATTCGTCGGACGAGGTCGGCGGCTCGCGTGCCAGGCGGTAGCGCCGGGTTCATGTAGGCCGGCTTCGGCGCTGCGTTCACGGCGGTCGACGCCGCGACCAGAAGGAGTGAAACGCCCAGCGAGCAGCCTAGGCCAGACTTTGCCATTGAGCCCCCCACTCTTGACCAAAGGGCCTGAGGGACACCGGAACAGCGCTCGGTGGCCAACGGCCCTGACGCTGAGGTCTCGCACTCGCTGCACGAGCTTGCAACATCGGCCGCTTCCGCTATAGGGGCGGCGGTTCGCGACGATCCGGCCGCCACCCGCGGGGCATCCCCAACAGGAACCCTGCCGAGATGAGGCGCAGATCGTCGCAATTTTTATTGATGTCCGAATTGCATTTGAAGGTGCCGCAATGGCTGTCCCCAAGAGAAAAACCTCGCCGTCGAAGCGGAACATGCGCCGCAGCCATCATGCGCTGAAGGCCACCAAGTTCCAGGAATGCCCGAACTGCGGCGAACTGAAGCTGCCGCACAACATGTGCCCGGCGTGCGGCCATTATAACGGCCGCGAAATCGTCTCGACCGAGGCCTAAGCCTTTCGGCCCATGGAAGCGGGCCCGCACATCGCAATCGACGCCATGGGGGGCGACACCGGCGTCTCGGCGATGATCTCGGGCGCCGCCCGAGCGCTGCGCAAGGACCCGTCGCTACGCTTCACCTTCTATGGCGATGAGCCCCGGGTCCTCGAGGAGATCGAGGGGCACAAGGGCCTCGGCGAACGCGTGGCGATCATCCATTCGCCCGAGGCGATCGATCCGCGCGAAAAGCCGAGCCAGGCGATCCGCCGCGCCCGCACCACCTCGATGGGCATGGCGATCAACGCGGTGAAGGAGGAACGCGCCGACGCTGCTTTGTCGGGCGGCAACACCGGCGCGCTGATGGCCATGTCCAAGCTCGCGTTGCGGACCATGCCGGGCATTGACCGGCCCGCGCTCGCCGCCCTCCTTCCAACGCTGGGCGAGACCGACGTGATCATGCTCGACCTCGGCGCCAATACGGAATGCGACGCGCAGAACCTGGTCCAGTTCGCCGTCATGGGCGCGGCTTATGCGCGCTGCGTGCTCGGGATCGCCCAGCCGCGGGTCAAGCTGCTCAACATCGGCACCGAGGAACTCAAAGGGACCGGCGAGCTGAAGGACGCCGCGGCGCTGCTGCGCGAGGCGGACTATCTCCCGTTCCGCTTCGACGGCTTCACCGAGGGCGACCAGCTGTCGCGTGGACAGGTCGACGTGGTCGTCACTGACGGCTTTTCCGGCAATATCGCGCTAAAGACCGCCGAAGGCACCGCCCGCTTCGTCACCGACCTGCTGCGCCGCGCGTTCAAGAGCTCGTTGCGGTCGAAGGCCGGCTTTGCGCTTTCGCAGCCCGCGCTCAACCTGCTCAAGGTCCACCTCGACCCCAACAACCATAACGGCGCAGTCTTCCTCGGCCTCAACGGGCTGGTGGTCAAAAGCCATGGGGCCGCGAGCCCGAAGGGAGTCGCCAACGCGATCCGGGTAGCGGCAAGCATGGTCCGCAACGACATCACCCGCCGGATCGGCGAGGACCTCGACAATTTCCGGGCCCACGCGTTCGCGAACGGAAGCGCGATATGAAGCGCTCGGTCGTCCTCGGCGCCGGAAGCGCTCTACCCAAGAGGCAGGTCAGCAACGAGGAGCTGGCCCGGACGGTCGACACCAGCGACGAGTGGATCGTCGAGCGTACCGGAATCCGCAGCCGCTATGTCGCGGGCGAAGGCGAGACGACCGCGAGTCTCGCCACCGAGGCGGCGCGCCGCGCGCTCGATCATGCCGGCGTGACGCCCGGAGACATCGACCTCATCGTGCTCGCGACCGCGACTCCCGACCAGACCTTTCCCTCGTCGGCGACGAAAGTGCAGGCGACTCTCGGGATCAACGACTGCATTGCGTTCGACGTGCACGCGGTGTGCACCGGCTTCCTTTACGCCTTGTCTGTCGCCGATTCGATGCTTCGCTCGGGCAACGCGCAAAAAGCGCTGGTGATCGGGGCCGAGACCTTCAGCCGGATTCTCGATTGGGAAGATCGCGCGACCTGCGTGCTGTTCGGCGACGGCGCCGGAGCGCTGGTCCTGAGCGCGGAGGAGAGCGAGAGCGGCGTCCTTGCGACCAAGCTCCACGCGGACGGACGCCACAACGATTTGCTGTTCGTGGACGGCGGGCCGTCGACGACCGGAACCGTGGGCAAATTGCGCATGAAGGGCCGGGAAGTGTTCAGGCACGCCGTTGTGAATCTCGCGGCGGTGCTCAACGAAGTGCTCGAGGATGCGGGTCTCAACGCCGCCGACGTCGACTGGGTAGTCCCGCACCAGGCGAATGCCCGGATTCTCGACGCGACGGCCAAGAAACTCGGCCTTCCCGCAGACAAGATCGTGGTGACGGTCGACCGCCACGCGAACACTTCCGCGGCTTCGGTTCCGCTGGCCTTCGACACTGCCGTTAAGGACGGCCGAATCAAGCGCGGCGACGTGGTGGTGCTGGAAGCGATGGGCGGTGGCTTTACATGGGGTGCAGCAGCGCTCAGGTATTGATAAATTTGGAATATCCGGCGAAGAGTCGATTTGCCGACGGCGCGGAATTCCGTTACGAAAGCGTAATCGATACGGCGGGGGCACGCCGTCCACTCGGGGAGATAATCATGGCCGATCTCGGGATCGCGCGAATCAACAATGACATGGACGCGAGCGGCACGTTGACACGCGCCGATCTGGCGGACGTGGTTCATCGCCGGCTCGGCCTGTCGCGTGCGGAGTCGGCGGGCGTTGTCGAGCGCGTCCTGCATCACATGTGCCATGCACTCTCGGTCGGCCAGAATGTGAAGGTTTCGGGATTCGGCACCTTCATCCTTCGCGACAAGGGCCAGCGCATTGGCCGCAACCCGAAGACAGGCGTCGAAGTGCCGATCGCCCCGCGGCGCGTGATGACCTTCCGCGCCAGCCAGATAATGCGCGACCGGATCGCGAAGGGCTGAACCCTAGGTGCCGGCGGAGAAGGAGCCCGGCGCGCTTCTGACGATCGGTGAGTTGTCCCACCAGCTCGGGGTCGCCCAGCACATCCTGCGCTATTGGGAGACTCGGTTTCCCCAGCTGAAGCCGATGCAGCGAGCGGGCAATCGCCGCTACTATCGTCCCGCGGACGTCGATCTTGCGCGGCGCATCAATCGCCTCCTCAACGAGGAGGGCTACACCGTCCGCGGCGTGCAGAAGCTGCTGCGCGACCGGAGCGCGCACGAACTGCCGGCTGCAAGCGAGGATACGGCCCCTGCGGCGGAGCTGGAGTCTGCACCGGAGGCTGCGACAGCCATGCCGGCGCACGAGGAGCCGATCGGCGTCGACGTGTTCCGGCTAATCGCACTCCGAAACCGGCTCGCCGACGCGCTCGAGCGTTAGCCCGCCACCCGAAAGCCGAGCTTCCACTCTCGCGATCGCCTGATCCAGCGGCAGACGGCTGACCGGCACTCCCGCAGGAAAGGCCTTGAGCAGCCGCGAAGGCATCGCCGCGGAAAGGATTACGAAGGTTCCGCGGTCCCCCTGGCGGCGAATCAGCCGGCCGAATGCCTGGGCGAGTCGCGCGCGAACCACCCGGTCGTCATAGGCGCTCCCGCCACCGGCCATGCGCCGCGCGGCATGGAGCACCGTCGGGCGCGGCCACGGCACGCGCTCCATCACCACCATCCGAAGCGACTCGCCCGGCACATCGACTCCGTCGCGCAAGGCGTCGGTGCCGAGCAGCGATGCGCGCGGGTCGTCGCGGAAGATGTCGACCAGCGTGCCGGCGTCGATCGGATCGACATGCTGGGCGAGCAGCGGGAGGCCGGCTCGGGCGAGTCGGTCGGCAATCCGCGCATGCACCGCCTTGAGCCGCTGGATCGCGGTGAACAGGCCGAGCGTGCCGCCATTCGCAGCCTCGATCAGCCGGGCATAGGCGCCGGCGAGCGCGGGAATGTCGCCCTGCTTCACATCGGTGACGATCAATACTTCCGAGCAGCCGGCGTAATCGAACGGGCTCTCGGCCTCGAACCGCGTCGCAGGAAAAGGCAGATGGGCAGCGCCGGTCCGCGCCTCGGCCGCCGGCCAATCCTCCCCGGCTCGCAAGGTGGCAGAGGTCACAAGCACGCCATCAGCAGGGGCGAGCACCGCCGCCGCCAGCGGCTGGGTCGGATCGAGCCACCTCCGCTGAATGGCGACGTCCAGCTCGCGCCCGTCGATCCGTTCTACGGCAAGCCAGTCGACGAAAGCCGGGTCCGCTTCGCCGCCGATCCGGGCCAGAAGCGCGATCCACGCGGCGAGCGTTTCGCGCCGCCACGACAGGCCGCGGATTGCCCCTTCGACCCGCGCCCGGGCCTGGCTGTCGAGCCAGTCGGGCGCGTCCTCGAGCACCGCTTCCAGCCGCCGCGCCAATGCGGCGAGCGGCTTCTGCAGCGCTTCGAGCGTCTGCGTCGCCGCGGCCGCTTGCGATACCAGCGCGCCGTCGGGCTCGGCCAGCTCGGTCTCCAGCCCGTAGCCCGCCTCCTGCGCCTTGGACCGCGCGTAAACCACGCCGCGCACCTCGGCGAGCAGCGCCTCGACCGGTCCGAACGGCGCGCCCTCCCCAAGCCGCTGGAGCCAGCCGTCGGACGGAAGCGCCTTCGCCGACTCGACCGCCGCTTCGAGCGCCTGACCGCCTTCCTCGTCATATGACGCAACGTCAGTCAGCCGTGCCGCGAGGCCGCGCCTGCGGCCGCGAGAGCGCCCTTCCGGACCGACGATCCAGCGCCGGAGCTCGATCGCTTCCTGGCCGCCGAACGTCACCGCGAAGGTCGAGTCCGCCGCGTCGAACAGGTGATGGCCCTCGTCGAACAGGATTCGCCCCGGCGCGTCCTCGCGCGCCCGAGCCGCATTCACCATCACCAAGGCGTGGTTGGCGATGACGATGTCGGCCTCGCGGCTCGCCCGCTCGGCGCGCTCGATGAAACAGCGCCGGTAATGGGGGCAGCCGGCATAGACGCATTCGCCGCGCCGGTCCGTTAGCGCGGTCGAACCGGCGCGGCGGAACAGGCTCGGAAGCCATCCCGGCAAGTCGCCGCCAACCATGTCGCCGTCCTTCGTGTAGGCGGCCCAGCGCCCGACGAGCTGGGCGAGGATTGCGGCGCGGCCGGAGAACGTCCCCTGAAGCGCATCCTCCAGGTTGAGCAGGCACAGGTAATTCTCGCGGCCCTTCCGGACGACGATGCGGCGCGCCCGTTCCGACGGGTCGGCGAACAGCTTCGGCCCCTCGGCATCGAGCTGGCGCTGGAGCGCCTTGGTGAAGGTCGACACCCATACCGCTCCACCCGCCTGCTCTGCCCACAGCGATGCCGGCGCGAGATAGGCGAGCGTCTTGCCGATTCCGGTGCCCGCCTCCGCCAGCAGCAGGTTGGGCGCCCCCCTCGCCCGCTTGGGTGCGAACACCTGCGTCACCGCCGCTGCCATCGCCTTCTGACCTTCGCGGGCTTCGGCAGCGCCGGTCAGCTGGTCGAGCTTCGCGCCGGCGTCCGCGGCGGCGACGGTAACCGTCCGCGGCGGCGGCCGCTCGGCGGTTTCGTCCCATTGTTTGAGCCGTGAAAAGAGCAAGCGCTCGCCGCGCTCCGGCCGCTCGAGGCACGTCCCGACCAGCGGCGCCCAGCTCCAGCCGAGCCTGTGAAGCGTCGCGTTGCTCGTCCACGCACCTTCGCGTTCCGCCCAGTCGGAATCGCCGAGCACGCCGAGCAGGCGATCCGCGATCCGGCGCAGCGCCGCAGCCGCTTCGGCTTCGCTCGACGGCGGGCCGATCCCGACGGCGCGGCTCAGCCCCGCGATGGTCGGCACTGCGAAGCGCGCCGGGTGGATGAACGCGAACAGCTCGAGGAGGTCGAGCCCGCTGAGCTCCGGATAGCCGAGCCGCTGACCCACGAGCGGTGCATTGAGGATGATGTGCGGGGTTTCGGCGGCGCGGGCGATTGCTTCCCCGCGGCTCGCCTCCCGAACCTCGCCGTCGCCCCTCGCCAGCCAGATTCCGGCGTGGGTTGCGTGGAGCGCGGGAAGAGGCAAAGGAACCGCCATCCGCCGACCCTAGCTGGCGAGAACAGAAGAGCAACGAATTTGGACGCCGAAACGCTTCGAAATGCCGCAATGACCTCAAAGGCTTGGCCTTACGAGGAAGCGCGTAAGCTGTTGAAGCGCTGGCCGGGCGGCAAGCCTGCTGGCGATCCGGTGATCTTCGAGACGGGCTACGGCCCTTCTGGGCTACCGCATATCGGCACTTTCAACGAGGTCGCGCGCACCAGCTTCGTCCGCCGGGCCTATGAGGAGCTGACCGGCGGCGCGGCGACGCGCCTCATCGCCTTCAGCGACGACATGGACGGCCTTCGCAAGGTGCCGGACAACGTTCCGAACCAAGCGATGCTCGAGGCGAACCTCGGCAAACCGCTCACCCAGATCCCCGATCCGTTCGGCGAATACGAGAGCTTCGCGCACCACAATAATGCGATGCTTCGCCGCTTCCTCGACCGCTACCGTTTCGACTACGAATTCCTCTCGGCGACCGATTGCTACACGTCCGGCCGCTTCGACGGTGTGATCCGGAAGGTGCTGCACGGCTTCGACGCGATCATGGGCGTGATGCTCCCGACGCTGCGCGAGGATCGGCGCAAGACCTATTCGCCCGTGCTCCCGATCTCGCCGGGCACCGGCCGAGTGCTCCAGGTGCCAGTCGAGGTGATTGACGCCGAAGCCGGCCTCATCGCCTTCGACGACGAAGACGGCAGCAGAGTCCACCAGTCCGCGTTCGGCGGTGCGGCCAAGCTGCAGTGGAAGGTCGACTGGGCTGCGCGATGGGTAGCCCTCGGAGTCGATTACGAGATGGCGGGCAAGGACCTGATCGACAGCGTGATCCAGTCCGGGAAGATCTGCCGGATCCTCGGCGGCCGGCCGCCCGAGGGCTTCAACTACGAGATGTTCCTCGACGAGAAGGGCGAGAAGATCTCCAAGTCCAAGGGCAACGGCCTCAGCCTCGAGGAATGGCTTCGCTACGGAAGCGAGCCGAGCCTTTCATTCTATATCTACCGCGAGCCCAAGCGCGCGAAGAGCCTGCACATCGGCGTGATCCCGCGCGCCGTCGACGAATATTGGCAGTTCCGGGGCAATTATCCCGGCCAGCCCGTCGAGCAGAAGCTCGGCAACCCCGTGCACCACATCCACCGCGGCGCCGTGCCGGAGCAAGCACTTCCCGTGACCTACGGGCTGCTGCTCAATCTCGTCAGCCTGCCGGGTCTGCAGGACAAGAACATCGCCTGGCGTTTCGTCCAGCGGTACGCGCCCGGCACGTCGGCGGAGACCGATCCCGAGCTCGACGAGCTGATCGGCCTCGCCGTCAATTATGCGCGCGACTTCGTCGTGCCCGGCCTGGAGCGCCGGCAGCCAACCGAGCCGGAAGGGCAGGCGCTCCGCGACCTCGATTCAGAACTGGCGAAGCTACCGGCCGACGCGCCCGCCGAGGACATACAGACCCAGGTCTTCGAAGTGGGCAAGAAGCATTACGGCAAGGAGAATTTGCGCGCCTGGTTCCAGGCCCTTTACGAGACCCTCCTCGGGTCGAGCCAGGGCCCCCGCATGGGCAGCTTCATCGCGCTCTACGGCATCGACAACAGCCGCAAGCTCATCGCCGAGGCGCTCGGGCAATAGAGTTCGCTTGTCGCCTGTGACGACGTCCGTCGAATGGTTACATACCGCAGTCGAAACGTTCTCGCGGGAGCCCTGCGCATGGCGCCGATAGCTGTCGAGCGCATCGTCTCTGCAGGAGCTCTCGATGCTTCGACGCACATTCGTCATGGCCGCACTCACGCTTTCTGTGCCGGTAGTCGCCCAAAGCCAGCCAAGTGGCGCCGCCGCGCAGGCGAGTGCGCCCAGTCGAATTCCGACGCCCGGCGGCGAGGTCATCCTCGGCGATAAGTTCGACGGCCTCGCCTATGACCGCGAGGATTTCGCGCCCGCCAGGCGATCCGGCGATCTGCTGTTTGTTTCAGGGATTATCGTGGCCCGCCGGCCTGGAGAGGGCACAGACGTCGAATCCTTCAAGAGCGAGGTCCGGCGGACCTTCCGCCGGATTCAGCATGAGCTGGAAGCCGCTGGCGCGAGCTTCGATGACGTGGTGATGATCAACAGCTTTCACGTGTGGAGCGGCCCCGACTTCGCAGGCTCGAAGGAAGAGCAGTTCGAAGCCTTCAACCAGGTCAAGCAGGAATTCATGCGCGGGCCGCACCCCGCCTGGACCGCGGTCGGGTCGACCGGCCTGCTCGGCACCGGGGGGATCGTCGAAGTGCAAATGATCGCGCACGTGCCGGCCACAGCTCGCTAGGGACTTCGCATCTTTAGGGCGCTCCTCTTTCTCGTGGCCATTTCGCTGGCAGGTTCGGCGAGCGCAAATGGGCGGACGTTCCGCGACTGTCGCGATTGCCCGCTGATGCGCGCCCTGCCCGCTGGCAGGTTCATCATGGGCTCGCCCGACACGGAACCCGGACATCAAGCCGCCGAAGGGCCTCAGCACGCAGTCACGATCGCTCACCCGTTTGCGATCGGCGTATATGATGTAACGCGTGCGCAATTCGCCATCTTCGCTCACGAGACCGGCTATTCCGCCGATCCCAAATGCGACTGGCGTTCGCCCAAGGCGCGCGGTCAGCCTATCGGCCAGACCGACAACGATCCGGTTGTCTGCGTTAGCTGGGGCGACGCCGAGGCCTACGCAAAATGGCTGTCCTCCAGGACCGGCCGTTCCTACCGCCTCCCGTCGGAAGCAGAATGGGAATATGCCGCCCGCGCGGGTTCGAGCACGCCGCGCCCATGGGGAAATGCAAACGCCCGGGATTTCGCCAACTATGGCGCGGAGCAATGTTGCGCCCCATTCGCGACCGGCCGCGACCGTTGGCTCTATACGTCGCCCGTGGGCTCGTTTCGCTCGAATGCATTCGGACTCTACGATATGCTGGGTAACGTCTGGCAGCGAAGCTCGGACTGCGGCCACGCTGATTATTCAGGCGCCCCTCGCGACGGCGCCGCTTGGGTCGCCGGAGGCGACTGCACGACGCGGGTGGTGCGGGGCGGCGCATGGTTCGGATCGTTCGACGAGCTGAGGTCGGCCGTTCGCGCTGCCGACCCCGCCGAGTTCCGCAAGAACGACATCGGCTTTCGAGTGGTGCGTAGTTAAGTGGCGGCTCCGCATGGGCTGCTTCATCGCGTCTTACGGCAACGACAACAGCCGGTCGGCGCAGCCTAGTTCGGGCCGTCCGTGCCGATCGGCTGTTTCACGCCGGTATCCGGCTTCTCGGCACCCGCCTCGACGCCTTCCACTGGGGGATGACAGGCTCGACGAATGCAAGCGTTCGCAAGCGGAGGCGAGACGTCCGGAATGTGCGGGGCTAGCGCGCCCGCAGCTTGTCCGAGTGGACGGGCTCAGCCGGAACTTCCGCGGCGTCGAGCTTGACGGCTTCGGCGTGGCTCAGCCCCGCTTTCTCGAGCGCAACCACCAGCGCCTGCCTCGGATCGACCGCGATGTCCGGTGCAATGCCGGCGCCTTCCCAGTCCTTTCCGGTCTTGATGTCGTAGGTCCGCCCGACCGGCATCCACACCGCGAAATGGTCATTGAGCGGGACACCGCCGCCGAAATGGTTGGCGCCCGCTGTGGATTCGCCGATCAGGGTGGCCCGCCCCGTGGACTTCAGGGCAAGCGAGAAATGCTCGGCTGCCGACGCGGTCCTGTTTGATACGAGCAGATAGACCTTGGCGTTGCGAAGCGGAGTCGCTGACCCCGGTATCGCGCTGTGGGTCGCGACCATCTTGTCGCCATCCGCAGCGAAGACCAGCGTGGCGCCCGGCTCGAGCGGCGATCCGCGGTGCTGATAGACCTCTTTCGACAGCGCCATCTTCACCAGCGGAGTCTTCTTCGCGAACAGGTAAGAGAAAATTTCGTCCTGCTCGGCGAGCCCGCCGCCATGATGGTTGCGGAGGTCGAAGATCAGCACCCTGTCCTTGCTGTTCTCGGCCAGCCATTTGGCCACTGCCGCTTTCTCTTCGTCGCTGCCGAAGAAGGCGGTGAAGCGGATGTAGCCGATGCCCGGCGCAATGGTTTTCGCCGACTGGATCACCGGCGGGAGCCCCGGCGGCGGACCGTTGTGACCGCCCGCCGCGGCGCCTGCTTTTTCCGGCGGGGCAGCGAGCATGACGTGAAGGTGGCCGTCCTTGTGAACCGCCTGCAGGTCGTCCGTCATCAGTTTCGCGAGCGCACCGCGCGTCCCGCTGTCGTAGCGGCCTTCGGCGGCGTTCTTGCGAAGCATTGCGGCATAAGCTTCCGCCTGGTCGCGGAAGACGAACAAGTTGAGCAGCTGGTCGGCAAGCTTGGCAGCCACCTCCCGTCCCTCGCCCGAGGCAAGCGGCTCATCCGCTCCGGGGGGCGCCTCCGCCGCTCTGGATTTCTCCGGCGTCGCAGGCCCCGTGGGAGCTGCGGTCTGCGCGGCGATGGCCGAGGGGATGCAGCAGGCGGCAAGCAAAAGTACGAACAAACGCATGGCACGAAGCTCCACCGTATGAAGTCGGCAATACAGTACCAATTCCGCGACGCTTGATGCGCGCAAAATTGATGCGCCGGATGCCAGAATTTGGCAGCATGGCGGCGATGCTCGACCGTTTCGATCTCGCTTTGCTCAATGCCGTCCAGCGGGACGGCGGCCGAACTGCCGATTCGCTGGCGACAGACATCCCGCTTTCGCCGTCGGCGATTGCCCGCCGTCTCCGCCGCCTGCGCGCTCAAGGGTGGATCGCTAGAACGATTGCGCTGGTCTCGCCGAAGCTGGCTGAGCACCGCCTGCGCGCGCTCGTGTTTATCCAGCTCAGCGAGCACGCCGATCTCAAGGGGAAGACGGCGCTTCAGGAGCGGCTGCAAAACGCGCCCGAAGTCCAGTTCTGCTACGAGACGACCGGCGCACACGACATGATCGCGTTGATCGACTGTCCCGGCATGGCGGCTTTCAATGAGCTTTGCGACGCCGTGCTCATAGCGGATGCGACGGTCCGCCGCTACGAGACGAGCTTCGTCAAACGCGAAGTGAAGTTTGCGCCGTTCGTCGAGCTCGGCGCGGCGCCGGTAGATGGTTAGCGGCTACTGCGGCACCTCGACATGGCCGCCGAACCCGAAGCGCATCGCCGAGAGCAGCTTGTCGGCGAAGCTTTCCTCGGTGCGGCTGCGGTAGCGGGCGAACAGCGCCGCGGCGAGGACGTTGACGGGGACCGCCTCCTCCATTGCCGCGTCGATCGTCCACTGGCCTTCGCCGCTGTCGGCGACGTGCCCGGAAAAATGTTCGAGGTCGCGGTCGCGCGCGAGACCGATCGCGCACAGGTCGAGCAGCCATGAGGAGATGACCGAGCCGCGCCGCCAGACCTCGGCGATGTCGGGCAGGTTCAGCTCGAACCGCTCGTCTTCGGGCAAATTTTCGGACGCGCGGCGCTTCAGGACGTCGAAGCCTTCGGCATAAGCCTGCATCAGCCCGTATTCGATGCCGTTGTGAACCATCTTCACGAAATGGCCGGCGCCTGCGGGCCCGGCATGGATGTAGCCGCGTTCGGCGCGAACGTCGCCGCCGTCGCGGCCGGGCGTTCGCGGAATCGATCCAGGGCCCGGCGCCAGCGTGCTGAAGATGGGGTCGAGGCTGGCGACGGCATCGCTGTCGCCGCCGATCATCAGGCAATAGCCGCGCTCCAGGCCCCAGACTCCGCCGGACGTGCCGACATCGACATAGTGGACGCCGCTTTCCGCGCATGATCGGTGGCGGCGGATATCGTCCCTGTAGAAGCTGTTGCCGCCGTCGATGATGATGTCGCCGGCGCTCGCCATGCGCGTCAATGCGGTCACGGTTTCTTCGGTCGGACCGCCCGCCGGAAGCATCACCCAGAAGATCCGCGGAGGGTGCAGCATGGCAACGGCGTCCTCCAGCGAGTCGGCGCCGAGCGCGCCCTCCTTCGCCAGCTCGGCGACGGCTTGACCGTCGCGGTCGAAGCCGACGATCTCGTGCCCGCCCCGCATGAGGCGCCGCGAGATGTTGGATCCCATGCGGCCGAGGCCGATGACTGCCAGTCGCATGCGCTCCTCCTCGCCTAGTCCAGTGAGTGGCCGTCAGGCGCGGCCGTTCTTCAGCCTTTCGCCGCCACCCAGTCGTCGATCTTCTTTTCGAGGATCGGCAGCGGCAGCGCTCCGGTGTCGAGCACCTGCTGGTGGAACTCGCGGATGTCGAACTTCGACCCGAGCTTGGCCTTCGCCTGGTCGCGCAGCCGGCTGATCGTCAGCTGCCCGATCTTGTAGGCCAGCGCCTGGCTCGGAATGGCGATGTAGCGTTCGACCTCGGCGGTCGCGTCGGTCACCGATTCCCCTGAATTATCGAGCATGTACTTGATCGACTGGTCGCGGGTCCAACCCTTGGAATGGATTCCGGTATCGACCACCAGCCGCATCGCGCGGAGCATCTCGTCATTGAGATTGCCGAACCGCTGATAGGGATCGGTGTACATCCCCATCGGATAGCCGAGCGACTCCGAGTAGAGCGCCCATCCCTCGACATAGGCCGTGTTCCCGCCGAAGCGCATGAAGGCCGGGAGGTTCGGATTCTCCTGCGCCAGGCTGATCTGGAAGTGATGCCCGGGCTCGCCCTCGTGCATGAACAGGGTGGTCTCTTCCCACGTGCTCCGCGACGGCAGGTTGTAGGCGTTGAAATAGAAGGTGCCGGGCCGTGAGCCGTCGGGCGTCCCCTGCTCGTAGCTTCCGCCCGCCTCGAACTTTTCGCGGTACGGCGGATAGGGCCGGATCACGAGCCCGGCCTTGGGAGTCTTCGAGAAGAAAAGCGGCACCTTCGCTTCGACCTTGCGCTTCACCGCCTCGAAGCCCTGCTCCAGCTCTTCCTTGCTCTTGGGCTGGAACTTGGGGCTGGTGCGCATGTAGTCGAAGAACTGGTGAAGGGTGCCCTTGAAGCCGACCTGGCGCTGCACGTCTTCGAATTCCTTGGTGATCCGGGCGACCTCGTTGAGGCCGAGCTGGTGCACCTGCGCCGGGTCGAGCGCTTCCGTGGTCGTCGATTCGATGAGGTAGCGATAATATTTATCGCCACCCTTCATATACATGAGGCCGGCGCCCTCGCGTGCGTGGCCGAGATATTCCTTGCTGAGGAAATCGCGCATCCGCTGCAGCGCCGGGTAAACGGTGCCGGTCAGCGAATCCTTGTATTCGCTCGTCAGCCGCGCGCGGTCGGCGGCGCCAATCGACGCAGGGAAGCTCTTGATCGGCCCCCAGTAAGGCGAATCCTCGGGCTTCAGCTTCAGCTGGTTGTCGAGCTGCTCGATCATGTTGCGGACCGTCAACTTGGTGTCGACGATCCCTTCGGCCTCGCCCTTCTTCCACTGGCGGATCGCTTCGTCGATGTTCGCGGCGAAGTCGCGGTTGCGCTTCAAATTGTTCTCATAGTCGGCGACGGTCCGGAACGGCGCCGCCCCCTGGCCGCCGGCGATCGTCGGATATTCGGTGTGGATGCCGAAGAAATGGTTCATCGGCAGCGCTTCGGTGATTTCGAGAATGTCCGGCTGGAATCCGCGGAGCTCGTCCTCGGTCTGATATTCGAAGACGTCGTATGCGATCTTGTCCGTCGCATCGAGCTCGCCGCGGGGAATCGTGTGGAGCGCGGCAAGATCGTGTTCCGCCGCCGCTTTCTCCGCCTGGTAGTGCGAGTCGCTGAACAGGTCGCCGAGCCGGTCGGCGTAGCGCATGTCGCCGCGGAACAACGCCTGGAGCGGATTGCGCTGCAGGCTCGCCTCGTCGCTTTGCTTGAAGAGCTCGAACAGCCGGTCGTGCGCGCTGGCCTGCGCTGGCGCCGCGGGAGCCGGAGTTTGCGCCGGAAGGGCAGCGCACGGTGCGAACGCAAGCAGGGACGCGGAGAGAATCAGGCGAGCGACGTACTTCATCTTGGAGTTTCCCCGGCAGAGCAATTGGGTCGTGGTTGCGCGCTAATGCAAAAAGGGGCGCTGCCGCAACGGCAACGCCCCTTCGATATTCGGCGCGGCTGGCTCTACCAGAAGAAACCAGGGATCGAATCGATGACCGTGCCCGTATAGGTGTCGATCAAAAGCGCGTCGTTATAGTAGCGGATCCACTCCGCGCCCGGCGGCGGATAGGGCAGACCGTATTGGGCCGGATCGAGCCAATACTGGTTGCCGTAATAGGCGGGCCACATCCGGTATCCGATGTCGAACGGCTGATAGCCCCAGCCGAATGGATCGATGTAGAACCCGAGGTGGAAGCGCGAGCGGTGATGATCGCGATAGCGGCGCCAGTCGTACCGGCGATCGTTCCGCCAATCCCGGTCCCAGTGCATGTCGCGCTGACCCTGAGCGCGCAGCGGCGGCTGCGTGCCGAACCGCGGAGTCTGGCTCACGACCAGCGGATGGCGATCACGCATCACCTGCGGGAACTGACGGTTCGACTGGCGGAAATCGCCGTCTTGACGAATCTCGCGCTGCCGCTGCTGCATCTGCTGCCGCTGTTCGAAGCGCTGCTGCACCTGCTCGACATTTTCATTGCGCTGCGCGGCGAACGATTCAGCGCGGGCCTGGCGCTCGGCGCGGACCGCGTTCATGTCGACCTGGCGCTGGGCGGCTTGCGCACCATTGAACTGCGGACGCCCGGCGAACTGCTGGCCCTGGGGCTGCATCCGCGCCTGCGGCACAAACTGCGGCCGCTGCGCGCGCTCTTCGCGGACCTGCTGGCGCTCTTCGTGCGCCTGCTGCCGCTGTTCGCGAACCTGTTGGCGATCTTCGCGGGTCTGCTGGCGATCTTCGCGGGTCTGCTGGTTGTTATCGGACTGGTCGCGCGACCCGGCGATCGCGGGACTCGCAGCGGCGCTCGCCAGCAACAAGGTGATGAGGAACTTACGCATAACAGTGACCTTTCCAAAACATGACAGGTTTCTGCGCTCGTCGATATGAGCGATCGCTTAACCGTTTCGGAGCCGTATATTCAGGTTTGTAAACTGGGCGCGGCAGGACTGCCCTGGGCGGCGCGGGCGATCGCCTTGCGGATTCGCGGGTAGGCGCCGCAGCGGCAGATATTCGGAAGCGCGGCGACCTGTTCGTCGCTTGGGCGCGGGTTGGCCTGGAGAAGCGCGGCGATCGCCATGATGAAGCCCGGCTCGCAATAGCCGCACATCGTTGCCTGCTCGGCGAGCCACGCTTGCTGGACCGGATGCGAGCGGTCGCTCGACAACCCCTCGATCGTCGTGACCTGCGCTCCGTCGAGCTCGCGGAGCGTCACGCTGCAGCTGGTAACCGCGCGTCCGTCGATGATGACCGTGCAGGCGCCGCAGTCGCGGCTGTCGCAGCCGTACTTCGTGCCCGTGAGGTTGGAGGCATCGCGGAGCGCCCACAGAAGCGGCGTGTCCGGATCGAGCCTGTACTCGACCGCCTCGCCGTTGACCGTCATCCGTGCCACCATGGATGCGAGGCTAGCGCGCGCGCGGCCACGCTGTCACTATGGCTTCATGCCGCGCGTGATCACCAATAACGGCGCCATGATCGGGTATGAGCAGGCCGGCGGCGGTGATGCGACTCCGATCGCCTTCCTCCACGGTGTGGGCTCGGACAAATCCGTGTGGCGTCCGCAGCTCGCATTCTTCGGACAGAGCCGCCGGGCGATCGCTTTCGACTATCCCGGCTATGGCGACAGCGATCCCGCGCCGGAGGGCACGACTCGCGACGATTATGCCTCGGCGATCATCTCGGCCATGCACGAGCTCGGCATCGACCGAGCCCACATCTGCGGCCTGTCGCTCGGCGGGGTGGTCGCCATTGCCATGGCTCACGCCGACGACAGCCGCTGCCGCTCGCTGGCTCTCGCCGACACGTTCGCGGTGCATCCCGACGGCCAGGCGATCCACGATCGCGCCGTTGCCGCGAGCAACGACCTCCGCGCCATGGCCGAAGCCCGCGTCGACATCCTTCTCGCGCAGCCTGCCGATCCCGCCGTCCGCGCCGAGGTAGTCGAGACGATGGCGCGCATCGACCCCGTCGCTTACCGAATCGGCGCCGAGGCTGTGTGGCTCGCCGACCAGCGCGAGCGCGCCCACGACATCCGCGTGCCGACGCTGGTGCTGTGCGGCACCGAGGACCGGATCACGCCCGCGGCGCTGTCGCGCGAGCTGACGCACCTCATCCCTGGCTCGCGCTACGAACGGATCGAAGGCGCGGGCCACCTCGGCAACATCGAGCGGCCGGACGAGTTCAACACCCTCGTCAACGCGTTCATCCGCGGCGTCGATTCGCGGTCGTGAGCGTAGTCAACGACAGCGTCTGGTTTGTGGAAGGATTGATCGTCGCGTTCGGATTGGACTGGCTTTTTTGCACCCGCCTTGCAGCATACTACTCGACTTACGATTACGCCTACCAACCTGGCATGGGCAGGTCGCTCCTGCTTGCGGTGATCGTCGGCTTTCTGGTCTACGTCTTTGAGACCAACGATCCTTCGCGTCCGTGGCTACCCGGCATCGCGATCGCGGCGGTGGCTTTCCTCGTCTATGGGCAGCTGGCGGCCAGAGACGTGCGCGCCAGATTGGTCCCGAGCGATCAGTCGGAGTCGAAGCCCTAAACGAAGCTCTGTCCTACAGCCCCACCGCTGTGCCATGCTGCGGCCATGCGGTTCTTCGGCTCCGAGCTGCACCTGACCATGATATATGCGACCTCGCGCGCGCGTATGCGCGTACGCGCGTGTACAACTGTCAACATTCGCAACTTTCGCGAGCTCCAGCCATGAAGATCGCCTGCATCGGCGGGGGGGCGGCCGGGCTCTATTTCGCCATCTCGATGAAGCTGCGCGACCCCGCCCACGAGATCGAAGTGTTCGAGCGCAATCCGCCCGGAGTCACCTTCGGCTGGGGCGTGGTCTTCTCGGACCTCACCGTCGAGAACATCACCGCCAACGATCCGGTCTCGGCCGAGATCATCACGGGCGAGTTCGCGCATTGGGACGACATCGACGTCCACTTCAAGGGCGAGACGATTACGTCGGGCGGCCACGGCTTCATCGGCATCGGCCGCAAGCGCTTGCTCGAAGTGCTCCAGAACCGGGCGCGCGAGCTCGGCGTCGTGCTTCGCTTCGAAACCGAATGCGATGCGGGCGATTCCAAGTGGCGCGACTACGATCTCGTGATCGCCGCGGACGGTGCCAACTCACGCTTCCGTGACGCAAACCCACAAGCGTTCGGAGTCGACATCGACGTCCGCCGCAACAAGTTCGTGTGGCTCGGCACATCGAAAGTTTTCGACGCCTTCACCTTCGCGTTCGAAGAGACCGAGCACGGCTGGATCTGGGCGCACGCCTATCGGTTCGCGCCAGACTGCTCGACCTTCATCGTCGAGTGTTCCGAAGACACGTGGCGCGGCTTCGGCTTCGACAAGATGTCGCAAGACGAAAGCATCGCCGCCTGCGGGAGGCTGTTCGCCAGGTACCTCGACGGGCATGAGCTGCAGTCGAATGCCTCGCACCTGGTCGGCAGTGCGGCATGGCTGAACTTCCGCCGGATCAAATGCGAGCGCTGGGCCAGCGGCAATGTCATCCTCCTCGGCGACGCCGCCCACACCGCGCATTTCTCGATCGGCAGCGGCACCAAGCTCGCGCTCGAAGACGCGATCAAATTGGCCGACGTCCTGAACCGCAGGGACCTAAGCCTCGAAGCCGCGCTTGACGAGTATCAGGCGGAGCGAAGTCTCGAAGTGCTCAAGCTCCAGAACAGCGCGCGCAACTCGACCGAATGGTTCGAGACACTCGAGCGCTACACGCATTTTGAGCCGCTTCAGTTCGCTTACTCTTTGCTCACCCGCAGCCAGCGGATCAGCCACGAGAACCTCCGGCTTCGCGACCGCGAATGGCTCGAGACGGTCGAGCGCTGGTTCTGGAAGCGCGCGACCGACGGCAGGTCGAACAAGACCGCGCCGCCGATGTTCGCGCCGTTCAGGCTACGCGAGATGGAGGTCGAAAACCGCGTCACCGTCTCGCCGATGGCGATGTATTCGGCGGTCGACGGCGTGCCGAACGATTTCCACTTCGTCCACTACGGCGAGCGCGCTCTCGGCGGGGCGGGACTGGTGTTTACCGAGATGACCTGCGTCTCGCCCGAAGGCCGGATCAGCCCCGGCTGCACCGGCATGTGGAACGCCGACCATGTCGCTGCATGGAAGCGGATCGTCGATTTCGTCCACGCCAATTCGAAGGCGAAAATCTGCCTCCAGCTCGGCCATTCGGGCGGCAAGGGATCGACCAGGCTCGGGTGGGAAGGCAACGACGTGCCGCTCGACGAAGGCAACTGGCCGGTGATGTCCGCGAGCGACGTGCCGTGGTCGCCGGTCAACCAGGTACCGAACCCGATGACCCGCGCCGATATGGATATGGTCCGCAATCAGTTCGTCGCTGCCGTGCGGATGGGGCTCGAGTGCGGCTTCGACATGATCGAGCTTCACGCCGCCCACGGCTATCTTCTGTCGAGCTTCATCACGCCGCTGCAGAACAAACGCACCGACGAATTTGGCGGCCCGCTCGAGAACCGTCTGCGTTACCCGCTCGAAGTCTTCGCAGCGATGCGGGAGGCATGGCCGAGCGACCGCCCGATGTCGGTCCGCATCTCCGCCACCGATTGGGCTGGGGAGAATGGAATCACGCCGGAGGACGCGGTGCTGATTGGCGAAGCTTTCGCCCAGGAAGGCGCGGACCTGATCGACGTCTCGGCGGGCCAGACCTGGGCTGAGCAACAGCCGGTCTACGGCCGAATGTTCCAGACGCCGTTCAGCGACCGGGTCCGCAACGAAGGCAAGCTCGCGACCATGGCGGTCGGCAACATCTACGAGCCCGACCACGCCAATTCGATCCTGGCCGCCGGCCGCGCCGATTTGGTGGCGCTCGCACGTCCGCATCTCGTCGATCCCTTCTGGACACTGAGAGCCGCCGCCCAGCTGGACTACCGCGACGTCCACTGCCCCCCGCAATATCTCAACGGCCTCAGCCAGCTCGCCCGCAACCTGAAGCGCGAGGCGGAAGCGGCGGCGGCGCTCAGAGTCTAAGGAGATACGCATGAAGTTGCTGCGTCGAATGTCGGTCATGTTGCTGTGCTTCGGCCTTCTCGCCTCAACGGCAACGGCGCAAAGCATCGACGCTCACAGGATCCCGAGCGCCGAGTTCATCCGGGTCGAATTCATCAAGTTCAAACCCGGCGGCGAGGATCGCGCGTTCGAGCTTGAGGACAAGTACATCGCGCCCGCGTGGAAGGCCTCGGGCCTCACGCCACCGCTCGAGCTGCATCTGCAGACGGGCCCGTGGGATCGGATCTACGTGTACGATCTCAGGTGCGGTCTGTCGGAAGTGGAATGGCAGGTGTCACCCAACCGCGCGAGATTCCTCGCGGCGCTCGCCAAGATCGCGGGAAGCCCCAAAGCCGCTCTGGATGTGGTCGCCGAATGGGATCAGCAGGTGCAACGCCGCGAAACCCAGATCGGCCACACGCATCCTAGTTCGGGGCAAAGACCCGAAAGCTGTGCGGCGGCACCGTAATCATTTCGGGCTTCGCCGGTCCTTTCCGTTCAATGCCGACCTTCGCCGCATCGTCCCGATAATTCTCCACGACGAACGCGCCATTGTCGTAGGTGAACAGCGCGACGTGGTCTGGCGCGTCGATCTGCACGGGGAGGTCACCGAAGAGGAAGCGCTTGATCTGGGTGATCATCGGCTGCGGCAAATTGTACAGGTCGCCGAAATTGTCGGGCATGGTCCAGAGGTAGAGCGTGCCCTTGGAATAGTGATTCATCAGGACGATCGGGAAACCCTTCTTCGACGCGACCCCGCGAATGATCCCCCAGCTGTCGTTGGTGAAGAAATGCACCTCCGGGAAGAGGATCGGCATGTCCTTGCCGGCCTGCTTGAGCTCGATCCCGTTGCCGGCGCCGAAGCCCACGAAATATTGGTCGATGGCGATCGTGTGCCCGGTCGTGCTCCATTCGGCGAGCTCGCCAAAGCCGCGGCCCTGCGTCGTTTCGAGGAAGCCTGAGGTGACGATCACGTTTGCGCCGCCCTCGAGGCTCTTCTGGACCTTGGCGATGATGCCCGGGTCCGTCGCAGCCGCCTTGGTCAGCAGGATCGTGTGCGCGTTCGCCGGATACTCCGGATAGAGTTCGATCGGCACGCCGAGGTTGCCGATATAATTGTGGAGGAAATCCTCGCCGGTCGCGTGCGGCGGACGATAGCTGGCGACTCCGAGCGGGTTGCCGAGCTGCCCGAGCACACCGTCGGCGACGTGCAGCGCTTCGTTCGCGGCCGCCGCCCAGCCGTTGCCGCCCGCCACCGGCCAGCGGAAGCTCGTCGCCTGTTTCGCCCAGGGCCGGGTGCCCGGGGTCGCCGGTCGCGGGTCCGCCATCGCGCTCCAGTTGAACAGCATCTGCTCGGGCGCCTTGGCGAAAAGCCCGTCCCACAGCTGCTCGGCATAGCGGTCGATCGCGCGGATCGAATAAGTGTCTACCCAAGCACCAAGGTTCGCCCCCGGGCGGACGTTGGAGAGGTAACGGAAGATTTCGTAACTCTCGTACTGCTGGAGCAGCTGGTCGGTGATTACCGGATCGCGGGTTTCGGTGCCGGTATAGATGGCGTCGAACGCATGCGCCTCCTCGGCCAGGTCGTAGCCGAGCCCCTGGAAGTGCTCATACCAGTTCGGGTATTTTATGATCATCCGGACCCGCGGATTTTCCTGGCGTGCCGGGCCGATCACCAGGTCGCGCGCCGCCTCGTTCATCTTGGCGAGCCGGTAGTCGGTCCAGCTGTGCGCGCCCTTGGCAGCGATGTCGGCGTCCGACTTGGAGGTGTAGAAGAAGAAGTCGTCGAGGATCACTTCGTCGAAGTGCCGCGCGATCAGGCGGACCGCCTTTTCGCACTCCGCCCGGTCGGTGGGGTTCTCGTAATCGAAGGTGCCGAACTGGCCGCCCGACCCGCCGGCCGCGAGGGTAATTCCGCCCGAAGTCTCGATCCCCTTCGCCTGGAACTCGCGCTTGACCGTGTCGAGCTCGGCGTC
>Ga0070680_100000795_pt1 | contig 22216 bp, 22 predicted proteins | sample KBSC73BmetaG_FD_64672 | JGI IMG/M metagenome (GOLD analysis project Ga0070680, IMG submission 64672) | Corn rhizosphere microbial communities from Kellogg Biological Station, Michigan, USA - KBS C7-3B metaG | ecosystem: Host-associated > Plants > Roots > Rhizosphere | place: USA: Michigan...
GTCGCAAGTGGCCGAGCGCGTGACGTCGATCTCGCTCGAGCTGTTCGGCGGATACGGGTACACGAAGGATTATCCCGCCGAGAAGTTCTATCGCGACGCGAAGATCGGCGCGATCTACGAGGGAACGAGCAACATGCAGCTGCAGACGATCGCGAAGGCAATGCTCAGATAGGTGAGGGGAGAGAGGAGAGGGGAGGGCTGATGAAGGCAATCAGAGTTCACGAAACTGGCGGACCGGAAGTGTTGCGGGTGGAGGACGTGCCCGCGCCGGTGCCGGGCCCGGGTGAGCTGCTGATCGACGTCGAGGCGATCGGCGTCAACTTCATCGAGATCTATCAGCGCGAGGGATTGTACCCGAGACCGCTGCCGTTCATTCCCGGCTCCGAGGCGGCGGGCGTGGTGCGCGGAGTGGGCGAGGGAGTGACCGGCTTCGCTGCCGGAGACCGAGTTGTTTCGCAAAGTGTGAAGGGCGCGTACGCCGAGCAGGCGGTGGTTGCGGCCGAGCGCGCGGTAGAGATTCCGGATCAGGTGAGCACGCGCGTCGGGGCTGCGGTGTGCCTCCAGGGACTCACCGCCCACTATCTCTCGACGTCCACCTATCCGCTCTCGCCGCGCGATCACGCGCTGGTGCACGCCGCGGCCGGCGGCGTGGGACTCCTGCTCTGCCAGATGGCGAAACGGCGCGGCGCCTTCGTGATCGGCACCGCGTCGACGGCCGAAAAGCGGAAGTTGGCGCGCGAGGCGGGCGCGGACGAGCTCATCGACTACACCAGCGAGGATTTTGCCGCGGAGACGCGACGCATAACGCATGGCGCCGGCGTGCAGGTGGTGTACGACTCGGTTGGCCGCACCACGTTCGACAAGTCGCTCGATTCGCTGGCGGCCCGAGGGATGCTGGTGCTGTTCGGGCAGTCCAGTGGGCCAGTGCCGCCGTTCGATCCGCAGATTCTGAACCGCAAGGGCTCGCTCTATCTCACGCGGCCCACCCTCAATGATTACGTGGCCACGCGGCGCGAGCTGGTCGAACGAATGGACGAGGTATTGGGTTGGGTGGAGAGCGGCGCGTTGTCGGTGCGGATTGGCGAAGAGCTGGCACTCGACCAGGCGGCCGACGCGCACCGCGCCCTCGCCGAACGCAGGACGACCGGCAAGGTGGTGCTGGCGCCGTAGAGCATTCGACCATCGACCGGCGACGGGTGTACTGAAGAAGCACGTCAGCATACGTCGATCTTTGTCAGTAGGAGGAGTCATGCGCGTCGCTCGGCTCTGTTCCCGGATCGCCGCAATCGCGGCCGCACTCACGTGTATTGCTGCCGGAGCACGCACGCAGGAGCCGACCGTCCTCCACGTCACCGCGGAGGACTCGACGGGTGTTCCCATCCCTGCGGCGGAGCTCACGGTCGTCGAGGGATTGAACGACGTGATCGCGCGTGGCACGACGGACGACGCGGGGCACGCCAACCTGACGATCGGGCTCTCCGGAGACGGCGCTGACGTGCAGGTGGTGATGCGCAAGATCGGTTACTCGCGCGGCGACCGATTCGTGAGCGTGAAGCCGCACCAGACGCTCGACGTCGACATCATGGTGGCACATCCGACGGCAGCGCTCGCGGCGGTGCGTGTGACCGCCGATGTGGATCTCAAACGGAAGAGCTACTTCATCGATGCGGACGCCATCGCCAACTCGCGGCGCCCGCTGTTCGACGCATTCGACATCGTGAAAAAGCTGCGCCCGGACATGCTGACGAGCCGCGGCGGCTGTCCCGGCATCCAGGACGTGTGGGTGAATGGCAAGCGCGTCGTGCTGCCGCTGCTGCCGATCGGCATGGCGGCGACGCACGCCAACGTCGGCATGCCGCCGGACGCGCGAATCTCGTACATCCCGATCACCGTGTTGTCGGAAATCGCGCCCGAGCACATCGAGTCGATGTCATACAAGGACTGCTGGGACACGTCCAACTCGCTGGTGCACGGCAACAACGCACTGTTCATCGTGCTCAAACCGGGTGTGGAATATCAGCAGGACGTCGGCAGCTTCGTGGTGGATCAACCCCTCGACGCAAAACCAAAATGAGCGATTCGAACGACGAGCGAGACGCATCGAGCAGTTCCCTGTCGCGGCGCGGCTTCATGGCGTCGGCGCTCGCCGGAGCGGTGGTGGTCGGCGGCGGCGGGCACGGTGGAATGCAGCTGCTGGCGCGCGACATCTCGCCGAACGGCCCACCTGGTGCGGCGCCGCCGGCAGCGCCGCTCGACGAGCTGACGGTCGACGACCTGCAGGCGCGCATGCGCGACGGGCGCGAGAGCTCGTCGACGCTGGTGAATCAATACCTGGATCGCATCGAGGCGATCGACAAGCACGGGCCGGCGATCAACGCCATCCTCGAGCTGAATCCCGACGCACACACGATCGCGCGACAGCGCGACGCCGAACGGAAGGCGGGACATCTCCGCGGGCCGCTGCACGGCATCCCGGTGCTGATCAAGGACAACATCGACACCGCGGATCGCATGCACACGTCCGCGGGTTCGCTGGCCCTGGCGAACAACATCGCGCCGCACGACTCGTTCGCCGCCGCACAGTTGCGCGCGGCCGGCGCAGTGATCCTCGGCAAGACGAATCTCAGCGAATGGGCCAACTTCCGTTCATCGCATTCATCGAGCGGTTGGAGCGGCCGCGGCGGACAGACGCGTAATCCGTACGCGCTCGATCGTTCGCCGTCCGGCTCGAGCTCCGGGTCGGGCTCCGCGGCGGCAGCAAGTCTGTGCGCGGTCGCGGTGGGAACGGAGACGGACGGTTCGGTCACGTCGCCCTCGGCAGCCGCGGCGCTCGTCGGCGTGAAGCCGACGCTCGGGCTGGTGAGCCGCTCGGGCATCATTCCGATCGCCCACAGCCAGGACACCGCCGGGCCGATGGCGCGCACCGTACGCGACGCGGCCATCCTGCTCGGCGCACTCACCGGTATCGATCCGCGGGACGCGGCGACGGCCGACAGTCGCGGCCATGCACGCACCGACTATGCGTCAGGTCTGGACAGGAACGCGCTTCGCGGCGCGCGGATCGGCGTCGCGCGCAAGCACTACACCGGGTACAGCGAGCCGACCGACCGGGTGTTCGAGCGCGCGCTGGATCTCATGCGGCAGCACGGCGCGACGATCGTCGATCCGGCCGACATCGCGACCGCCGGCCAGACGGATGACTCGGAGCTCGACCTGCTGCTGTACGAGTTCAAGGCCGATCTGAACAAGTACCTCGGCCAGCTCAAGCCGGACGTCCGGGTCCGGTCGCTCGCCCAGGTGATCGCATTCAATAACGCGAATGCCGCGCGCGAGCTGCGCTATTTCGGTCAGGACATCATGATCAGCGCGCAGGAGAAGGGGCCGCTCACCGAGCGGAAGTACCGCGACGACCTCGCCCGCAATCGCCGGCTGATGCGCGCGCAGGGGATCGACGCGACGCTCACGAAGTACCATCTCGACGCGATCGTCGCGCCGACGCAGCAGCCATCACCGCTGATCGATCTGGTGAACGGGGATCCGGGCGGCGGCGGATCGTTCACCGCGCCGGCGGCCGTCGCCGGCTACCCACACGTGACGGTGCCGATGGGCTTCGTGCGCGGTCTGCCCGTGGGTCTGTCCTTCGTCGGCACCGCATGGACCGAGCAGCGCCTGCTCTCACTCGCCTACGCATTCGAGCAGGCGGCGCCGGCGCGACATGCGCCGACGTTCGCCGTGGGGGCCGATCTGTCGTCTACCTGATCGGCCCACCCTTCTCGGTCTGGGGCACGCCGTCGCTCATCCACTTCGGCTCCGGCGCGCCCATGAGGTAATGATCGAAGAACTGCCGCATGCGCACCTGAAAATCCTTCTGGTTCTCCTTGCGCGTGAGGTGGTGCTGCTCGTCGGGGTATGACAGGAAGATCACGTGCTTGCCCCAACGCCGCGCGGCATTATAGAACTCCAAACCCTGATCCCAGTCGACCGCGCCGTCCGCCGTCCCCTGCAGAATGAGAAACGGCGTCTTGATGTTCTGCACGTGCTCGATCGGCGACTGGCTCTTGTACAGCTCGGGCGTCGTCCACGGCGTCGCGTTCGGGCCCATGCGCACCTGGCCGAGCTCCATGATGCCCTGCTGCACAGTGCCGGTGCTCTTGTACAGCTCATCGTAGAAACTCACGAGATCTGTCGGCGGCGCGCCGGTGACGACGGCGGCGAACATGTCGGTCTGCGTGAGGATGAACGACGTCTCGTATCCGCCCCAGCTGTGTCCCTGCAGACCGATGTGCTGCGGATCTGCGTAGCCCATCTCGATCACCTTCTTTACGCCGCTCGTCACGCAGTCGAGGGCCGAGCTGCCTGGCTTGCCCGTCTCGTACACGATGTCCGGCGAGAACACGAGATAGCCGCCGCTCGCGTACTCGGCGAAGTGCGGCCGGTCGTCGAACACGGGCATCGCGAACTGATGCAGCGTGTTCGACAGGGTCTCGTAGAAATAGACGAGCGTCGGATACTTCTTGCCCGGCTGGTAGTTGGCGGGCAGCGTGAGCGTGCCCTGCAGGTGCTGGCCTTTACTGTTCTTGAAATCGACGAGAATCCGCTTGCCCCAGGCGTACTCACCGAGGAACGGGTTGGCGTCGGTCACCTTCGTCGGCGACGCGAACGACGTCGTGGCCGTCCAATAGTCGGGTGATTCGCTGAACGTCTGGCGCGTGAAGATCACGCGATCGGCGTCCTTCGCCTTCTGCGCCTGACCGATCATCTCGTCGTCGTAGATCAGCGGTTTCGGCGTGCCGCCCGGCGCCAGCGTGTAGTAACCGGACTTCTTCGTCCATTCGCCGTAGGCCGAGAGCAGCAACGGCTTCGACAAATCGACGCCCTGATCCTCGTCGTCCGACGCGGCGGCGAACGCACCGCGTCCGCCGCGCCCACGGGCGGGCTGATCGAGACGCACGAGGCGGAACTGGATCTGCTGCGCGTCACCCGACCCGTGGGTGAGATTGACTGCATGGCCGCCGTCGAGCGGCACGTTCCAGAGATCGTAGCGGTGATCGAGGATCACCGACTTTCCGTCCTTCGACCAGCCCGCGACCCCATAGATCGGCTTTTCGTACGGGTGATCGTCAGTCTCGTCGACGAAACTCACCTTGTCGGTGGCGGCGAGCTGCGTGCGCTTGCCGGAACGGACATCGTACGAGTAGACCTGGCCATTCTTGAGGTACAGGAACCAGTGCCCGTCGGGCGAGCTGCCCATCGTGCGCATGAGGCCAGTGTCGACGAGCGAACGCTCGCCGGTCGCCGTGTTCACGCGATAATAGTCGGCGCGACTGCCGCCCCACGCGACATCGCCACGATACGTCGTGTCGATGCGGCCGATGGCCCAATGCGAATCGGCGGTTGGCGTGACGTTGAGCATCACCGTATCGGCGAGCTGCACGAGCTTGTCGGCGGACGGATCGAAGGCCGCGGTCAGCGTGGCGCGGCGCGCGGCGGCGAGACGGACCATCTGCACGGACTGAATCTCGGCGTCCTTCCAGTGCCATACGTCGACGTTCGCCTTGGGGCCAGTGCTCGGCGGCGTTGCTTCCGTCTGCTCCTTGAGGCCGACGAACAGGCGAGAGGCATCCGGCGTCCAGCGCAGCGCGCCGAGCTCACTCACCACGTAGCCCTTGGGGAACGTCGCGTCCTTCGACGGATCGTACTCGACGGCATGCGGTGCGGCGGCGGTCGCATCCTTCCAGACGAGGAGCGTGTTGTCGCGCTGCGTGTTCTCCTTCTTCTTGTCGCCGCGCAGCGCCGCGAGGGACGTACCCGTGCTGGACCAGGTCAACTGATCGTAATCGGCCGCGCCGGAGCTGAGCACTTTCGACTGATTCGTGCCGAGGTCGATCGTGTAGACGCCGTTGCCGATCCGGTCTGCGGCGTCGACGGTGTAGGCGAGCACGCCGCCGTCGTCGTCGAAATCGTACAGGTTGACGTTGCCGACGTTCTGCGTGATCCCGGTGGCGAGCTCGCGGAGAAGGAGGTCGGCGCCTTTGGCCTTCGCGCCGGTCGCCGGCCTGGTGTGGATCGCCACGAACTTCGAATCTTTCGAGAACTTGAATGTCGCGGCACCGGGCACGTCGTACGTCGTCCCGCTGGCGAGATCGAGCAGCTCGAATCGCCGCGGCGGCGTATTGTCGCCTTCGGTTTCAGCGCCGCGACCCCCGCGACCGCCGCCGCCGCGAGCGCCCCGACCCGCGCGGCTGGCCGACTCCGGCGGACTCACGAAGTAGCCAACGTAGCGCGAGTCGTCCGAGAACACGGGCGCCGATCCGACGGGAATCGTATACGTCTTCCCGCCGCCGAACGGACGCACGTACAGCGTGCCGTCGCCTTCGTTCGGCTGGTAGATGTACGCCATCCACTTGCCGTCGTTCGACAGCGTCGCGTTGCTGATGCGGTTCCAGCGGCCGATGTCGGTGAATCCGAGGGTCTTCTTGACGCCGGGGTCGGTGCGCGCGATGCCTTGCGGCGTTGCGGTGGCACCGGTTTGCTGGGCGAGAATGACGGAGGGGAACGCCAGGGCCAGCGCGCAGCCGGCGATGAGGCGGGCGAGGGACGAGCGATGCATGCAGAATCTCCAGCGGGGGGCGGAACGGGCTGACGAATATACGCGCCGCTCAGGAGAAGTGCTCGCGATGGCAGTCGCCCCGCGGTGGAACAGTGGAACAGCGGGTGGCGGCGTAAGCGCGCCGCCACCCGAGTCGTTCAGCGGTTGGAGGAGCGCGACTGATCGCCTTCCCCGTCGCTTTGCTGATTGCTCCCGCGATCGTTCTCCGGCTGATCCGGCAACGTGCGGTACGTGCTCGAGCCGCTCAGGTTGTGGTCCTCACCCGTTTGATCGCGAAGCCACTCGCTGTTGTCGTTGCCCTTGTCTCCCGCGGGGATCTTGTGGTCGGGAATGTCGACATTCTGATCGCCGCTGTTCCGGTCCTGGTCCGCCATGGTGCACTCCTGTCGAGGGTAGAGCAATGTGTGTCGCACGAGCCGTGCCCGACGGCGTGGCGCCTCGGGCGGTTATTCTTCGGGAACCCACCGGATCGCACGCGCATTTCGCACTCTGAGACCATTAGACGAGGATGTAGTGACGATTTTCGAACCTGCCCGACCGCTGTGGACCAGTCGCATACTCAGCCTGCTGCGCATTGCCGCGGCACTCGTGTTCATCGAGCATGGAACGCAGAAGTTGTTCGGATTTCCGCCGGGCAATGGCCCGCACCATCTCGTGCTGATCTCGCAAACCGGCTTGGCCGGCGTCATCGAAACGTTCGGCGGTCTGTGCCTGCTGCTTGGGCTGTTCACCCGTGTCGCCGCGTTCTTCACGTCCGGCGAGATGGCCGTCGCCTATTTCCAGGTGCACAACCACCGCGGGTTGTTTCCGATTCAGAACGGCGGCGACAACGCCATCGTGCTCTGTTTCGTGTTCTTCTATTTGATCTTCGCCGGGGGAGGGCTGTGGAGCGTCGACGCGGTGATCGCGGCCTCGCGCCGGCAGCGTGCCGCCGAACCGCCGCCGACATGACGTCGCGTCCATACCTGCTTTCCGCGTCCACCTGGCGGGAGGTGCGCGAGACGAAGTACCAGGCGGCGGTGCTGCCGTGGGGCGCCACCGAGGCGCACAACCATCACCTGCCGTACGCGACCGACACGGTCCAGGCCGAGCGGGTCGCGGCGCTCGCGGCGGAGCGGGCGTGGGCCGCCGGAGCACGCGTCGTCGTCCTGCCCGGCGTGCCGTTCGGCGTGAACACGACGCAGCTGGACATCCCGCTCTGCCTGAACATGAATCCGAGCACCCAGGCGGCGGTGCTGCGCGACGTCGCCGCGTCGCTCGACGGGCAGGGCATTCACAAATTGCTCATCCTCAACGCGCACGGCGGCAACGATTTTCGCCAGATCATCCGCGAGCTCCAGCCCGCCACGCGCGTTTTTCTCAGCACGATCAACTGGTGGTCGTGCGTCGACACGCGGGCGTACATCGAACAGCCGGGCGATCACGCGGGCGAGGCCGAGACGAGCGCCATGCTGCACCTCGCGCCCGAGATGGTGCGCCCGCTCGAGGAAGCCGGCGACGGACGCGCCCGTGCGTGGCGCCTGCGGGGCATTCGCGAGGGCTGGGCGTGGGCGCCACGGCGCTGGACCGAGGTCACCGACGACACGGGCATCGGCGACCCGTCGCGGGCGACCGCAACGAAGGGCGAGATGTACGTGAGCGCCGCGGTCGATCGGATTGCCGGCTACCTCGTCGAGCTGGCCGCCGCGAAGCTGGACGACCTGTACGAGTAGCGTGCCGGGCGCGCCAATGCGCGCCCGGCACAGTCAGGCCCGTGCGTTACACGCCGCTCGGATACGTCTCCGGCACCTCGCCGTCGACGTGCACTGGCATGTGCAGCGGATCGACGGCGCGCGATTCGTCGATGTAGAGCATCGCGTCGTACCGGCGCGGAACGATCGTCGGCACGTAATTGCCCCAGCGCTCGTGGCGCGGATCGTACACCACACCGATGGCGCGATGCCCGAGCGGCCGATCCAGCCCGGGCACGCCACCATCGTTGCTGCCGTCGAACAGGAGCAGCGAATCGCCGACGTCGGCCTCGTGCATCGCGTCCTCGAAGCTCCCTTCCCTGGCGTGCGGCACGTGCATGCGCTCCATCGGCGCGCCCCACTCGTCCGCGGCGATCACCGTGCCGCGGTGCGAGCCGAAGCCGATCAGGCACACACCGTCGCGCTCGTGCGCCTGGCGTACGAGCTGGCCGACGTTCACCATGCCGGCGCGCGCCATGTCCGTGAATCGTGCGTCGCCGATATGCGTGTTGTGCTCCCAGACAATGGCTCGCGTCTGCGGCCCGTGGTGCTGCACCAGTCGTTGCAGCGTCTCGACCATGTGATGGTCGCGCACGTTCCACGAGTCCGGTCCGCCGCGCACCATCGTGCGATAGTACAGCTCCGCATTGCGCGCGACGAGCGCATTCTGCTCGGCGTTGAAGTAGCCCTCGCGTCCGTCTTCGGCGAAACGAGCGGCGTTGGTGCGGAGCTCGCGCAGCACGGCCACCGCCTCGTCCTCGCACGACGTCGGGACGAGGGCCGTGGCGCGCGCGTACTCCTGCGCGTCTTCGGCATACGGCTCGAAGCAGTTGTAGGCGCGGCGGGCGTCCGCCGCGAGCTTCGGATCGATGCGCTGGAGATACTCCATCACCACGTGCATGGAATCCCAGAGCGAGTAGACGTCGAGCCCGTAGAAGCCCGCCTGCGCTTCCGGCGCGCGGCCGCGGTTGTGGTTACGCATCCACTCGATCAAATCGACGATCTCGCGATTGGCCCACATCCAGGTCGGCCACCGCTCGAACGCATGCAGCACCTCGTGCGCGCTGCTGCCGGAATCCGGCACGCCGCGCGCATACCGATTGACGCGGTAGCAGTCCGGCCAGTCGCCCTCCACGGCAATGAAGGTGAATCCGTGGTCGGCGATCAGCCGCTTCGACAGCTCGGCACGCCAGGTATAGAACTCGGACGTGCCGTGCGATGCTTCGCCGAGCAGCACGAATCGCGCATCGCCGATCTTGTGGATCAAAAGGTCGAGATCATTCGGCGAATCCAGTCGTTTCGCCAATTTCCTGAGGCCCGCCGACAGCTCGCGCCGCGAGCGCTCGTCTCTGTCGTCGTCCGTGTGTCGCATCCAGGGCATTGCTCCTCCAGCATGACTCTCCACACGCGGAGCGATGCAAAATGAAGGCGAGACGCCTAGTTTCCGGCCATGCTCCGCGCCCTGTTCCGCTTGCTATTGGCCGTCCTCATTCCGGCCGCCGCGGCCGCTCAAGCCACGCCGTACGGTTTTGCGCCTCGCGGTGCCGATCCGTTGCACGATTCGGGAAAGAACGTCACCGTTTCGATGCTGACGATGGGAACCGGCGAGAACATCTGGGAGCTGTTCGGGCACAACGCAATCTGGCTGCACGACAACGTGAGTGGACGCGACACCGTGTTCAACTGGGGCGTGTTCAGCTTCGCGCAGCCGCACTTCATCGCGCGCTTCCTCCAGGGCACGATGCTCTACGCCATGGGCGGCGACTCGATGGGCGGGATCATGTACGAGTACCACTACTGGAACCGGTCGGTGCTCGCGCAGGAGCTGGATCTCACCGCAGCCCAGACGGATTCGGTGCTGCACATCATCCAGCAGAATGCGCTGCCCGAGAACATCAACTATCGGTACGACTACTACCGCGACAACTGCTCGACGCGCGTGCGCGACATCATCGATCGCGCGCTCGGAGGGCAGCTGCGGACGCAGGCGCAGCAACTGACCGGCACGACGTACCGATGGCACACGCTGCGGCTGATGCAGAGCGGTGCTCCGGTGGAGATCGGCGTCGACATCGGGCTCGGCGAGCCGGCCGATCGCAACCTCACGAAGTGGCAGACGATGTTTCTGCCAAAGCAGCTGCACGACTTCGTGGCAACCGTGCAGGTGCGCGACAGCACCGGCGCGCTGCATCCACTCGTGCGCAACGAACGCGTGCTCTTCCGCGCGAATCGGCCGTCCGAGCCCACGGCCCCCCCGCACATGATGCTCTGGCTGCTTCCGCCGGGGCTGATCCTGTGCGCTTTGTTCGTCTGGCTCGGCGAGGCCGGTCACCGCGGAAGCAGGGCCGCACAGATCACGGCGGCCGTGATCTTCTGCGTCTGGTCTCTCGTCGCCGGCCTGCTCGGTATGCTGCTGACGCTGTTATGGACGGTGACGGACCACGTGTTCGCGCACTCGAATGAGAACTTGCTGCTGTTCAATCCACTCTGGCTGGTGCTCGCCGTGCTCGCGGTGGTCTACTTCTGGTCGCATCGCGCGGTGTTGTGGACGCGAATCTTTGCCTATGGTCTCGCGGCGCTGTGCGTGATCGCGCTGCTGCTGCACCTCGTCGGGATCTCGGCGCAGGTGAATGGCGCCGTGATTGGCTTGGCGCTGCCGCCGGCGCTGGCGATTGCCTGGGCGGTATTCCGCAGACCAGCCACGTCCCAGGTCTAGACCACTCGCCGGCTCACAACCGGAACTGCCAGGTCGCGGCCGCGGTACCGGTTCCCGGCACCCGCTCGGCGCGAACCTGGAAGACCCGCTCGATCAGATCGAGCGGAATGGCGTCGGCCGAATCAGTCTCGAGCGCGAGCCGGCCACGCTCCAGCAGAAAGAACGCGTCGCCATACCGCGAGGCCACGTTCAGATCGTGCAGGATCGCGATGATCGTGCAGCGCCGTTCCCGGAACGCGCGCACGATCTCGAGCAGCGCCAGCTGATAGTGGATGTCGAGGCTCGAGGTCGGCTCGTCCAGAAACAGACAAACGGGCCCTCGGGGCTCGGCGTCATTCCAGATCTGTGATAGCACCCGGGCAAGCTGCACCTTCTGCTGCTCGCCGCCCGACAGCGTCGGATACGGCTGCGCGCGCTTCTCGTGCATTCCAACCAGTGCGAGTGTTTCGGCGACGATCGCGCGGTCGTGCGCCGACGGCGCACGGCCGTAATGCGGGTACCGGCCCATCAGCACGACGTCCTCCACGGGCAGTGGAAAGGCCAGCTCGACGTGCTGCGACAACACGCCGCGCATCTTCGCCAGCGCTTCCGGGTCGTAGTTGCCGATGGCGCGGCCGTCGTAGCGCACTTCGCCGCTCGTCGGATGCAGCAAGCCGCTGGCGATCTTGAGCAGCGTCGACTTGCCCGCGCCGTTCGGTCCGAGAATGACGTTGAACGCGTTACCGCGAAAGCGCGCCGTCACGCCGTCGAGAATACGCGTGCCGCCGGCGCGATAGCTGATCTCCAGCGCCTCAACCATCGAGTCCGGGCACGCCGGTGCCGTGCATGCCGCGCTGCCGCAGCAGGATGGAGAGAAAGATCGGCGCGCCAATCAGAGCCGTGATGATGCCGATCGGCAGCTCCGCCGGCGGAATAACGACGCGCGCCACGACGTCGATCAGCTCCATCAGCAACGCGCCGAGAATCGCCGAGCCGGGGAGCAGGAAAGTGTAATCGGACGACCGCAGGATGCGCAGCAGGTGCGGCACCACCAGTCCGATGAAGGCGATCACGCCGACCATGGCCGTCGCCACCGCGACCATGATCGTATTGACGACGAGCAGTTGCCAGACGAGCCGCCGCGGATCGATTCCGAGGTACGCCGCCTCGTCCTCGCCGAGCATCAGCGCGTTCAGTGCCTTGCCGTAGCGCAGCGACCAGAGAAAGCATGCGATGAAGCACGCCGACACGAGCGTAACGCCGCGCCATTCGGCCGTCGTGAAGGTGCCGAGGTTCCAGAAGGTGATGTTGCGCGCCTGCGGATCCCGGGCGATGTACGACAGGAAACCCGTGCCCGCGGCGCACACGGCGTTCACGGCGATGCCCGCGAGCAGAAGTGTCAGCACATTCACCTTGCCGAACGAGGTCGACAGCCGATACACCAGCATCGTCGCGGCAAAGGCGCCGGCAAACGCGAACAGCGGTACGCCGAGCGTGCCGAGCGGGCGCGTGAACGCGGTCGACCCGAAGACGAACACGAACGACGCGCCGAGCGCGGCCCCCGACGACGTGCCGACGAGTCCCGGCTCGACGATCGGGTTCCGAAAGAGCCCCTGCATCAGAGTTCCGGAAACTCCGAGCACCGCGCCGACGACGCCGGCGAGCACGACGCGCGGAAGCCGGAGCTGCAGAAATACATTGCGATCGAGCGTGTCGCCGGGCGGCGCGGTGATCCAGCCGAGCGCTTCGCCGACCAGCGTGGCAATGCGGTGCGGCGTGTAGGTGAACGCGCCGACGCACGCGGACGCCACGACGGCGGCCACGAGCAGGATGCCGAACAGCAGATAGATCTGGGCGAAGCTGAGGCGCCGCAGCATCACCTGCCCGAGCCGCGAATCGTCAACGTGCTGCGCCCGTGGTTGCGGCGCTGCCCGACGGATGGAACCAGCCCGCCAGCTTGCGCACGCCCTCCGGCGTCCGCGGCCCGAAGTACATGATGTAGTCCTCCGGCAGACGATAGATCCGGAGCGACTTGCCCGCGGGCGTGAGACTGACGCCCGGCATCGTCGCGAACTTCTCGGCGCTGCCGTACCGGTCGAAGCCGACGTCGGTCGCGATGATGATGTCGGGCGCGGCCTTGGCGATCAGCTCCGGCGTCAGGCGGGCCATTCCGCCCACTGAATCGATCGCGTTCTCGGCGCCCGCCCAGTGCAACATTCGATCGGCGACACCGCCGCGCTCGAGCGCGAGATAGTTGTTGGCAATCTGGCCGAAGTGGATCATGAGCACGCGCGGACGTTTGCCGGCACCCCATTGGGCGGTGTCGGCGAACACCGAGTCCATACCGGCGTTCCAGGTGCTGATCAGGCTGTCCGCCGTCGACTCGTGATGGAATCGCTGCCCCAGATCCCGCATCAGCAGCTGTGCGCTGTCGAGCGTCGAGCCTGGCTTGATGACGAGAATTGGAATGCCAACCTTCTTGAGCTGGTCGAGCACCGGCTGCGGCCCAACGTTGCCGTCGGTGAGAAAGAGCGTCGGCTTCATCGAAATGATGCCTTCCGCGCTGAGCGCGCGGTGGTAGCCGACCGATGGCAGCGATGTGATCTGCGGCGGATAGATCGACGTCAGGTCGCGCGCGACGATCAGGCTCTCGGCGCCAATGTCGTACATGAATTCGTTGATCTGCTTCGAAACGCAGACGATTCGCGTGGCTTGCGTCGGCGCGCCGCCACCGCGGCACGCGGCAAGGCCGATCGCCAGCGCCGCGAGCAGCCGAACGGCGCGGCGGGGGTGGACAGTCATCGAGTTGTTCCGTTGTCGGGAAGACGTGCGGCGGGACTTCGGAACAAGTTAGCGCGCCATTGGCGGCTTCGTCATCAGGCGCGACGCGGAACGGTCGCTCGCGCCCCGATGCCGGACACCCGGCGCGTCACCCGATCGGCCAGCGTTCCTCGCGCTCGCGCCGGGTCAGCTGCGGACGTTCGTTCGCGTGCCGCGATTGCTGTCGCGAGTCGTCGGCCTCTTGGCCTGTCGACTCGCGATCATGTGTCGTGTCGCCCTGCTGCTCGCTACGGCGGGAATGTTCGTCCATGCTGTGCTCCGAACGGGGTGGAGCGCCGGTGCGTGCAGAGCGCATGCCTTCGCTCACCGCTTGCGTCGCGATTGCTGTCGAGCTTCCTCGGAGCCATGTCGCCAGAGGCGGACGCCGCCGAGGATGCCGGCGCTGTTGTCGACGACGGTGATGTCGCGCGGCAGCCGGAGCTTCACGAGTCGCGAGTTTCCGCCCCCGACGTAGAGATGATCGAAGCTGGTGAGCGCCCGCAGCGCCGCGATCGCGTCGACGAGGCGGCGCAACCAGGCCGCGCGTCCGACGCGCTTGAGGGCGGCGTCGCCAAGCTCGTCCTCGTAGGTGCGATCGTGGCGAAAGTTGTGGTGCGCCAGCTCGAGATGCGGCGCCAGGCGCCCGTTCTGGAAGAGCGCGGTGCCGAAGCCCGTGCCGAGGGTGATGACCATCTCGACGCCTCGCCCGCGAATCACGCCGAGGCCCTGCATGTCGGCATCGTTGCAGACGCGCGCCGGCGCGCCGAGCCGCTTGGCGAGCGCGCGCTCGAGATTGAATCCGGCAAAGCGCTCGGTGCCAAGATTGGCCGCGGTGCGCACCACTCCGTCGTGCACCACGCCGGGAAAACCGGCCGACACCCGGTCATAGTGCGGCAGGCGTTGGGCGAGGCCCGCGATGATGTCGACGAGCCCGCGCGGAGTGAGATCGTGCGGCGTGTCGGCCTGGATGCGTTCGTGAATCATGCGGCCGCGCGGCCCGAGCACCGACGCCTTGACGTGAGTGCCGCCGATGTCCACCGACAGAGTCTGCACCCGATCTCCTCCTTGCCTTGGGATATCCTTTGATGTCCGGAAAGCCTGTGCCGCGGATGCCGCAGAATAGTGGGCCGCAGATGACGCAGAGAAACGCAGATTTAAACAACTCTTGTTGTTGTCGTCGATCAGCGTTCATCTGCGTTCATCAGCGGCCGCAAGGGAATCTGCGTTCATCTGCGGCCGCAAGAAATCTGCGTGCATCAGCGGCCCACATGACCGAAATTGCCAGACGCCAATGACCTCATCCCCAAAATTCAAGAGTTACGACCGCCAGTACTACGACCGCTGGTATCGAGACCCCGTGGATCGCGTATCCACGCGTGAAAGTCTCGAGCGCAAGGTGCGCATGGCGGTATCCGTCGCCGAATATGTGCTCGGCCGGCACGTTCGCACCGTGCTCGACGTCGGGTGCGGCGAAGCGGCGTGGCTCCCGGTGCTGCGGCGCATCCGCCGCGGCGTGCGCTACACCGGCGTGGAGACCAGCGAGTACGCGCTCGAGCGCTATGGCGCCGAACGCAACATACGGCGCGGCGACATCCGCGGGCTGGCGGATCTCGGGCTTCGGCGGACATTCGATCTCATCGTCTGCGCGGACGTGCTCCAGTACGTCTCCGATCGAGACGCGTCGCGCGGTCTCGCCGCCATGCGACGACTGCTCGGCGGCGTCGCGTACATCGAGGCCTTCGCCACGGAGGATGAGATGGAAGGCGACCGTTTGAATTGGCAGGAGCGCAGCGCAGCCCGCTACCGTCGTATGTTTCGCCAGGCTCGCCTCACGCCATGCGGGCCGTACTGCTACGTCGATCTCATGCGTCATCCGGAGCTCAACGTCTTCGAGCACCTGTGCGCTCGCGGCGTCGCGCGAGGCACCGATCGTGCCTCATGACGACGCATCATGTGAGGGGAGGGACCGATGTTTAGAGTTCGTTTATTTCTGGCCATCGCGACAGCGGCCGTGCTCGGCGCCGGCTGCGCGGGATACAATCAGGCATCGTCGGCGGGCGACGTGCTCGACCCGGCCGCGGCAGCCCGGACGGTCGTGCTGCACGTGGAGAATCTGAACACGCAGTCGATGGAGTTGCGCACGATCGTGAACGGCAAGTCCGAGTTCGTCGGTTCGGTCGGCGGCAGCGACACGACGAGCATTCTGATGGACCCGTCGCTCTTTCCGGCCGGATTTCTGTACATCGAAGCCATTCCCGGCAACGGGCTCGGACGCGCGATCGTCGGACCGCTGTCCGCGTCCAGGGGACAGCGCATCCGGTTCACGATTCAGCCCGCGCTCGACATGAGCAGCGCGATCGTGGTGCGCTGACGCGGGCGGGACGCGAAACCCCATTCGGCGGTTGGGGGTAGAACCGGCGCTGCCCAATTCCTAACTTGTGGGCAGCAGTTCCCCCAACCGCAGCGTCCCAATGAACCCAGCGACCCCATCCGCCGCGCGGCTCCCGCGCTGGCTCTTGGCCGGTCTCGCGGCCTGTCTTGCCACCGCGCCGGCGCAGCGAGCTCACGCCCAGACTCCCGCCGCGCCAACGACGCCAGGCTTCACGGTGCTCCAGGGCGTCGTGGCGGACAGCGTCCACGGAATTCCCCTGGCAAACGCCGTCGTGACGATCGAGGGCACAAACCGCTCGGCGAAGACCTCCGACGACGGACGGTTTCGCATCGACAGCATTCCGCCGGGCCAGCACCGCATCGATGTCACGCACCCGCTGCTCGACACGCTGGGCATCCAGATGCGGACGCAGGAATATCCGTTCGAGGCCGGTGGGTCGCACGAAATCGCCTTGATCGTTCCCGGCGGCGCCCAACTCATTGCCAACCTGTGCCCGCAGAACCTGCGACTGCGTGGTCCGGCAGCGATGGTCGGCTTCGTTCGCGACCCGGACACGGGCGGCCCGGCGATCGGGGCCGAGGTGGAGCTGGTCTACTACGTCACTGATCCCATCGGGCGCAAATTCCCGCGCGTGCCGAAGGTCGCGGTCGACTCCTCCGGCATGTACCGCATCTGCGGACTACCCGCCGACATGAGCGGCAAGGTGCAGGTGTTCCGCAACGGTGTGAGCTCCGGCGAAGTGCCGGTCGAGATGCTGAGCAGTCTCGTGCTGCCGCGTGCATTCAGCGTCGCGAAGCACCAGACCGTGGCCCTCGTGAAGGGCGACAGCGGCAAGGTGCTTCGGATCGCCAAGGGCACCGCTCGCGTCACCGGCAAAGTCACGGACAAGAAAGGGCAGCCGCTCGCGGGCGCGCGCATCACGCTGCAGGGTGGCGGTGAAACGGTGATCAGCCGTCCGAACGGCGAATTCGCGCTCGACAGCTTGCCGTCCGGCACGCAGGCGCTCGAGGTTCGCAAGCTCGGCTACGCGTCGACGGACGTGGCGGTAGAGCTGTCGTCCAACAAACCGGCGCGCACGACGGTCGTGATGGGCGACTTCGTGCCGACGCTCGCCGCAATGCGCGTCGAGGCCGCGGAGGACAAGGGTCTGTCGCAGGTCGGGTATCTACAGCGTAAGCAGATGGGCATGGGTTCATTCATGGACGGCAAACAGATCAATCACGATGCGATCTCGTTTGCCGACGTGATGCGCGCCGCGCCAGGCCTCACCGTGCAGCCGCTCGGCGACGGCCGCACGTACGTGATTCGCGACTCGCGCACGGCGGGCGGCGGCTGCGTCAACTTCTGGGTCGACGGAACGCCGTACCCGGAGATGACGCCCGGCGACATCAGCGACTACGTGCAACCGTCGGAGCTGGTCGCGGTCGAGATCTATCACGGCACCGAAACGCCGGCGCAGTACCAGACCTCGGGCCAAACGGGTTGCGCGACGGTCGTCGCGTGGACGGTCGCACGCGTCCGCCCGAAGAAGAAATGATCTCGCAGGCGCACACCGCTGTCGCATGACACGCCGCATCCGCGTTTTCAGGCGCACCGAGATGGCGACGGACTGCGACGTCTGCGGTGTGCGCTTCGACCTGGTGAGCGGTGGCGTGTGCACGCGCTGCAGGAAGATCTTGTGCGCGCGTCACCTGCACGGCTCGTTCTTCCGCCGTCTGCTCGTGGATCTCGGCGCTCCGTCGGTTTGTGTTGCCTGCCGCTCCGGAGGCGCGCCGGCGTGAAGCAATTCACGCCGCAGGATCCGCAATTCGAGGAACGCGTGCGCGCCAGCTTCGGCCGGCAGCGCTTCATGGCGACGATCGGCGCGCGGCTGGCGCGCGTGGCGCCGAGCGAGGTCGACATCGAGCTGGATGTCCACGGCGATCTCGAGCAGCAGCACGGCTTCGTGCATGCCGGCGTGCTCGCCGCGGCCGCGGACAGCGCGTGCGGCTACGCGGCGCTCACGTTGATGCCGCCGGGCACCGGAGTGCTCAGCATCGAGTTCAAGATCAACATGCTGCGACCTGCGGCCGGCGACCGCGTGCTGGCGCGCGGCCGCGTGATTCGCGCCGGCCGTACGATCACCGTCTGCTGGGGCGAGGTCGCGGCCATCAGCGGCGCCGACGAGCGGACCGTGGCGACGATGGTCGCGACGATGATGACAGTCCGCGACCGCGGCCTGACCGACTAGCTCGATCGGCTCGCGCGATCAGCGCGAGCGATCGACGTCGTTTGCGCGCTCCTCCCGCGCCTCGATCTCCGCCTCGGTCACCATCGATTCGCCCGATTCGTCGAGGTGCACGCGGCCGGCGCGTTCGCGCTCGTCCGTCTGCTCGCGCTCGTTCGCGCCGTACTCGGCGCCGGCGAGACTGCGGCCGTGCATCACGTCCTCGTCGCGCTTGGTCTGGTCGTTCTTTTTCGCCTGATCGTCAGTCATGAGTTCCTCCCGACCGGTTTCATGGCAGGGTACGTGCCTCAGAGATGAGCATGGCACTCGACCTCGCGCCCGAACACATCGGTGACGCGGCGTCCGACAGACCATGGTGGCGACAGCGCTGGGGCGAGCTGACGATCGGCTACGCGCTCTGCTACGCCGTGGGCATCGGATTCGCCGAGCTGGTACGCAGGGCCGGACGATGGGATCTCGGCTTGCCGTGGGAGCGCGCGATGCTCGTGCGCATTCACGTGCACCTGCCGGAGCTGCTCGACCGCTCGACGCTGATCTTCCCGTGGTTCGGGACGAGCATCTCGCTCATTCCGTGCGTGCTGTTGCTGTGCTGGTGGCTGTGGCGCCGCGAGCATCAGCCACACGCGGCCATGCGGCTCGGCATCGTGCAGCTCGGCGCATACATCCTCAATCCGGCGCTCAAGGGCATGTTCGGGCGCGCTCGCCCGGACCTCTTTCCGCGGCGCGGCTGGTATGGCTGGAGCTCGTACCCGAGCGGCCACGCGATCGCCAGCGTCTCGGTGCTCGTCACGCTGGCGATCATCCTGTATCACGTGAAGGGCTGGCTGTGGCCGTACTACGTGCTGCTGCCGATCATGGTGATCAGTCTTTTCTCACGACTGTACCTGGGCGTGCACTGGCCGACGGACGTTTTCGGCGGCGCATTGGTCGGGCTGGTATGGCTGGGGGTGACGACGGTGGCCTTCAGGGGAGAGTGGAGAGAGGAGAGGGGAGAGGGGAGAGACCCACCGAGTAATCGGGCGTGAGTCGCCGGATGCGAGTGTCGGCTTCGGCTCGCATCTGAATTCTCATATGCGCTATCTCGGTTATTCCCTCCCCTCTCCCCTCTCCCCTCTTCTCTCTAGCACGCTGACGAGCGTGCCGGCATCCACATTCCCCCCGCTCACCACCGCCGCCACGTGCTCGCCGCGGCGCAGTGGAATCGCGCCCGAGATGATCGCCGCCGTCGCGGCGGCGCCGGCGCCTTCGGCGAGCAGCTTCGCGTCGAACAGCAGTGCGCGCATCGCTTCCTCGATTTCGGCGTCGTCGATCACCACGACATCGTCGGCGTAGCGGCGCACGACGTCGTACGTGAGGTCGCCGGCCATGGGCGCGGCGAGTCCGTCGGCGATGGTCTTCACGGAATCGAGACGGACCGCGTGGCCGGCGTCGAGACTGCGGCGCATCGACGCCGCACCTTTCGGCTCGACGCCGTAGACGCGGATTTTCGGATTCGTTTCCTTGATCGCCACGAGCATGCCGGCGATCAGGCCGCCGCCGCCGATCGCGATCACGACGCTGTCGAGATTCGTCGTCTGCTCGAGCAGCTCGAGGCCGACGGTGCCGGCGCCGGCGGCGACCAGCTCGTCCTCGAAGGGATGCACGAACGTGAAGCCGCGCTCGCGCTCCAGCTCGCGCGCCTTCTCGAACGCTTCGATGCTGCTCGCGCCGTGCAATACCACTTCGGCTCCGTAGCCGCGGCTCGCGTCCACTTTCACCGACGATGCCGTCGCCGGCATCACCACCGTCGCTTGTACGCCGGCCGAGCGTGCGGCCCACGCGACACCCTGTGCATGGTTTCCCGCCGACACCGTCACGACGCCGCGCTTCCGCTCGTCGGCGCCCAGTTGACTCAGCTTGTTGAGGGCCCCGCGGACCTTGAACGATCCGGTCTTCTGAAAGTTCTCGCACTTGAGCGAGAGACGAACGCCCACGCGTTGGCCGATGCGCGAGGCGGACATCGTGGGCGTGAGATGAACGTGGCCGGCGATGCGTTCGCGGGCTGCACGGATGGCGGCGAGATCGAGCATGCAGTCGGGAAAGGGAGTATCGAAACCCTAACACGACCGCGAGCGCACCGGCACTGGTGCTGCACGGCCTCCGCGGCGTTAGATTCGCCCGTCCTTCACCACGGTCGATCCCACCCGCCGCGTGCTGAAACGCAACGACATCATCACGTTCTCCGGCACTCTCGCCGCGGTGATCCTCGCGGCCGTGCTGCACGTCGCCGGCGCGAACGCGATCCTGCGCTTTGCCGTCGACGCCGCGGCGCTCTCGCTCCTGGCGACGAACGTGTCGCACGGCACGGAGGAAATCGGACGGCATCTTGGACCGGCCGCGACGGGGCTGATGCAGGCGGCGCTGGCGAATCTGCCCGAGCTGCTCGTCTCGATCTTTGCATTGCGCGCCGGCCTCGTCGCAGTAGTGGAAGCGGCCCTGATCGGTTCCATTCTCGCCAACTCTCTGCTCGTGCTGGGAATCGCGATCCTCGTCGGCGGCATCAAGCATGGCCGGCTGCATTTCGATTCCGAGTCGCCGCGCATGATCGCGTCACTCATGATGCTCGCGGTCGCGGCGCTGACGATTCCCACGCTCGCGTCGCGACTGCACACGCCGGCCGCGGCCCACGAGGACGCGCTCGGCATTGCCTGCGCGATCCTGCTGCTCTGCGTTTTTCTCGCCAGCCTGCCGTTCTCGCTGAGCGCCGACCCGGAGCGGTCGGCTCGGCACGATGACGCCCAGACCGACGTCGCCGCGCACTGGCCGCTCTGGCTCGCCGTCGGGGTGCTTGCCGCTGCCTCCGTGGGCGCGGCGTTCGTCTCGGAATGGTTCATCGATGCACTCGAGCCGGCGATCGTGCAGCTGCACATCTCGCAGGCGTTCGCCGGCCTGGTAATCGTCGCGATCGCCGGCAACGCGGTGGAGAACGTCGTTGGCATCCGATTGGCGGCCGACAACCGACCCGACTACGCGATCAGCGTGATCCTCAACAGCTCGCTGCTGATCGCACTCGGCCTCATCCCGGCACTCGTGCTGCTGTCATTCGTGATCGGCGGCGGCGTGCTCACGCTCGTGCTGCCGCCGCTGCTGATCGCGGCCCTGTTGCTCACCACCCTCACATCGGCGATCATCGTGAATGACGGCGAGACGGTCTGGATCGAAGGCGTGGCGCTGATCGGATTGTACGGCATCATCGCGGCGGCGTTCTGGTGGGGATGAGCGCTTTGCGCCAGGGGAGAACCATGAGAATACTGTTATCAGCAGTGGCGGTGTCGGCCCTGGTGACGGCCGCGTCGCCAAGCCTCGCCGGCGCGCAATGGACGCCGCAGGCGAGCGGCACGACGGCGGAGTTTCGAGGGCTGAGCGTCGTGTCGCCGTCGATCGTCTGGGCAAGCGGCACCGGCGGACGCGTCGCCCGCACGACGGACGGCGGTCGAAGCTGGATTGTCGACACCATCGCCGGCGCGGCAAAACTCGACCTGCGTGCCATCGCGGCGCGCAGCGCGACTCACGCGGTCGCGCTCAGTTCCGGTCCGGCCGAGCAGGGGCAGGCGAAGATCTTCCGCACTACCGATGGCACGCACTGGACGCAGCAATTTCAGTCGACGCAGCCCGGCGTCTTCCTCGACGCGCTCGCCTTCTGGGACGACGAGCACGGCATAGCGATGAGCGATCCCGTCAGCGGCAAGCTCTTTCTGCTGTC
>Ga0070680_100000798_pt1 | contig 22198 bp, 18 predicted proteins | sample KBSC73BmetaG_FD_64672 | JGI IMG/M metagenome (GOLD analysis project Ga0070680, IMG submission 64672) | Corn rhizosphere microbial communities from Kellogg Biological Station, Michigan, USA - KBS C7-3B metaG | ecosystem: Host-associated > Plants > Roots > Rhizosphere | place: USA: Michigan...
TAGAACATCCCAGCGGCGCCCGCCCCCGCGGTAGTGTTCAGCAGCGGTGGCTCCGCTTTCCGGATTGGATCACCCGTCAAATCAAGTCCGGTTGCGATGAGGATCTCCCTCGCGCTTCGAGTGAGTGCCGTGTATTCATCCCACTTCGCCTGATACCGATCGATGAGCTGGCTGAAGTAAGCGTCCCGATAAACATGCGCAAGGGCGCTCATCCGCTCCCATCTGCGCAGCGGGTCGTTCACAATGATCTGATCTATCCGCGGCGTCGGAGCCCAGACGACCTCCAGCGCCGGACGCGGACGATCGAGCCACAGGTAAAGATCCGATTGGATCTCCTCCCAGGCAAGACGCAGCTTCCTGCTCACGTTGATTCCGCATGTCTCCGCGGTATCCAGCAGTCCGCTGTCTTCATCCATCAACGCGTCTACCGAATTGGCCGGCCCGTCGATAAACAGCGCCATTGTTAGCTCCGCTCTTTGACCCTGCGCGGATCCGCTGGAATCACCACGACCTGCATCCGGCGGGCCGCTTCTTCCTGGTCGAATTTCTCTTTTGCCAGCCGAATGGCGCTGCGAAACTCTTCGGCTTCCTCCGGATTCGCCAGCCGCGCCCGCCCTTCGGCGATCAACTTCGCCGCAACCGCTTTGGGCGCCTCTGTCCGGACTCCAGCCTTTCCTCCTTCCGAAGTCGCATTGCTCACAAGCACGACGTGCTCTTCCGAAATCGTCCCCTCTACCTCTCGAAGCTTTCTGTAGTAAGCTCGCAAATCCATCCGCTCTCTCCTGTGTTGTTTTCACCACGCCGAAGCCGGCGCGAAAACGAGGGTTCGCCTTCGCGCCGCGTTCGGCACTGTGCAGATCAATCGATCCGGCGAAGCCGCTCCTCGGCAGTCTCCTGCCGCTGCGAAATCACCGGGCAAAACCCTGCTTAGCTGTTCACCTGCACTGCGAAGTTGTTGCGAAGAACCGCGCAGCCGTACAGCACGTCCACCGTAAACTGCTGGGAAAGCGTGTTCGGCTGGTAGCTCATCGTGACGCGCATCCCGAAATTGCCCAGTTCGGCGTATTCGGCAATTGCGCCCGTCCCCGGCAGAGGCTGGGGCAAACGGCGAATCACAAGACCGATCGCATCCTTGCAGAACGCGAGGTTATGCGTATTCACCGGTGAGCTTCCGGTCTTCGGCACATACTGCGAACGGAAGACAAAGAAGTCTTTGATCTTTCCGAACGTGCCATCCACCATCGCGCGCAGACCAGCGTCGCCCATCTTGTCGTATTCGCTGAAGCGCGGAATCTGGCGCATCGCCGAATACGTGTTGCTGTCAACGATCAGGTATTTCGGCTCGCTCACCGGAACTTTCGCGGTGAACAGGCTGGTTTCGGCCTGATCGATAACCGCTTCGGTCACCGGAGTCCCCGCCGTTCCCACCGGAGTGTTCGCGGTGAAACCGGCATAGAGGTTGAGCAGATCGTTTTCGATCTTCTCTGCGATCGCAACCACTGCGGGCTGCATATATACCTTCAGAAGGTCCGGAACCGCAAGCACCTTCGTCACATCCGGAATCTGGAACGTCGCTTCGGCATGCGTGTTCAGCACGATCTGCGCGTTCCCGAGGCTCGGATTCTGCGGTGTCACCGCTCCGCCTTCCGCGATGTTGTTGGCCACAAGCTGAGGAGCGATCGGCACATTGACCGTATCTCCCGCCTGCGCCAGTGTCGGTTCGTAGTCGCGATTCACCAGGTTCCCCATCACGAGGTTCCCGACGAGGGCCGGAAGGGCGTCCGCCGCTACCAGCTTCACAATCGCGTTTGCTACGTTAGCTGACGTAATTGATGGCATTTTTCTCCTTAGTACTCTCAGGCGCTCGCGCCGCCACTCGGGTCGCCGTTGCGCGCCGTAAATCAAAGCCGCCAAAAGAAAAGGACGGCCCAGCGACCCGGGAACCCCTGATCCCGGCCCGCCTGCCGTCCTGCTTGTGACGCCCTTACTGGCCGCCTTCCGCGCTGCGCTCGTCTCCGTCGCCGCGCTTCACGCGTTCAGATCCCTGTTGCCTGGAGCAAAGTCTGAAGTAGACTTCGACTATGCTCCCCGCAGCGTCTGCGACGCGACTCTCAGAATCTCTTGTCGCACACGCTCGAGTTCTTCTTTGCTCATCGACGGGCTGATCCGATCGATGTCCACGGTAGTCGATCCTGCCGCAGGGCCGCTCTTCTGCGTCCCCGTCATTCCCGTTCCTCCCGCGATCCGCGCAGGCAGAAACTCAGGATTATCCTGAACAAATCCGGCCAGAAACTCGGTTGCGGACTGGTCACCCCGATCGGTTTTGGCCAGCAGTCGTCCATCTTCCATACGAACGATTCCGTCCTGCACGGCTTTATAAGCCAGATCCACTTTCGAAACACCCAGCTTCTGCAACTCAGCCCGGATTGCAGCGCTCCTTTGCGCCTCGTCCGCCATCAGTCGGCTTCTGCGGTTCTCTTCCACCAGATCGTTCATCTGCTTTTCGAGTTGTTCCCGCTTGCGGCGTTCTTCCTGTAGCTCCGCCTTATAGGCCGGTTCGCGCCGGACAGTGTCCTGGCGCATGTATTCGGCGATCGCCTGCTGTACGATCGCGTTCACATTGATTGGCTCGTCCATATCTCTCGATCTCCCGGTTAGTTGTTTCCTGCGGCTGCGTCGATCTCCGACATAATCTGGTTCTTGATCTCCTGTCGCGAGTCAGCCAGATACTTCATCGCGATCCGCTTGAATACTTGGCGCTTCAGAGTCGGTGATTGCACTCCCAGATCCAGCAGACTCCTCGCATCCTGAACATCAACACCGAATTCCGTAATGTCGAACTCGTCCATGCCGGAAACGTCCACCGACAGCCCGTCCTGCCGGACTTCCGAAATCGCCGTAAGCACGTGGCGCATCGAGTCCTTTACCAGAGACCCGTACGCCCTCAGAATCTCCTCGGTGATGCTGAAGTCAAGCTGGCGGCTCACGCCTGATTGCTGGCTTCCGGCCCCTTCGTCAGCCTGCTGCATCAGATAACAGACGCGATATACCTCGTCCTTCAGGCGTACCAGGTTGTCGGCCGCAATCTGGTAGACCTTTCCCTCTGGTTCCGTCCACCCGAACTTATCTTCGGGACCGAGCTGAATGTAATAGCTCTCGCCTGTAATCTGATTCCATTCGCGGTCTGAATAGATCACCGGCATCGCGAACAGGCCCATCGTCAGCGCCCACCCCAGAGCATTAGATTTGTTGAAATGCTCGAGCTGCAGCAGCGCTACCTTATTCGTCAGCCAGAGGCCATCGCCCACACGCAGTTCGAACACCGGAACCCGGCCGATGGAAGCGAACCCGTGCGGCCCTTCATCCACCAGCTCAATATCTTTCGAATCCACGCCGCGCCGCTCATATGCCTCGAACCGCTCGCGATCGTAGTAGATCCACCGTGTCTCGCGCTTCCACCCGAAGGATTTCACGCTGTCCTGCTTCAGCCATGATGTCCGGATCACGACCCACTCGAGTTCTCCGCGGAGATCGAAGCTCCAGTTAATGACTTCGTCTGCGGTGTAACCCACCAGATATGACCGGCTTCGGCCGCTTGCGTCTTCTTCCGCCCTTGTGCGCGCTGGCCCGGTTCGCGGGAAGTCAACCACGATGTAAGATTTCCCGCAAACCAGCGCTTCAGTAAGCTGCTGCTTGAAGAACTGCGTCAGGGGTGTCCCTCTCAGATCGCAATTCTCCACGAACTCTGCAAAGAAGCTCCTCGCGCGTTCGTTCGCGCCGGAAAACTCCAGCACGGGCTCCTTCCGCACCAGCGTCGCCGTGTACCAGTCGATAATCGACCCGATGTAGTTCTCGTAAAACACTCGGGTCAGCCGTTCCTGGTAAACGTCCAGCGGCTCCTTGTGGCGCCGCACCAGATACTCGTGAGCGTTCTGCCGGAACTGCTCGCCGCCGGCGTAAAGATCGCGGTATCGCCGCCACATTTGCGCGCGGCTCGTGTAATCCGGATGTTCCTGCTCTATATGCGTGTTCACCGTTATATTCCGATCCGGGCTCGCCCGCTACACCACCCGATGTCCTCTCTCGCCGATCTTCCCGACGCGGAATTGCTGCCAGATCAGATAACCCAGCGCATCGGAGAGATGCGTCCGCATCCGATCTTTATCCTTGTCGATCTGCATTGAGTCTTCCCGATAACAAACCTGCTCGAAATCCGCGATCAGTTCCTTGCACCGCGGATGAACGAACAAACTGGCTTCGCCGTTCGCGTTGCGCAATTTGGAATTCATCACCGCGATTCGATCCCGCACCAGCGGGTTCTTTCGTTCAATCAGCTGGCTTGTCCGCATTCGCCGCGCAAGGAAGAAGTCCCGAATGATCTCGTAATCCGATGAGCCCGTCGTCTGCATGCTCGAACCCGACGCATCGCCGTAGATAGTGATCTCCTGGTCCAGATGTCCGAAACGCCGTTCAAACTCGACGCACGCGTTTTCCGTCGTCGCTCGTCTCAGAACAATCTCGTCCAGTACGTGAACCTCATCGGCCACCCTCTGGGCGACAATCGAAGACATTGGGTCAACGTTGAAATCGAGCGCCCAGACTAGCTGCGCGCCTGGCTTTAACTCCATCTCTCTCAGATTCAGGTCACGGCTGAACGCGCTGTATACCAGATTCCCTTTGGCGTTCAGGTAATCGCCCAAAACCTCCTGACGGAAGAAGTTCTCGTCGTAGCTTCCACGCAGCCTGTCATAAAAGTCCGGGAGCCTCTCGAGCAAAAACTTGTTTTCGTAAGGTCTCGCGAGAATCGTTTCGAACCCGTCCAACGGCTTGTCAACGAACTTCCGATACACCCAGTCGTAGCCCTTGGGGGTCCACACCGCAAAGCCGCAGTGCTGTGTAGCCTTCGGGTCGCGCAGCCGGCCCTCGAGCCGGAGCCACGCGCCTTCCTGCGTATATGTCAGCTCGTCGATGCCGAACCACGCCAGATTCGTTCCACGGAGTCTCTCGAATTCGTCGAGCGATCGCAGCAGGATCTTCGATCCCGTATCCTTCATCAGTACGAAATTTTCCGCGCGGTTCAGTTCGTACGGGATCTCGTTTTCGGAGAGTGTTTCTGTCAGCGCCGCCACCGTAGAGTCCCGAAGCATCGGGTAAGTCGGCGCCCCGATCAGGCCGGTTCGTCCGGCGTTCAGATAACTGAGGCGAATCGCTTCATGGCAAAGCGCCTGGCTTTTACCCGATCCGATAGGACCGGAGAAGCCTTTGAACCGGGCCTTCGATTGATGAAACTTCTTCTGGCTCGGCAGCGGCTTGTACTTTATTCTTCGTTCGCAGGTGAGTTCTTCCATTCCTCTATCCATCGAACCGTCACCTGCTTCGGAGCTTCATCATTCAGCTCCTTCCGGAGCTGAATCAGTCTCACCAGATCGCTGATTGAGGCGCGCAAGTCATCGGTCGTAAGCTTTTCGCGAATGCTTTCGATGGCGTCGTCAATCGCACTCGCCAGCCGTCGCTCGTGGTTTCCCTTCCCTTTTTGATCTCCATCTTTCAATCCGGCTTCGGTCGCGTTCATCACTGTTCCCCTTACAGTCGCTGGATTCGCCGTAGCCTGAGAATTATTCTTGGCATCGTTGCTTGTTATCATTCGGAGGTTCCGTCAGTCCCTCGCGCCTGCTTCTTCCTTCCGCTTGTCGCGCGCCCAATGTCCCCGGACGCGATCACTCCTGCAAGAAAACTAACATCACCCCGGCGGTTCGCCCATCAGGTCGAACAGCGAAGTCGTTGATTCTAAAGCTCAACTTCTTTCGGTGATGTTTGTGACTGTGAAGGAGGAGGGCGGATTTCCGGATAATTGTGGCCCTCTGCATCGGGTTAAGACCGCAAGGACTTGAACTTCGCGTCTCGATGCGTGCGGCGCAGTAGATAACCAGATTCGGCGTTCGCCCAGCGCATCTGCACCAGAGGCATGCGCACGTGCTGCCATCGGTGAAGATGGGCTCCAGCCCATTCGGCGAAAGGCGGTGTGGCGCGCGATTCCAGCCAACTCGTCACGTTCGCCGTTCACAATGCTTTCAATGAACGCCTTTCCGATCCCCGCGCAGTAGATCGTTGAGGCGTCAGGACCAGCTCGAGAATTCGAGCCACCGTCAGTTGAATCGGATCGGGATTGGCCGGCGGAACTCGCGAAAATCTTTCTCGCACCTCGTCCGCTGATCTGGCATGTCGTCGCATAGCGAGTCACCTTCTTAATGCGACAATCTCTCGACCGGGATGTCTGGAAAGAACAGGTGATCGCCACGATTCCCGATCAAAGCCGTGACAGCTCCGGGCACTTCAGCCGAACCGCTGGAAGGAACGGCGAAAGGAGTCTGCGCCGACGCGAGGACCTTGCTGGGGCAAACGCTGGGCAGCACTAATGTGATTGAATCGGCCTTCTCCATCGTCAAACAGGTTTGCCGCAACGTGAAGCGCTGGCAGGGAGGCGATCAGTATCTTCGCTGGGTCGGGTCGGCGGTTGTATGCCGAGTCCCGTTTCAATCGATGCCGGCGTTTGCCAGATTCCTCACCTGGCCAGGCAAATCGAACTTGCCATACTGAAGCCGCGACGCCCGCCAGCCGCGCTGGGTTCGCTTGAATCGTGGCGATCAGGTTCAACAATTTTCCGTGGTACGCCGACCGATGACAGAAATTTGAAACTTTTTCGCGCCTTGTTCTCAATCGATTGCGCAAACAGCGCTGCTGGAGTCCATGTTGAGCTGTTACTGTTCAGATCGAGAGCCGGCTGTTCTCATCGGCAAGCCGGCCGCGGGGACACGCGCAACCGTTGTTTGGGGGCGGACGCGCGCGGCGCACCAGCGGGAAGCGATCTGGGCAATCCTTCCTCCCGCCATAGCGATGGGCGTCAAACCTCCGGACGCAAACATGCGAGGGGTCAATCTCAAGACCTCAAAACGAGACCCGAGCGCCGCCACGACGGGTAAACAAGGCGGCGTTTGCAGCGTTAACGACGCGCCGTCTGAGCGGGCGGAGCGTTTGCGCGCTGCAAACGTGTGCGCAACGCGGCGCCTGGACAACGCTGCGTTGCGCGCTCGACCAATGATTTCGTTCAGCCGGTCGCCTCATGCGCTTCACCAGTTTCAACTTCAATCATGTGCTCGCGACGCGCCGCAGGAAATCGGGTGAACCCACAGCAGGCAGGAAATTTCGTAAAAAGAAAAAGACACGCAGCGCTGGAGGAGACGCTGCGTGTCTTGCAAGAGGCGCAGGTTCTATCAGAAGACCAGTTTCAACGCAAACTGCAGCGTCCTCGGTCCAACGCCCGGCATCGTTGCGAGGCTCTGGCCAAATAGAGCCGAGTTTACGTTGGTTACGGGCACGGCGAAATGCGTTGAATTCGCCAGGTTATAGGCTTCGGCCCGGAATTCGAGTCGAGTCTGCTCCACGAACACGAACGAGCGCGAAAGCGCGAGATCGTAATTCGTAAAGCCAGGCCCCCGAAGTGAGTTCCGTCCCACATTGCCGAACATCCCCGCGCCGGGCTGCGAATAGATGTTGGTCTGTACAAGGAACGGGTAGGGGAAGAACCCGAAGAAGGAGGGTACATAGCCGTAACTCACGTAAGTTGGTCCTGGGCTCACCAGCGCAGTCGGCGTGTTGCCCGGGCAATCGCACATCGCCGCCGAAGCCGTGGGGGTAAACGGGAATCCGGTTCCATAGCGGAACACGCCATCGAGTTCCCACGGACCCAGAATTTTGCCGGCCATCCCGTGATTCAGAAACGGAGTTCCCGCGCCGAACGGCAACCGAAGGTTGTGGGTCAGCGTGAAGACGTGCGTCTGGTCGAAGTTGGAAGGCCCGTAATTCGACCACGGACTGATATTGTTCAGGAACGGTGTAAGTCCCGCCCCATTGTCTAGCGATTTACTGTAAGTGTACGCAGCCGCAAACGAGAGGCCTTGTGAAAAACGTTTGGTCAGGTTCACCTGCAGTGAGTTGTAGTTGCTGTTGAAACCCGTTCCGCGCTCGAATACGGGCGAAGTAACGCCCAGCCGCGAGTATGCCATGCCTGCAACTCCCGTTCCAGGCGCCGCCGCATCAACATCCCACGTATAAGGCAGTTCGCGGCCGGTGTTGCCCACATATGCAAAATCCAGCAGAACGCCGTGCGTCATATCTCTTTGCACATCCACGTTGAACATCTGCACATAGGGCGTTCGTACGCGGCTCGGACTGAAGAAGTAGGTCCGGTCGATCGCGCCCGCGCCAGTTGCCGCCGTGCTGGGGAACGTGCCGAACGGCCCTGCGGTGGAATAGGAGCCCGCCACCCCGGCCTGCGCGTATGTCATCTCGGGAATCAGGGTGCTTGCGCCAAAAAGCATGCTTGGATTCCAGTAAGCCCAGCCGTATCCGGCGCGGATGACCGTCCGTTCATTAAACCGGTAAGCGAGGCCGATCCGCGGCGCAAAGTTCAGCGTGTTCGCCTGTACGTTGCCGTAGCGATTCACGTCATTGGTACCAATGGGCATAAGCCCCGCCCTAGCCGGATTGAAGACCGAATACATGGCGGCATTGTTGCGCGGCTGAATCTGGCGGAAAAAGTCGTAGCGCAGACCAAGATCGAGCGTCAGCCTGTTGCCCAGGTTCACGCGGTCAGCAATGTATCCGCCGTATTGCTGCTGCAGATAACTCGGAACGTACTTCGATGTCGTGATTCCAGCCGTCGTCGGCGCGCCTAGCAAAAAGCCGGCGAAGGCGTTCGCGAATTCGCTGTAAGGTCCGATGGTCGCGCCCGGCAGACTTGTGGAACCGGCCGAAAAAGTATATCCGCCCGCGGGGCCGAACAACTGGTTCTGGAATCCATCCATCCGGATCCACCAGGCATCCACGCCGAAGCGGAGATCCTGGTTGAAGAAACGCGCGTGCCAGTCGTTCGCCGCTTCAAACGTCTGCTGCTTGTTGATCTGCGGATAGTTCGGGTTCGTTCCAAACGGCATCATGCCGTCAATCGAGATCTCAGGCAGGTTCAACCCGGTGAGGCCGAACGCGCCGGCCGACAGGGGCGAGGTGAGATTGCCGATCGGGTCCGAGTATCGGTTGTATCCGACGCGCAGTGACATATAAGTAGTTGGGCCGAAAGACTGGGTCCAACCCGCGGCCGCTTCATGCGCGCGCAGCCGCGAGGCGCCGGCATCGGCTCCCAATGCGCCGAGCGGCGAATACAAATCGGTGTTGTAGTACGACAACCCGTAGCGCAGAAACGCCGAAGCGCGATCAGAGAAATGCTGGTCCAGCCGCACGTCGGCGCGGTTTCCATCGTTGATAACCGGCACATTCGAGAAATAGTTGTATTCATATCCCGAGGCGTTGGGCGTCGGCAGCGCGCTGGCCAGGCGGAGCGCAGCAGGATTTATGAGACTGAGCGGGATCGTGTTGTTGGCGAATGGCGCTCGGCCCGCGCCAGTGCTCGTTCCTGTGAACGGATTTGCGAGCGTTAGGTTCGGCAACGCGCTGAAGTCGCCCGTTGAGAATGCGGAGGTCGGAACGGTAGTGAAGGCCGGGCTCTGATCGCGAAGGTAGTCACCCTCATATCCCAAAAACAGAAACGTTTTGTTCTTCACGATGGGCCCACTGATATCGCCGCCGAACTGATTTGACGTAAGACTTGCCTGCTTCGTGCCTTTCGGGTTGAAGTAATCGCGCGCCCTCGTCCAGTTCGTCGCGTTGTATTCGAACAAATCCCCGTGGAAGCTGTTGGTCCCGCTGCGCGTGAGTACGTTCACGCTCGAGCCGCCGGCCCAGCCGGTTTCCGAGCGGTAATTACTGTTCGTAATATTCATCTGCTGGATCGAACTGATGGTAGGAACGTGCAGTTGCGCGCCGAGCACGGGATCGTAATTTTCGAGGCCATCGAGGCGTTTGTTATTCGCCTGCGCGCTCTGGCCATTCGTATTCCATTCGCGGCTCATCTGCGGATTGATCAGGATGGAAGAGTAATTCGAATTGGTCGCCTGATTGATACTCGCAGACGTGGCTCCTGGCTGCGCGTCAAATCCGTTCTGATATTCCGGAGAAGGCGCGAGAACGGGCCCGCCAATCCCGGTCATCATTTCCACCAGCTGTTCGTGATTCAGGTCGAATACCGGTAATTCGTTCATAACGTTACCGGAATAACCGTGGCCCATTTGCGCATCGCGATCATCCCCCAGAGGCGCCTGCCCCTCCACCTGGACCGTGTCGCTTGCGCTGCCGGCCTGCATGCCGAGTTGCAGATTTACTGGGGTGCCCGCGGTAACCTGCACGTTGTCTTGCGAAAGCCGCTTGAATCCCGGGCCTTCCACGTCCACGCGGTAAGTTCCCGGCGGCAGATCATTTACGCTGAACGTTCCGTCCTGAGCGGAAATTGCGCTACGCGCCTGGCCCGAAGAATCCCTTACCGTGATGGATGCCGAAGGCACGGGGCTGCCGTCGGCGGCCGTAATTTTGCCGTTTAATGTACCGGTATTCTGCCCCAATGTGAGAAACGCAAATACCGTACACAGAAAAGTTAAACCAAGGAGAAATTTCCTGAGCATTGTTGACTAACCTGACACTGAAGATGCGCCGCAATTCCGAGCGGCTTCGCTTATCCATCGCAAGCAATTTATAGTCCGGTAAGAGATTTCGTCCAGTCGGAAATCGTTTGGGTTTGCGCTCGCGAGCGACGCCAATTTTAGTTTTGAAATTTTTCAGGCAATTTGAAAAGGCCAGCCGCGCGGCTACCCGCCAGCCCGGTGGGCAACCCACCACGAAGCGCCGCTCTCTACCGTGGCCGCGGCGCCTGTGAGCACTGGGGAACGCATCCACTGTCGGGAGCCGAACGGAAATTATGAATGAGATCGCGAACAATGAACATTCGCGCGTTATTTCGTCCGAAAGATCGGCCCGGCAAGAGTGCCGTGGTGAGTTACGGGCGCTCTACAGACCCGCCAGTCGGACCAGAAGATAGTCGACCAGAGTAAGCAGGACAGAGCCGAGCACAGCAGGCAGGCAGCCGTTCACGCGAAACCCGGGCACGATGGCGGCGGCGAGCTTCAGCATGAGCCCATTAATCAGGAAATATACGATTCCAAGTGTCAGAAGAATAAACGGCAGAAGAATGATTTTTAGAAGAATTCCGACCGTGGCGCTCACCAGCCCAATCACGAATGCCGCGATGAGGGCGGCTCCGAAGCCGTCTACTTCGATCCCCGGCAGTATATTGGCGACAATAATCAGTGATACTCCGCTCAGGAGCCAGTGCAGAATCCAACGGCGCACGTCACAGATGATAGCAGTGAATCCCGGTAAGTAATGGCTGGTTCACTCAAAACGTACAGCGGGGATGCGGGTCACGTCCCTGAACGTGCACGGGGGCAACCTGCCCCTGCACCGGCCCCGGCTATCCGCGGCTTGACGCAGTTGCGGCTCTCCCTGCAAACTACTTGAGAACAGGCCTCGTTTCCGCCGAAGCGCCGGGCGTCGCCCTGTGGAGGCGGATTCTGAAGCGCGGTTCTCTCACTATTTGGATTATCATCGGGCTAATCGGCGGGATTGCCTTCGGCGCTCTGCTGCCAGGACCCGCAAGACAGGTCGCCATCCTCGGCACAATTTTTCTGCGCCTGATCAAATCGATCATCGCTCCCCTCCTCTTCGGAACGCTCGTGGCAGGGATCACGGGTACCGGCAACCTCAAGACGATGGGCCGGATCGGCGGCAAAGCTATCCTCTACTTCGAGGCGGTCACGACAGCCGCACTGTTTGTGGGTCTGGGCGCAGTGAATCTGGTGAAGCCAGGCGTAGGAGTGCAGCTTCAGCACGGCGGACCGGAAGTCGCGCAGACGAGCCTCAGTTTTTCCGCCATTTTCGAGCACGCGTTTCCAACGAGCGTAATTGACGCGATGGCCCGCGGCGACGTGCTGCAGATCGTCGTCTTCGCGTTTATCTTCGGCGCAGCCTGCGCCGCGATCGGAGCGAAAGCGCAACCCGTTGTCAGCGTCTGCGAATCGCTTTCCGAAGTGATGTTCCGCTATACCAATTACGTGATGCTGTTTGCGCCGCTGGGAGTATTCGGCGCTATGGCGGCAACGGTAGGAGAAAAAGGTCTCGGCGTGCTCCTGAATTTGGGCAAGCTGGTGGCCACGCTGTACGGCGCACAAGCGTTCTTCGTAATCTTCGTGCTGGGAGCAGTAACTGTGATCGCGCGAATTCCGCGGCGCCGCTTCATCTCCCATGTACGCGAGCCGGTTCTGATCGCTTTCTCAACTGCCTCGAGCGAAGCGGCGTTTCCCATTGCGCTCGAAAACATGGAACGCTTCGGGGTCCCTAAGCACATCGTCGCTTTCGTGCTGCCCACCGGGTACAGTTTCAACCTGGATGGCTCTAGCTTATATCTTTCGCTGGCAGCGATGTTTGTGGCGCAAGCCGCCGGCGTTCACGTGCCCTTCGGAACGCAGTTGATCATGATGCTGACCCTGATGCTGACGAGCAAAGGAGCCGCCGGAGTGCCGCGCGCGTCGCTTGTAATTCTCGCCGGGACACTCGCGACTTTCAATCTGCCGGTCGAGGGCATCGCCGTAATCCTGGGTGTCGACACGCTAATGGACATGGCGCGAACGTCCGTGAATCTGCTCGGAAATTGCCTGGCGACTGCCGTGGTGGCCCGATGGGAAGGCGTCGACTTCAGCGAGGAGCCTCCGGACCGAGCGGTGGCGACCGCGTAACGCGTTATAAGCGATACTCGCGGAAATCCTCAGGTCGGATTCAGGTATTCCTTCCGGGCGCCTGCCCACCGCATTCAGCACCGTTGTGACTGGTGCTCGCCATCAACGAAGATTGCGATTTTCACTCATATTCACGCCGTGATGATCCGGCCGCTATCAACGCGCGAACCTTGGGCAACTCGTCGAGCCGCTTCTCGCTATCCCGGGCAGTTCGCATTGCCGCTTTCGGCCCCGATTTCGATCCCGGGCTGCTGCTACTGCTCGCCTGCGAAAAATTTCCGGACTGTCTGGGGTGGGGAACCGCTCGGCAGCAGGACCCGCCACGTGGACATCGCTCGCGCCGGATGCGCACGTGATCCTCTTCACCGCAAACGACGATTAGTTCGGTGATGCTCTTCCGGTTCACGCCGTGAGTTTCCGCGGTATCGCCGCACGACACGCCCGATCAGCCGAACTCGCTTGCGCCGCTTGTTCGGGAACGCGATTCTCAGATCGGCTTGTTGACGGCAGTTCAGGACGTGTTATTCCATCGTGAGAATTCGATTCCAGCCCGGATCTTGCTCGATCCTCACCAGCACTTATACGAGATTAGCGGGATCGCCGCCGCGATTAGCCAAGTGCCGCCTCAATTGTTCCGGAGCGGGTCATCGCGTGAATTTCGGGCAGAGTGCGCCGAACATGATGGCCGCCAGCTTTTAGGGCTCCGGGGCAGGAGAAACGATTTCAGGATCGCGCTCCCTGCCGCGCTGCGCGGCGGCATCGATCCGGTGCAGGCGATTCGCCACTAAAAGACAGAGCAGCTAATCGAGGCGCGTGACGTACAGGCCGCGCGGCGCGCCTTCGCTTCTTGCTTTTCGGGCTGCGCGCTTCGCGTCCGCCTGGGATTCGGATTCACCAAACAGGATCAGATATCTTCTTGCGCCGGGGAACGTCGGATAAACAGCCGTATTGAGCGCAGGATGAGTGTGGCGAATCGATTTCGCGCGCTTTTCCGCATCCGCCTGTTTGCGATATGCGGCTCCGACAATAGCCCAGCGTGGATGCCTGCCGGTATCGATATTCTGAGCAGGCTGCGGCGGGATTGATGGAGCGGCCACTCGCGGGGGCCGCATGGCGGCCTTCACCATGGGCGCGGGACTCGCGGGGGGCTGTGGCGCCTGATGCGCGCTTCGCACCAGCAATGCGCAAATCGCCCCGGCCACCAGAGCGCCGGCCACGGCCATTACGCCCAGCTTGCGATATTTCGGGCGGTCGGCCGGTTGCTGGTACGCCGGGGCGGAGCCGAAAGGAGTCGATCGCGCCGCTTCCGGATGGAGGGTTTCGCGAATCTTGTGCAGCGTCCAGCGTGTCTTCGGATTTCGCGCCATCCCGCCCTGCACGATTTCCCGGAAAGGCGACGGCAACTGTGCAATGCCGGTCTCGAGTGGCGCGCCGGTGAGCGCTTCGAGCACAAGCACCGCGAGCGAATAGACATCCGATGCAGCGCTGAACTGGCCGCCGCCCGTTTCCGGAGCATCATACAATCCGGGCGGTTCGATTACGGTGCGCGGAAGCGCGAGCGAGCGTACGCAATCCGAGCTGAGCTTTACGGTATTTCCGCAGGCGAGCACATTCGAAGGTTTCAGGCGCGAATGGACGTAGCCCTTCGCGTGCAGGAACTCGAGAGCGGGCAACAAGCCGTCCAGCAATTCGCGAAGCTCGTCCACATCAAGCGGACGGTGACGCAGCACGGCCGCCAGGTTGTCGTCGGCCTTTTCCATGATGGCGTAAGCCACAACCTGTTCCCCCAATTCCGTCTCACCGGATTGAAGGATGCGAATCAGGTTGGGATGGTCCAGGTGTTGGGCCGCTTCGAGCGACGACACGAACTCGGCGCGAGTGCGGGCGTTTTCGACGCGGAAGTATTTTATGATTGCGGGCTGGTCGCCAAGGACCGTATCATAGGTCGCCTGGCTCTCCCCCGGAGAAAGTCCTGGCGCTGAAACTAGTTCCATGAATTCATATTAATCACCACAACTGATAAGCTGCGCCAGTAACCTGACTAATACAGTAAGTAAGGCGTGTTACTAAATACATCCGTAGTAACTACAACTTACTCGCATCCCTTGCTTCACCGAAGGCGATCGCCTGCGCGCCCGGCGCGATCGATCGCAGCAATCCCGTAAGCACGGTACCCGCGCCGATTTCGTACCACCGCTCGACTCCATTTTCCACCAGGCGGCGAACCGACTGGGCCCACAACACCGGATTCGGAATCTGCTCGAACAGCCCCTCGCGAGCTTCGACAGCCGTTCGGACCTCCCGCGCCTGCCAGTTATTGATAAGCGGTGTCGCAAGATCCTCGAAATCCGCGGCGTCCAGATCCGGCTGTAACTTTTCCTGCGCCGGGCGCATCAGCGGGCAATGGAATGGGGCGCTTACCGGCAGCGGAACCGCGCGCTTTGCGCCCGCGGCTTTCGCCAGCTGCATTGCGCGCTCCACCGCGGCCGTGTGCCCCGCAATAACGATCTGGTCCGGCGAATTATAGTTCGCCGCACTCACAACTTCGTCCTGCGCGGCCTCAGCCAGAATGCCATCCAGCTTTCCTTCCGGCAGCTTCAGCAGCGCAGCCATCGCGCCCACGCCCGGCGGGACAGCGTCCTGCATATACCCGCCGCGCTTCCGCACCAGGCGCAGCGCCTCATCAAAGGGCAGGCCTCCGGCTGCGACGAGCGCCGAATATTCACCGAGGCTGTGCCCGGCCACGTAATCGGGCGCGACGCCTAGTTCGCGCGCAACACGAAACGCGGCGATCGAAACGGCCAGCAGCGCGGGCTGAGTATTCTCGGTCAGCCGGAGAGTTTCCTCCGGCCCTTCGAAACACAGTTTAGAGAGCGGGAAACCGAGAGCCGCATCGGCTTCTTCGAAGGTCTGGCGAGCCTGTGGATAACTCCCGGCGAGCGAACTGCCCATGCCTGCATACTGGGAACCCTGCCCGGGGAAAAGAAAAGCAACCTTCGGCAATTCACTACTATAAAGGGCGGTCGCTTCCCGCTGGCGTAATACTTTCCAGTTTCTGCCGGTAATACATTTCCATGGCAGAGTTGGCCTTCAGAATCGACTCGAGCGCATATTCGACGGCCCGCCATTTGCCGCCTGGAATCGCCACATAGAGTTCGTCATCCGGCAACCCCGTGAAGGTTCGATTCCCTTTGCATCCGAAGGAGAGGACCGTAGACCCCGTATTGAGCGACAGGGGCACCACCGCGCAGCCCGGTCTGCCCAGCACGTGAGTGAGTGCGTCGCCCGCGCCCGCCCGGAGCGCGGCTTCGTAGATGAGCATCGCGGAATATGGTTTCGCAGCGATCAGCACCACGGCCGGGTCGAATGGAGCCTCGCCCACAGGAGCGTAAGCGATCACCGCTGGTGGGTTCGGTAACACCGGGATGGAGGATACCTCAGCGATCTGGATATAGCCGTTCCCCACCATAAACCCGATCGTGTCCTCAAGCACGGCGCCGCGGTCCGGCGGCAGGGCGAGGGCATGCGTATACGAGCCCACAGCGCAGTTGAAATGATCCCCGGGTACCGTATAAAATGCGCGTCCACCCATGGCGACGCGCCAGAAGGCGCAACCGGCCGGAACCGCACCCGTCCATTTCTCGAGACCTTCGGGCGGCGTATCCAAGAACCCGACTGCGATGGGGGATTGTCTCAAATCAAGCTTCTGGCTGAATGTATTCATCCGCGAAATCCTGAAATCAACTTGTACGTTTCAAGCGAATTGTAGACGATGGGGCAGTACGTGGCGCGGTCGATGAACTGCCACATCCGGCTCGCAATCGAGCCCGATCCGCGGACCAGATGCGGGAAGTTCCGGCAGGTCTCAGGGCGGTCCTCATAAATTGAGCAATCGTTTCCGTCGAGAAAGAGGCATCCGTGTTCGGTCCGCCGCAGAATCAGTGCGCCGTCGTCTTTCGATCGCATGGTGTACCGTTCGATAAACTCGGTGCGCTTCACGCCCACGGCGCGGGCCAGCCGATCAACTTCGCGCTCCGCCAGATCCGTTTCCGCCACTCTGCAGCAATTCGCGCAGGCGCGGCAATCGATCCGAGCTTCGATCTCCTCCGCCATACGGCGGAATCGTCGCTCCTGCACATCATGCGTCTTCATGAAGCGGCGGAAGCGCTCGTTTTCGGGTCGTTTTTTCTCGCCCAGCCGCTCAATCTGAACCAGATCCGTGATCACCAGACTTCAGATTAGCGAACCTGCGCTCAGCCCTCTTGTTGGTAACGCAACCTGATGCCCGGATCAAGTGCGCTGCGCTGCTGTCGCGCGCGCGATAAGCGCCAAAAGAATTGCGGCGCCTGCAAGCGCGCGCTGATCCCAGGCCCCTGTTGCCGCCGGGAATGCGCAGACTCGCAGCCGCACGGCGTTCACCAGGTGAAAGATCGCGGCATTGGCGCCGATCCCCGGGTGAGCGACCCAATTGCAACGAGCAAAAAGTTGGGGCTCAGAAATTCCTATCTTCGACCAAGATTCTTCAGAAGGAAGACCAGATTTGCGGGTCGTTCCGCCAGCCTGCGCATGAAATACGGATACCAGGCCTCCCCGAACGGGATGTATACCCTCAGCCGGTAGCCGTCCAGTACTAATTGCCGCTGCAGGTCCCGGCGGATCCCGTAAAGCATCTCAAACTCGAACCGGTCCCGCGCGATCCCGCGGGCCGACACGAACTGCTTCACTCCCGCAATCATTTTCGGATCGTGAGTCGCGATCGCCGGATATTGTCCGTCGGCAAGCAACGTACGCGCCAGTTCGAGATAATTCCGGTCCACATCCCGTTTGTTTGGGAAGGCGACCTCCGGCGGCTCCAGATACGCGCCTTTGCAAAGGCGGACCCGGATACGGTCGCGCGAAAGGCAGGTCACATCGCCTGCGCTGCGCCGCAGATAGGCCTGTATGACGGTTCCGCAAGCCCCGAAACGCGCGTGGAGGCGGGTGACGAGCGCAAGTGTCCGGTCCGTGTACTCGCTCGATTCCATGTCAACGCGCACGAAACCAGCCGTATCAGCGGCTGTGTGAACCAATTGGGCCACATTGGCCTCGCAAGCCTCAGGCGAGAGATCGAGGCCGAACTGAGTCAGCTTCAGCGAAACATTAGGCTCGAGACCCGCCGCCTTCATGGAGCGCAGCATCCGGCAATAGACATCCCGGCAGGCGGCCGCTTCCTCGAGAGAAGTTACATTTTCGCCGAGATAATCGAGGGTCGCCGTAATGCCTTGTTCGCGGATTTTCGTGCAGACACGCAGAGCGTCCGCAAGCGTGTCTCCGGCGACGAAACGAGAGGCCAGCCGGCGCGCGAGCGAGGAGGTTTCGGCAACGCGCCGCAATCCGCGGTGATGCGAAAGGTACAGGAGTGTCCTGCGCAGGGGCACGACTCTGATGGTACGCTGCGGGCGCCGTCGTACCCATCGCTGCGAATCCGTCAGGCCGAGTTATACACGGCGATGCGTGTCACCGTACGAAAACCCATCCGTTCGTACATGCGCACGCCCTGAACAGAAGCCTGCAGAATGAGGTTATTTGCGCTGAGCTCGTCTTCGCCGGCATGCATTAAGACCGCTTCCGCCGCCAACCGCGTCACTGCCGTTCCATATCCGCGCCGGCGGTACTCGGGCAGGATTGCGATGTTGTAGAGGCCGGTCGCGCCGCCCGCCCGCACGGCCGCGGCCGTTCCCACGGGAACGCCGTTTTCATGAGCGACCCATGCCCGAAAACCAGCGCGGCGCGACATTTCGTCATCAAAGACTTCCGCGAACCAGCCGGGCGGCACGTGAAAACAGAGCGCCCCGATCTGCCGAAATTCCTTCAGCGCTTCGCCCGAAACCGCGGGGTGCAACCGAATCTCGCGTTCGGGAGGCGGCAGGTTCCGCAGGGATGCAGCCACCATGCCCGGCATTTCGGAGCTCAGATGCAATCCGAATCGCTGAAACATCGAGCCGGCCTTCCGGCGCAGGCCCTTCGCAATCCAGTTTTCGCACACCCAGAACGACCATCGAAGCCCCAGCGCGGAAAAGTGCCTTTCCGCGAGGTCGATTCTCTCCTCGAGGTCCGAAACGGTTTCCGCGGGGGCACTGAGGAACGCCGCATTGAACATCTGAAACGCTACCCCCGCCGAAGCGACTGTCACGCCGGGCAGTTCCAGTACATCTCCGCGCGCCCGCCGTGAGGCCAGGATCCGGAAGCATTCGCGCAAATTCGCCTCCACGGGACGAAAGTCGAGAGCTGTGAAGATATGATGCAAGACTATGGCATCCATGGTGCCGGAAGCAATCCGTGCCGGCCAGAAGCCGACCCGGGTTCGCTACGGCGTAATCGCCTTCGCGGTCGCAGTTTCCATCATTACCTACATCGATCGCGTGGCCCTGTCCCTCTCGCGCGGCAAGGTCGCCGCTGACCTTCATCTCACCGACATCCAGATGGGGCTCGTCTTCAGCGCCTTTGCCGGGGCCTATGCGCTGTTCGAGATCCCGAGCGGATTTCTTGGAGACCGCCTCGGCCCCCGCAGGGTGCTGATGCGCATCGTCATCTGGTGGTCCGCTTTCACAGCGCTCACCGGCCTGGCATGGAACTTCGTTTCGCTCTACGTAACACAGGTACTTTTTGGGGCCGGCGAAGCCGGTTGCTTCCCGAACATCACGCGAGCCTTTTCAAACTGGCTGCCGCAGGACGAGCGCGTGCGCTCGCAGGGCATCATCTGGCTCAGTGCTCGCTGGGGCGGAGCATTCACGCCTCTGCTCGTCGCTATTTTGTTTCAGTACCTGAACTGGCGTCAGGCGTTTTTTTCTTTCGGCGTGCTCGGCGTCATCTGGGCGGTGGCCTTTTACGTCTGGTTCCGCGATAATCCGCGAGATAAAAAGGGCGTGAATCAGGCTGAACTCGACCTGCTGAAGTACAACGCTCCCCCGCATGCTCACGGCAAGGTGCCGTGGGGCAAATTCGCCACTTCGAAGACCGTGTGGCTGCTTTGTGGGCAATATTTCGCGTTGAGCTTTCCCTGGTACTTTCTGATCACCTGGGCGCCCACATTCATCGATGAGCGCTTCCACATGGGCATCACCAACAGCACGATTTTGAAAATGCTGCCGCTCCTCCTGGGCGGTATCGGCTGCATATTCAGCGGCCTCATCGCGGCGCCACTCACGCGAGTCACCGGCAGCGTTCGGAAGACCCGAAAAATCCTCTCCTGCACGGGCTTCGCGGGCGCGTCATTTTGCGCGGCTCTGACCATCCTTCTGCATGACCCGTATCCGGCAGTGTTCGCGCTCGCCTTTTCCAGCTTCTTCAACGATCTGGTGATGCCGAACGCATGGGGCGCCGTGATGGACGTGGCCGGAAACTATTCGGGCACGCTTTCCGGAACCATGAACATGATGGGAAATCTTGGCGGTTTCCTCTACGGACCGGCCGTCGGTCTGGTGCTGACAACGAGCCATCACAACTGGAGCAATGTGCTGCTGATGAACGCCGCCGTTTATTTCACAGGAATCTTCATGTGGATGGCGATCGACCCGGTGACTCCGATCGAGCGCGACGAGCAACACTAAGCCAGTTCGTGGCAATACACGGTCGAGCTGAGGCCAGCCAGGTAGACATCCGGTCGGAGATCCCAAATGAGCAGAGGAATAGCCTCAACGGGCGATCTTCAAACCCGAAAGGCCGTCTTGAACATACGAGAAAGGTAAAGGGAGGCGGCACGAGCGGACGAAAGATCACGAACCGTCGCAAGCCGCAGCATGACAACTCAGCAGGCGCGATAGTATGCAAGGTACGGGTGAAGGAAGCTGGAGGGAGATGTTCACACATCCGGCGACCCGTTGCATCCGTAAAGTAGTTTGGAATATGTTCTTCCAAAAGGAGCTTTGAATGAAAAAAACGTTAGCAGCAGCGGGTTTGACGCTTTCGCTCTTTACCATCGGCGCATTCGCCGCGAGCATGCAGGGAACCATTTCTGACGAGCATTGCGGCGCGAAGCACGTCAACGGCACAGCGGCCGATCAGAAATGCGCAGCCAAGTGCATTGGCGGCGGCGCGGCCCCGGTATTGGTGTCAGGCGACAAAGTCTACAAAATTGATAACCCCGACGCTGTAAAGGGTCATGAGGGTCACAAGGTAACTGTCGACGGCAACGTGAGCGGTGATTCAATTCACGTCGATTCCGTGAAGATGTAATTTTTTGAGAAGCGCGGGGCTATTGCAGCTTGCCCCGCGCTTCCACATTCCAGCAGGTTTCCACTTTCTCGCCCCGGATTCCATAGCAGACTTCGTGCAGATTCACGACTACGCAAATGTGGTTCGGTATCAGTCTCACGCGATCACCCACCGAGAATGTCCGCTCCGCGCGGGTCAGGTCCACGAAACCATGTTCCTCCATCATCCGGTGAAAAACAGCGCCCGGCGCTTCCATCACCCGTCCGAAACCGGCCTCGCCTGAGCTCAGCCGGTCCGACGAAAACGTCTTCGAGCCCCCATCGATAATCATCTGGCCGGATTTCGCGGTGGAAACTACCGTTGCCAGAACCGAGGCCGCGCAATCTTCGAGCCCACACGCCCCGCTCGCAATCGTATTCAGATCATTGAAAACGTAAGTCCCCGGGCGAATTTCATTCAGGCCTTCTATATCGTGGGAGCGAAACAGCAGCGGGGTCGAGCCTCCGCTGACGATCTCGGGTTCGAGGCCCGCTTGCCGCAAATCGCGCACGATGCCCGCGACGGTCGCTTGTAAATCCGCTACACCCGGATCCTGCGGATTTTTGATGTGTCCCGGATAAAACGAAATACCCCGCCAGTCGAACGCCGGAAGTTTTCTCAGCGCCTGGACCAGAACGACTGCGTCTTTCGGGGGCACGCCTACCCGGCCGAGCCCCACATCCACTTCGGCCAGCACGCCGATCCGAACGTCCGCCCGGTCCGCGGCGCGCGCAAGAGGTTCCGCCGCGGCCAGGCTGTCGAACGCGACCGTCAGATTCGTCTTCCGGGCAACGTCGACAAGCCGGTCGAGTTTCTTTTCGCCCACCACGGGATAGACGAGGAACAAATCTTCCGGTCCGGCGCCGAGCATAACCTCGGCTTCCCCCGGCTTCGCAATACTCAGGCCGGCGGCGCCCAGTTCGAGCTGGCGTTTGGCCATCCGGATCGATTTATGCGTTTTGGTGTGAGGGCGCAGACGCAGCTTGGAGGATGCGCAGTAATCGGCTACGCGCGCCAGATTGCGCTCCATCACATCGAGATCGATGAGAAGCGCGGGCGTGTCCAGGTCGTGTATTGTCATTAGTCTTTAAAAGTCATTCGCAGCTTGCCTGATGTCGTCTTGTAAAAGAGCACCAGGTGCTTCGGCTTTTCATGCGAGAGCGGAAATATCAGCAGGCCGGATTCGGGCCCGGAGGCCGTCTGCTGCGGAAGCATCTTCTGTTTGAGCA